>Ga0115005_10000021_pt1 | contig 103170 bp, 99 predicted proteins | sample ArcOceMetagenome_FD_87163 | JGI IMG/M metagenome (GOLD analysis project Ga0115005, IMG submission 87163) | Marine eukaryotic phytoplankton communities from Arctic Ocean - Arctic Ocean - Greenland ARC118M Metagenome | ecosystem: Environmental > Aquatic > Marine > Oceanic | place: Arctic Ocean... | reverse complement strand
GATCATGATATTTCATGGCATTGGGTGAAAGGCCACAGTGGTCACCCAGGCAATGAAAAAGCAGATGAGCTTGCCAATAAAGGTGTTGATTTGGTTTTGGCGAATAACGGCTAGGTGTAAAAAGGGTAATTATGCGTCAAATTGTTTTAGATACAGAAACTACGGGTATTGGTGAAGGACATCGCATCATCGAAATTGGTTGTATAGAGCTGGTAAATCGTAAATTTACCGGCCGTACTTATCATCAATATATAAACCCGCAGCGCTTAGTAGACCCAGAAGCCATGGAAGTGCATGGTATTACTGACGAATACCTACAAGACAAACCCCTGTTTGGTCAAATTGCTAACGACTTCATTGATTTTATACGTGACGGGCAGCTCGTCATTCATAATGCGCCCTTTGATGTTGGCTTTATGGATCGTGAGTTTGGCATGTTGTCAGGCTATCCGAAAACGGCGGATATCTGCTCTGTACTGGACACATTAAAGCTTGCTAGAAGTATGCACCCTGGTCAGCGCAATAGCTTGGATGCATTGTGTCGCCGTTATGGTATTGATAATAGTCACCGAGAATTACACGGGGCGCTGCTCGATTCCGAGATTCTAGCGGATGTTTACCTGCTAATGACAGGTGGTCAGACAGATTTAATGCTGGCCAGTGATGATGCGGAGAAGAATAAGTCTAATAGCAGTAGTCAGCAGGATGTAGAGATCGACCTAGCGCTTGCTGCCAATTTACCTGTTTGGACGGTTAGTGCCGAAGAAAAGACAGGTCATGCTGAATTTTTAGAATTGATGAAACAGAAATCGGATACTATTAATTGGAATAATTAACTGGCGGACGTGAACTTAATCAATGATTTAGGATTAGATGCCAGATATACTGACCGAATAGTAAGAAATTTATAACAAAAACATATAGTTATCATGAGTGGTAATACTCATATGAGTCACGCTACAAACATTAGTATGTCCATCAGTTTGGTGCGCAAAGAGTTAGAGGCCACGCTTAATAAAGCGGAAGGCTATTTCTCCCAATATGCCGAAGAGCAAGACCAAGTTCATTTAAAGCTTTTTGCTGATGAACTCAATCTTGTGCGCGGCACATTCAAATTGCTTGAACTTAACGGCCCAGAAGCCTTAGTAACAGAGATGCTGTCTTTGTTAGGCGATGGTGTGTGTGATACAAGCGCTCGAATCGATGCACTTGGTCACGGCCTCCTTAATTTAATCAATTATATGAACCTGGTGCTGGATCAAGAATTTGATCACCCGGTTCTGCTGATACCCGTCATAAACGGTGTTCGTAAAGCGGGCGGCCATAAACCCCTAACGGAATCCCATTTTTTCTCGGTTAACTTACGCCCTAAGTTGCCAGAGCATGAAAAGTCCAAGCTAAATCTTAAGCCTCATTTGCCTCGCTTGCGTTTAATGTATCAAGCAGGCTTGCTTCGTTTGCTGAAGGGCAAAGAGCCATTGGTTGGTTTGAAGCTAATACAGCGTTCTCTTGTTCTGTTAGAGCGAGGCTTTCGTGGCACTATGGCATGGCCTTTTTGGTGGTGCTGTAAATCTGCATTGGATGCCATGGTTGAAGAGGAATACGAGCTAACTCAATCTCGTAAAATGCTGTTTGTACGCATTGATTTCATCATGAAAGGCATGATTAAAGAAGGTGCCCAGATCTTAACAGGCAGTGCAGCCAATGAACTGCATAAAGATCTTTTATATCTCATTGCTCTTTCGTCATCATCAACAGCAGATATTAAAACGGTGAAGGGCACTTACAAACTGCCTGATACATTAAGCGAGCAGCAGCTTAAAGAAGATCGTCGCCAATTAGCAGGGCCAAGCATTGGTGCTTATGAAAGTTTAAGTGGCGCGTTTAAAGAAGAAATTAATAGCATTAAAGAGGCCTTAGATTACCTAGGTCGAAGCAGCCTTAGTGAAGAAGGACTTGAAGCGCTTAAAACCCGTATTAAAGCCCTTTCAGGTGTCTTAAAAATTATTTATCAGCAGCCATTATCTGAATTAATGGATCAGCAACTGCAGTCATTGGACTCAATGAGTACTTTGACAGAAGCAGATCAGCTTGCTGTTCTGGCGCAAATGGCTGAAGCCATGCTTCAACTAGAGCTGGCCAGTACTCAGTTCTCGCTTGGTCAGGTAAAACATGACGGGCAAGTGGTAGGTGCTGGGCATTACACTGAAGCACGTATTGTTTTATTTTATGAAATTTCTTCGGGCCTTTCTATGGCTAAGCGTGCCGTAGCTGCGTACGTTGAAGATAGCGATAAACTCCATTTGGCTAATATTTCACCTGTATTGACAGGTGTCTGGGGTGCACTGGTGTTTTTAAGTGAGCATCAAGCAGCCAAAATCGTGCAATTCTCTTTGAGTTACTTAAATGAAAAGGTACTGAATGCAGACAGCTTTAGTATTGGAGAGGCTCGATTAGAGGTATTAGCCGACGCACTAACCAGTGTTGAGTATTATGTGGAGACTATGTCTCATTCTGATGCCGGCGCCACTGATATATTATCCCTTGCGATAAAAAGTGTTGGACAGCTAGGGTATAAAGTCTCATGAGTATAGCGATATATTATTCCGTTTTTCTACTGGTGATCACTCTAGTGCTTGCTGCCTTAGCATTTAAGCTTCTGCTTAAACGTGGCTGGTTTTTACAATGGCTAAAGGGGAGTGTGGGTTTTCTTTTGGTCTTTCTAAGCTTGGCGTCTTCATATATTGGTTTCGGGCTTTTTTCATACGAAAAAGCACAGGATGCACCAGTATTAGCAACGCTGGTTTTTTCAAAGTCAGGACCGCAAGAGTTTGAGGTTGAATTGGCATCTTCAGATGGCAGTCGTGAGAAGTTCGAGGTATTAGGGGATCAATGGCAGCTTGATGTGAGATTACTTAATTCAAGCTTGGCCGCTAGTCCGGCTTATATGCTGCACAAGTTGGCAGGGCGTTATCTTTCTTTAGAGGAAGAAAAGAATCGCCTTCGTTCAGAGCACGACCTGGCAATGCAAAAGAATATTGATATTTGGACTTGGTTGAATGCAATGGCTGTGAGTGATTTGATGCAGACGGATGTTTTGTCTGCTGAATTTATGCCTATGTCTGATGGCGCTATTTATCAAGTGGTGTTAAAAGACAAAGAGTTAAATGTAATTGCTGTGAATGGTCAGGCTAAGCTGGCCATGGATAATGCCTGGTAGTGGCTGAATAAGATATTACGGGCAATAAAAAAGGGAGCTTAGCTCCCTTTTTTATTAACTATTCAGTATGAATTATACTGGGAATAGTTCGCCTAGCTTAGTAGCAAGCATCATATCGCCTTCTGCGCGAAGTTGGCCAGCCATGAAGGCTTGCATGCCGTCAGTTTCGCCAGTCATGATACCCACTAGAGTTTCAGTCGTTAGGATAAGAGTTACAGATGGGTCGTCGTGCGTACCACCAGCAATTTCGAATTCGCCATTGTTGATTGCAACGTAGTAATCATCGCCATCTTCGATGCTGAATTGGAAAACGTTTTCCATGCCAGCAGCGGCATCAGCATTAAATTTGCCTTTCATTTGTTCGATGATGTCAGCAACTGAAGTCATATCGATACCTTCTATTTATAGTATTGGTTTTGGCTTGGTAAATTTGTACAAAAAACCATCAAGCCTTAGCTATCTGAAAATCAGATACACGCAGACTAAGCAAGCAAGCCATGAGTGTCAATAGTTAATCATACGATTGTTTTAATCTGACCAAATGCACTCAGCTGCCATTATCTAGGTAGTAGAAAGCATATGAGCTAGGTAAACTCTGTTTCTTTTACTTGAGAGAAAAGCGTGGAATTTTTAGCAGAATACGGTCTATTTTTGGCCAAGGCATTAACCGTTGTCATTAGCTTTGCTTTGATTATTGGTATTGCAGTCAGTGCTGGCCAAAAAGGTCAGGATGACAAACTAAAAGTTGAATATTTAAATAAAAAACTAGCAGGCCTCAAGACCTATTTGCAAGAAGCTGTGTTAGATAAAAAGCAACTAAAACAAATTAAAAAAGACCAAAAGAAAAACAAAGAAGAGCAAGATAAAAGAAAGGTCTATGTTCTGGATTTTAATGGCGATATTAAAGCTACGGACAGTAAGCAGCTAAAAGATGAAATTACGGCACTGCTTAGCCTTAAAGGTCACGTAGATGAAGTGGTAGTTAAACTGGAAAGTGGTGGGGGCATGGTTCACCAATATGGTTATGCCGCGTCACAACTAGACCGCATTAAAAAACAGGGTATCCCTCTGACTGTTTGTGTCGACAAAGTAGCAGCCAGTGGCGGTTATATGATGGCAGTTGTGGCAGATAAGATTATTGCCGCGCCTTTTGCGGTTATTGGCTCTATTGGTGTCATTGCTCAGGTGCCTAATTTTAATCGTTTGCTAAAGAAAAACGATGTGGATTTTGAAGTACATACAGCAGGTGAATATAAACGCACTCTTACTATGTTTGGTGAGAATACAGACAAAGCCCGTGAGAAGTTCAAAGAAGATTTGCAGGATGTGCATGGCCTGTTTAAGCACTTTATCGAATCACACCGCAATGATGTTAATTTGGATAAAGTAGCGAACGGTGATGTTTGGTATGGCCAAGATGCCATTAAAGAAAACCTGATCGATGATATTAAAACCAGCGATGAGTATTTGCTACAAGCGTGTGACGATGCAGATGTGTATTTGTTGAGCAGTAAAAAGAAAGTTGGCCTTGCTCAAAAATTGGGCTTAGCGGCCTCTGTGGGTATTACGAAAGGTTTTGAAAATACCATTGAGAAGTTGTCTTTTCAAAAATGGTACTTATAAGAAATAAAGGAATCTGAAATGAAATATAGCGCGCTGCAGGTTACTGAAAGCCCAGAAGGTTTGTTTTCATCGCAAGTTTGCGAATTAGACACGGATAACCTGCCTGAAGGCGACGTGCTGATTCAAGTTTCGTATTCCTCTTTGAACTACAAAGACGCTTTATCATTTAGTGGAAACAAAGGCGTTAGCAGAAATTTCCCTCACACTCCTGGTATTGATGCAGTAGGGCAGGTTGTTTCTTCGGCTTCAGATACGTTTAAGGAAGGTCAGAGCGTGCTTGTAGTGGGTTACGATCTTGGTATGGGCACTAAAGGTGGGTTTGGCGAATATATTCGTGTTCCGGCTCGCTGGGTAATGCCTTTACCTGTAAATCTTTCTGAAAAGCAAAGCATGGCTTGGGGCACTGCTGGCTTTACAGCTGCCTTATGCATCGAAAAACTGCTTAATTCAGGAGTAAAAGCTGAAAGTGGCCCTATTTTAGTGTCTGGTGCCACAGGGGGGGTTGGCAGTGTTGCTGTTCAGTTATTAAAAAAACTTGGCTTTACAGTTCATGCTTTGACCACTAAAAATACGGCATCTGGGTTTCTTAAGGGTATTGGAGCGGATGAGGTTACTCTGCTTTCTGACTTTGATACGGCAAACAAACGACCAATGCTTAAGCCACATTATGCCGGGGCCATTGATGTAGCAGGTGGTGATTTACTGGCGACCATACTAAAGGTGATTAACTACGGTGGTGCAGTGGCATGCTGCGGTCTTGTTGAGTCAACAGCTCTTAATACAACGGTTCTGCCTTTTATTCTTAGAGGTGTAGATTTGTTGGGGGTAGACAGTGTGGAATTACCATTAAATAAAAAGCAGCAAGTGTGGGAATTGATTGCGGCTGATTGGTCCCTTGAATCATTGGAGGAGCACTGTCAGGAAATATCCAAGACTGAGCTTGCCGACAAACTTGATTTGATATTAAAAGGCCAAGCAAAAGGCCGATTTATTCTAGACCACAGTTTGTAGGTTAATCCCGCCTTAATCGCTCTGATGGAGCGATTGGGTTGGGGTATTTAAAGATAACTATGTAGGTTGAAACGATAAACGTAATAATGGCTGTGGCCTGAATAACATGGGCTGCGTTGTCCCCAATCAGTTGAGAGCTTAATGATAGGTAGGCGATTAACAGCGAAAATTCACTTATCTGCCCTAATCGAAATCCAATATCCCACGCTAATTCGCTCTTTTCAGACTGCTGTCTCAGTAAAACTTTAAATGTAACAGGTTTAATTGCCACAATTAGCACACTCAATATCAGTGCATAAAGCCATATGTCTGCCAGGATATGTAATTTAAAGCTCGCTCCGAGCGCGAAGAAAAACAATACCAAAAAGAAGTCTCTAATGGGTTTAAGTTTTTCTGTCATAAATTGTGCAACTGGGTGGGTGGCCAGTGTGATACCCGCAATAAATGCCCCCATCTCTTTAGAAAGTCCCATGTACGCAGCAAGCTCGGCCAAGCCAAGGCACCAGCCAATGGCCATAAGAAATAAATATTCGTGGAATAAATCAAACTTTACCAATAGCGGTAAAATGACCCATCTAACAGCTGCGTAAGCGATTAATACTAAGCTTGGAAGGGCAATGGCGGTGAGCGCTAGGCCATGGCCGGATGAATCACTTGCGCTGCCTAAAATTATTAAAACAACAATGGCCAGAATATCCTGTAGAAGCAGTAAGCCAATCATGAGCTCACCCATATGTTTGTGATGCAACACGGTGGTGGGCAGTAATTTAATGGCAATGATCGTACTGGAGAACATGGTGGCCGCACCAATGATGAGAGCCTCCATAGTTGTGAAGTCAAAGGCGAGGCCAGCAAAAAAACCAGTGAAGAAAAAAACCGTTGAGCTTATAACGGCAACCCAACTAGCTTTTTTGAGTACATGGACGAGACTACTGGGCTGCATATCGAGCCCAAGCAAAAACAAGAGAAACACAATGCCCATGTGTGCAATTTCGCTAAGTTGATGAGCATCAGCTACCCAGCCCATAACAGAAGGGCCTGCAATAATACCTAGAATGACGTAAGCAATAATAATGGGTTGGTGGGTGTAGAGCGATAGGGTGGCTAAAACAGCCGCGCCGGTGAATATAATAAAAAATGAAAAAAACAGGCTGTCTTCCATGAAAATCTCCTTGTCGCACTTAGCCTGATACAAAACACGAAGAGAGTCAAAACATGGGGCAATAAAATCGAAAAAAGGGCGCGAATGGCGCCCTTTTTAAAATGTACTGTAGCTAGGTGTTAAGCCTTGCGACGGAACAGTGGAGTAGGTAAGTCGTTGGCAAGTTGGTAAGGGTCACTAAATGTTGCAAAGTAATCCAATGCTTTTTCGCCAGATAGCCCATCTTTTAAAAGAAACTCACTAAAACCGCAGCGCTTCATAAAGTTTAGTTGGTCAATTAGCACGTCGCCGATGGCGCGAATTTCACCTTGGTAATCCAAGCGCTCACGTAACAAGCGTGCAATGCTGTAACCGCGGCCATCTGCGAACGCAGGGAAATTCACAGCAACCACTTCAATAGAAGCGATATCATCAGCAAACGCTAACGGATCTGCGTCACCGAATAATACTAGGCCTACATTGCCTCGTGCTTTTAATGCGTCGCGGTTTTCTAACCAGTAATCACCAGGAACAAGAATATTGCCTTCTGGTAATACAGCATCAGTATCGCTAACGATGCTCCAGTTATTTTCAAGAACGTCGGTTAAATTAATTAGATTTTGCATATGCACGCTCCTTAAATACGGCATGGCCAACGCGACGATAGGTGTCTACAAAGCGCTCACCTTCGATACGGTTATCCGTGTAAGTGGTTAGTACTTTTTCGATAACGGATGGCATTTCATCGCGAGCAAAAGAAGGCCCTAAAATTTTACCAATGCTTGCATCTGGGCCCATGTCGCCACCCAATGAAACTTGATAGAACTCTTGTCCTTTTTTATCAACACCAAGGATGCCAATGTGACCAATATGGTGGTGCCCACATGCGTTCATGCAGCCTGAGATATTTAGATCGATTTCACCAAGGTCATGCAGGTAATCTAGGTTATCGAAGCGCTCTTGAAGTGCTTCAGCAACAGGGATTGATTTTGCATTGGCTAGGGCGCAGAAATCGCCACCTGGGCAGCAAATCATATCTGTTAGTAGGCCAAGGTTTGGTGTAGCAAAGCCAGCGGCTTTGGCTTCTTCCCAAAGGCTGAATAATTGACCTTCTTCTACGTCGGCCAATACAAGGTTTTGTTCGTGAGTGCTGCGCACTTCAGCAAAGCTGTATTTATCAGCAAGATCTGCAACTTTATCTAATTGCGTATCAGTGATATCGCCTGGTGGTGTACCCAGTTTTTTAAGCGTTAACGTCACAACGGAATAGCCCGCTACTTTGTGTTCGCTTACGTTGCGGTTATGCCAGTTAGAAAATGCTTTGTTGTCAGCTAGCTGCTGCTTAAGTTCTGCATTGCCTTTGCTTAGTTCTGAATAGGCTGGAGCTGTGAAATGACCCTTGATGCGATCAATCTCTTCTGTGGTCAGTGTGCCTGGGCCGTCTTTAAGGTGCTGCCATTCAGCGTCAACCTTTTCAGCAAATGCTTCAACGCCAAGCGCTTTAACTAGAATCTTAATACGCGCTTTATATTTGTTATCACGACGACCATTTAGGTTGTACACGCGTAAAACAGCATCAAGATAAGTTAGTAGATCTTTTTCGGCCAAGAAAGGTTTAACCAAAGATGCAACGATAGGTGTGCGACCTAGGCCACCACCAACGTAAACAGCAAAACCAAGTTCGCCTTGTTCGTTACGAACGATTTTAATACCGATATCGTGTAGCAAAGTGGCTGCGCGGTCATCTGTATCATGGCTATTTACAGCAATTTTAAATTTACGCGGTAAAAAAGCGAATTCAGGATGGAAAGTAGACCACTGACGAATGATTTCGCAATAAGGGCGAGGGTCTACAAGCTCATTAGGTGTTACGCCTGCAAACTGGTCAGTGGTGGTGTTACGGATGCAGTTACCACTGGTTTGAATGGCGTGCATCTGAACGCTAGCAAGTTCTTTAAGAATGTCAGGAACGCGCTTAAGTTCAGGCCAGTTGAATTGAACGTTGGTACGCGTACTGATGTGGGCGTAGCCTTTGTCGTATTCACGAGCAATGTGAGCCAGCTTCCGAACCTGAATACTGGACATAAGGCCGTAAGGCACAGCAACACGTAGCATAGGGGCGTAGCGTTGAACGTAAAGGCCGTTCTGTAGGCGTAAAGGCAGGAACTGCTCTTCAGTTAAATCGCCCGCTAGATAGCGTTCTGTCTGATCTTTAAACTGAGACACTCGCTCATCTACGATTTTTTGGTCGTAGCTGTCATATTTATACATATTAATTCCTGTTTGGCCTATATAGGCGGCGTCACACTACAATGGCGCGCAAGATACCAAAAGATGCTTATTGAGAAAATGATTAATTTCTTATAATGGTTATTGGTTTTACTTATATAAGGTCTAACAAAAACAGATTAAATACCTGAGTGCTAAGCTAGGGATTGGTTTTCATGCTCAAAAACAGTAAAATTGCGCAAAATTTATTGGAGTAGCTAGATGCTAGTCATAACTGATGCCGCTAGATTGTACCTTTCTGAATTATTAGCCAAGCAAAATACTGCGGGCATGGCGGTTCGTGTTTTCATTACTCAGCCTGGTACGCCATACGCTGAAACATGCTTAGCATATTGCCGTCCTGAAGAGATTAACGAAAAAGACGAAATCATGGACGTTGAAGATCTGCGTGTTTATTTAGATAAGCAGAGTGTTCCATATCTAGAAGATGCCAATATCGATTTTGCCAAAGACAAGATGGGTGGCCAGCTAACTATTAAAGCGCCAAACGCTAAGATGCCTAAGGTCACTGACGAGAGTCCACTTGAAGAACAGATTACTTACATTCTTTATAATGAAGTTAATCCAGGTTTGGCGTCTCATGGTGGTGAAGTTAAATTGGTTGAGATCACTGAAGATGGCTTGGCCATTCTAGAATTTGGTGGTGGTTGCCAGGGGTGCAGCGCAGTTGATGTGACTTTAAAAGAAGGCATCGAAAAAACATTATTGGGTAAGCTGCCACAGTTGAAAGGTGTGCGTGATGTAACGGACCATACTCAAGCTGACAACGCTTATATGTAATAAACACGAATAACAAAAAGCCCGATCCATTTTCATGGATCGGGCTTTTTTATGTGCGCAGTATGGCTGCTAGCCGCACTCGTTCACAAAGTCAGTAAAGCTTTGAATGTTAGTTTCTAACTGTTCTTCGCTGTCGCACACCAAATTAATGTGACCAAGCTTACGATTGCTGCGCTCTTCTTTGCCGTATAAGTGAAGAAAGGCATTTTGAGTATTCAGTACAGATGCTTTGTCGCCGTGCTTGCCAATAATGTTGATCATGGCTGCATGGCTTTGTCTCTGTTTCGTGCTTCCTAGCGGCATATCGCAAATAGCACGTACATGGCTCTCAAATTGACTGCAGTACGCGCCTTCCATGCTCCAGTGTCCTGAATTGTGGACGCGAGGGGCCATTTCGTTAGCTACCAAGCCGTTCTCTGTATCAAAAAGCTCAAGCGTTAATACGCCAACATGGTTCAAGCTATCTAGTACCATATTGATGTAATGCTTGGCTTGAGTTTCTTTTTCAGCAGAAAGTTGTTTGGCTGGCACACGAGAAATACGCAGTATGCCTTCGCTGTGATCATTTTCAGCAACCGGGTAGACCTGAGTATTACCTTGCGTGTCACGTACAGCGATAACCGAAAGCTCACGAGAAAAGTTTACAAATGCTTCGGCAATTAATTCATTACCTTTTAGGGTTTCCCATGCGCTATCGATGTCGGCAGGAACCTTAACAACCGCTTGTCCTTTTCCGTCGTAGCCCATGGTGGTGGTCTTAAGGACGATAGGTAGGCCAAGTTCATTGGCAGCATCAACCAATTCATCTTTAGTGGTCACCTTACGAAATTCTGCGGTGGCTATGCCCAGTTCGCGGAATTTGTTTTTTTCGGTTAGGCGGTGTTGGCTAAAACGCAGTGAGTCAGCGCCTGGGTATACAGGTACGCTTTTGCAAATGCGCTCTACAAGATCGGTATCGGTGTTTTCACTTTCATAGGTCACAACATCGACTTTCTCTAGAAATGCTTCAAGCGCGTTATCCTGGCTAGGGTGAATGACTTCACCTAAGCGTGAGCTTGGAGAGACTTTGGCTTCATCAAAGAAAACAAAATCCACATCAAGAGGAGTGCCCGCTAAAGCCATCATGCGGCCAAGCTGGCCAGCGCCTATAATACCAACGCGTTTAGTGCTCATTTATGCATCTCTAGGGTCTGGGATAGATAAAACTTTTTCTGTCTGATTGCGACGAAACTCAATAAGTTTTGCGCGAACTTCTTCGTCGTGCAAAGCAACTACTTGAGCGGCAAGTAGGCCAGCGTTTGCAGCACCTGCTTCGCCAATGGCTAGTGTGCCAACAGCAATGCCAGCTGGCATTTGTGCAATTGATAGTAATGAATCAATGCCATTTAAAGCGCGGCTTTTAACGGGTACGCCAAATACAGGAAGGTGTGTCTTGGATGCAACCATGCCTGGAAGGTGAGCCGCACCGCCAGCACCGCCAATAACCACTTGAAGGCCTCGGTCAGCTGCTGTCTCTGCGTATTCAAATAATAAATCTGGTGTGCGGTGAGCTGAAACAACCTTCACTTCATAGCTTACACCTAGCTTGATAAGGACATCTTCAGCCTTTTGCATTGTGCTCCAGTCAGATGTGGAGCCCATGATAATTCCGACTTGGGGACGATTCATGCTGATATCTCATTTTTGAAAGCGGCGCATTCTACCACAAAAAGCAAAAAGGGGTCTAAAGACCCCTTTAATATTAGACATTCTCTTAGCTTAGCGCTTAGGAAGTATGTCTTTTAGTTTTTCGTGCATTTTCATAACAGCTTCTTCAGTTTGCTCCCAAGAGATACAGCCATCAGTAATTGATTTGCCGTATTCAAGGTCGTCTAAATTAGCGGGCACTTTTTGGGCGCCAAATTGCAGGTGAGATTCAACCATAAGTCCGATAATAGACTGGTTGCCTTCAAGGATCTGGTTGCTCACGTTATCCATTACAAGAGGCTGTAAGGCAGGGTCTTTGTTTGAGTTGGCGTGACTGCAATCAACCATGATGTTGTTGGCTATCTGAGCTCTCTCAATTTCTTGTTCGCATAATGCAATGCTTACAGAGTCGTAATTTGGTTTGCCGCCACCACCACGTAAAACAACGTGGCCGTATGGATTACCTTTGGTTTCAACAACGGAAACCTGTCCGTCACCGTTAATACCAAGAAAACGGTGAGGGTTAGCGGTAGATTGAAGGGCGTTAATAGCAACCGTTAGGTTACCGTCGGTGCCATTCTTAAAGCCTACAGCGCAAGATAGGCCACTGGCCATTTCGCGGTGTGTTTGGCTTTCGGTGGTGCGAGCGCCGATGGCCGACCAGCTGATAAGGTCTTGTAAATACTGAGGTGAAATAGGGTCTAGCGCTTCAGTAGAAAGCGGCAAACCTAGTTCGGCTAAATCTATCAACAGTTTACGAGAGATTTTTAGGCCATCTTCAATTTTGAAGGTGTCATTTAAATACGGGTCGTTGATTAAACCTTTCCAGCCTACGGTTGTGCGAGGCTTTTCAAAATACACACGCATAACAAGTAGCAGGGTGTCGCTTACTTTATCGCTTAGCTGTTTTAGCTTCTCAGCGTATTCTTTGGCAGCTTGTACGTCATGAATAGAGCAAGGGCCTACCACTAAAAACATTCGATGATCTTTTCGATCAAGGATGTTTTTCACATCTTCGCGGCCTTGCTCAACAGAGCTAATGGCTTTTTCGCTAATAGGTAGGTCAGCTTTTAGCTGCTCAGGGGTAATTAGCGCCTGAGTGCTTTTTATATTTAAATCTTCTACACGAGTGTTTGACATGGTACTCAAATTTCCGAAACGGCAAATCCATAAGAGGCCCAATAATAGAGTACTTAGCGCTGATTCTAAAAGGGTTTATTGAAAATAAAGTGGGGAATTGATTAAAGGCTTGCTTTAAAGCAAGCCTTCTGGGGTTTATCTGCTCAGTTTGTCGTTTATTTCTTTGTATTTGATAACGTCAGTCTCTGCGAAGGACAGCTCTGATCCATTTTTTTCTGCTTTCAGTAGGTGCTCTCGAACCCATCGTTTTACTGTTACTTCACTTACATTAAGTAGAGCGCTTGTTTCAGCCAAGCTTAGTATTTTGTCACTCATGTCCATCTCCTCAAGTGTTCGTTCAAAGTATAGACAGTATTTTGGTATGCATAGTCAGGCCGGCTGATATTAATCGGCTTAATCGCAAAGTCAGAAAAAATGCTTAGGTGAATTTTTGAAAAGAAGGATGGCGCCCGGGAAGGCGCCTAAAGCCTTAAAAGAAAATGTACTTGGCACCAAGGATCATAAGAAGGGCGGCCAGAGAGGTTCTTATGATGTTTTCAGGTAAAAAGTTGCCAATTTTACTGCCAAGGTGGATGGCTGGAATTGAACCCACTAATAATGCGCCTAGTAATTGATAGTCCACATTACCAAGGGACATATGGATCATTCCGCCAATTAATGTAAGCGGAACTGCGTGTGCTAGATCAGTACCAACCACGTGAATGGATCTTAAATGAGGGTATAGAACCAGTAATATGGCCGTGCCGATGGCGCCAGCACCTACAGATGATAGTGTTACAAGCACACCTAAAATAATGCCCATAAAAAATGTCAGGCTGGTTTTATTGCGCTGCAGCCAGCTTGAACGACTTAAATCTGTCTGGCGGCTGGCAAATACTTGAATTTTTGCACGAAAGATTAATAAGGTGGCCGTCATAAGCAGCATGAAACCAAGGGTGGTTGTGATGACGCCTGTGTAGTGTTGGTAGTCGACAAAATAAGAGCTAAGAAAATAACCGGTAATTAACGCACTCGGAATGCTTCCTGCAATCATAACTAAGCTGATTGGCCAGCGAATGGTTTTTTGTTTCTGGTGCGAATAAACCCCGCCGGCCTTCGTGATTGCAGCGTATAAAAGGTCTGTGCCTACAGCGATGTGAGGCGGTATGCCAAACAAAAGTAGTAGTGGGGTCATTAGTGAGCCGCCGCCTATGCCGGTAATACCAACAATTAAGCCAACAACAGCACCAGATACTGCATATAACAGAAAATCCATGAATATAGTCTATGCTTATAACATTCGGTAGCGAGGATAGGCTGGTAAATTTAACGATTTCCTTCTATTCTGGAAAAGAATATTTATTTATATTTTTATAACCTTTTGCAAGGTTATGAGTGGTGATGGCCTGGAGGGCTTATGAAGCTACAGCAACTGCGCTACATATGGGAGGTGGCGCATCATGACCTGAATGTTTCTGCGACTGCGCAAGTACTTTATACGTCTCAGCCTGGTATTAGTAAGCAGATTCGCTTATTAGAAGATGAGCTAGGTGTTGAGATCTTTGCGCGCAGCGGCAAGCATTTAACCCGAGTGACACCGGCAGGAGAAGCAATCCTGAAGGTGTCAGGCGAGATTCTGCGTAAAGTTGAAAGTATCAAGCAGGTAGCGCAAGAGTTTAGTAATGAGAATAAAGGAAGTTTGTCTTTAGCGACTACGCACACGCAAGCTCGTTATGCATTACCAGACATAATTCAGAATTTTATTGGCCAGTATCCAGATGTTTCACTGCACATGCATCAAGGGACGCCGACTCAGATAGCTGAAATGGCGGCTGATGGTACAGTGGATTTTGCAATTGCTACTGAGGCTATGGATCACTACAACGATTTAATCATGATGCCATGCTATCGATGGAATCGAAGTATTTTAGTGCCTAAGTCACACCCGCTGGCTCAGCGCTCTCAGCCAGTATTGGAGGAGGTCGCTACCTTTCCATTGGTGACGTATGTATTTGGTTTCACTGGTCGTTCACGTTTAGATGAGGCTTTTAAATCTAAAGGGTTGACACCAAAGGTTGTTTTTACAGCTGCAGATGCGGATGTTATTAAAACCTATGTGCGACTTGGCTTGGGGGTAGGTATTGTGGCGACTATGTCTATTGACCCTGAGAAAGACAGTGATCTTGTGGCTATCGATGCTAGTCACCTATTTGACGATAGCATTACTAAAATAGGGTTCCGTAAGGGTACGTTCCTGCGAGGCTTTATGTATGATTTTATTTCTAGATTTGCACCGCACTTAGACAAAGCGACAGTCGATAAGGCTGCGCAATGTCATAGTAAAGCTGAATTGGAAGAAATGTTCGATAGCCTTCAATTGCCCAGTCGCTAGACTGGGTAATTAAGTATTAGCCTTTAGATATTATATTTGAAGCATGAAGGCCGCATTCTTTGTGGCCTTCATTTTCCCACCACCAGCGACCTTCGCGCTCATGTTGATTTGGAAGTACAGGGCGGGTGCACGGCTGACAGCCGATGCTTACAAAGCCTTGCTGATGTAGAGGGTTAAATGGAACGTCAAACATCTTAATGTAGTTCCATACATCTTCTGAACTCCAGTTTGCTAAAGGATTGAATTTATATAATTCACCAGAAGCCCCTTCAAAATTATCTTTCTGGAATACAGGGATCTCATTGCGAGTGCCAGGGCTTTGATCCTTGCGCTGACCAGTGATCCAAGCGTCAAGTGAAGACAGTTTTCTCTTTAGAGGCTTGATTTTGCGTACGCCACAGCATTCATTGTGTCCGTCTTCAAGAAAACTAAACAAACCTTTTTCTTTAACGAAAGGCTCCAGTTCGTCATGCTTTGGGCTGATTAACTCAATATCAATGTTGTAGTGCTTACGAACAGTTTCTATGAACTGATATGTTTCTGGGTGAAGTCTGCCAGTATCTAGACTGAATACCTTAATGTCTTTTTTTGCCTTCATAGCAAGGTCGATTAAAACTACATCTTCAGCACCGCTGAATGAGATGGCAATATTGTCGAATTTCTCAAGTGCTTGCTGAATGACTTTTTTTGGCTGTTCGGCGCTCAATTGTTCATTAAGTGCGTCAACTTCTTCGGGGCTGTAAGGCATTTTTCTCTCCCATTTAATAAAAAGCACCATAACAAAAGTTGAATATGCTAAAAAATAATTATTAATAATAATTTTATAACTTTAAAACATATGCTTGCCATTGAAGCGGTTCTTTATAGTCGCTAGAGTAGCGAGCTTTAATATCATGTAAAGGAGTTACCTGTGGAATTAGCGTGTCTTGACCTTGAGGGGGTATTAATCCCGGAAATTTGGATCGAATTTGCCAATAAAACAGGCATTGAAGAGTTGAAAGCAACCACTCGTGATATTCCAGATTACGATGTATTAATGAAGCAACGCCTTCAGATTTTAGCGGATAACAATCTAAAGCTTGATGATATTCAGGAGGTGATCGCGACACTTTCTCCTTTAGAGGGTGCAAAAGAGTTTATTGATTGGCTTCGTGAGCGCTTTCAGGTTGTGATTCTATCAGACACGTTTTATGAATTTGCTCAGCCATTAATGCGCCAGTTGGGCTTTCCTACGCTGTTTTGCCATAAGCTGGAAGTGAGTGATGAAGGTTATATTACTGATTACAAGTTGCGCCAAGTGGATCCTAAGCGACAATCCATTAGGTCTTTTCAATTGTTAAATTATCGTTGTATTGCAGCGGGTGATTCGTATAACGACACAACTATGCTTAAGCAGGCTGAGTCTGGGATACTGTTTAAGTCACCAAAAAATGTGATTGAAGAGTTTCCGCAGTTTCCTGCGGTGCATGAGTACGAAGATTTAAAGAAAGAGTTTTTAAAGGCAAGTAATCGAAAGCTAAGTCTGACTTAGTTATTGTTCGGTAAAACTTTCCATTAGCCTAGACACCTTGTCTAGGCTTTCTTGGTATTCATCTTCCCATTTAGAGTCGGCTACAATCCCACCGCCGCCCCAGCAGTAAACATCACCTTCCTGAAATAGAAAGCTTCTGATTAATATGTTCGATGAAAAATTTTGGTTGCTCGACCAATAAAAGCTGCTGCCGCAATAAAAACTTCGAGGTTGATCCTCTAGTTCCTGGATGATTTCCATGGAGCGCTTTTTAGGTGCGCCCGTAATGGATCCGCCGGGCAGAGCGCTCAAAAATAATTTAACAATGTCATTGGGGTGCTTGAGTTTGCTGTTAATGGTTGAGACCAGATGGTGCACGGTACTAAATGATTCGATATCGAAAAGTTTAGTGACCTTTATGGATGAGCTGTGCCTGCTTAAGTCGTTACGCAAAAGATCTACAATCATTAGATTTTCGGCTTGATCTTTTTTGCTTTCGATAAGCTGCTGCTTGTAGGTCTCGTCAAGATCAGCTCTTCTGCTGCGAGGCCTAGTGCCTTTAATAGGTTTAGTTGATACATTGGATTGGGCTGCACTAATAAATAGTTCGGGGGATGCACTGCAAAACTGAAAGTTTTCTCCTTCAAAATAACAGGCAAAAGGGACCTTGGCTTGTTGCTTTAATCTGTCATAGGCCTGTATGGCTTCCCCTTGATACTGGCCTTTAAAGCATTGGGTTAAGTTAACCTGATAGGTATCACCAGCATTAATGTAATTGTGAATTGCTTGGATTTTTTCTTTGTACGCATCTTTATCCCATAAAGGTGTGAATGGGGATGAAAGATTGAATTTTTTGTTAACGCTACTTGTATCGCGATAAATTGCGATTAACTCTTCATGAGAGTGTTGGCTGATATGATCCCAGTGAACGAAGGTGGTAATTTCTTGCTGGTGATCTATTAGGTACGCCCAAGTGTATAGGCCTGCTACAAACTGCTCTTGTTTTTTGAAAGCTTTATTTGGTTTGAAATCGCCAGGAATGCCAAAATCGTATGCGCATTGCCCAATGATGCCACCTGTAAAAGGCAGTTCGCTTTTTATGCTGGGTAGTTTGGCTTGTAACTGATTGAGTCTTGATTCTAAATTACCGGACTGATTGTTTTGATTGAGAGTTATGGAGTCTACGGGGGCAGCGCTAATTATGCTCCAGCGTCCATTTTCGTGTGTTTTATCAGAGCTTTCGAGTGCTACTAAGCCACCAAGTTTACGGAGCTTGAGTAATAGGTTAGTGGTGTTACCTATATAAGGCAGAGAGGTTTGAGTGAAAGTCATGATAAATACCGGCGGGAACCTGTCTATTTTATCGTTTTAATGCCTTGGTTCATAGCTGTGAGCCTAAAATATTAAGCTGATCAAATAAACAGCATGAAAGCGGAACGTTCGTTCGTTGAAGTTTCGTGGTGGATATTAATAACTTGAAAAAAACATAAATTCTACTACGCAGGGCCCTTGCTGGCTGGTGTGTTCTATTAAATAGTGCAACAATGCGCGACTAAATTAATAAAAATAATAACAATACGGCTACAAGGTTTCATGATTGTTTTTCTTTTGGCGTCTGCAATTGCATATAACATGCTTACTGAGTTTCTCGAAGTAGAAGCCCAGCCAAAAGGTGTGGTTCACTTTCAGACTGGTTACCAAAACACTGTAAGTAGACATACAGAAACCATTGAGCCTTTGGCAAGTTTCAAATTCAATAATGTTGTTCGTCAAGCCTATGACTATAGCTGTGGTTCAGCGGCATTAACCACACTGCTTGATTTCTATTTGGGTCGAAACTTCCAAGAACGACAAGTAATGGAAGGCTTGCTTCAATTTGGTGATACAGAAAAAATTGTGGCTCGTCGAGGTTTCTCGCTTTTGGATATGAAGCGCCTTGTAACGGCTTTGGGTCATCCATCAGGTGGCTTTAGAGCGGCAGAAGAAGATTTAATAAAGCTTGATCACCCAGCAATTGCACCTATTGAATATGCGGGTTTTAAGCATTTTGTGGTTGTTCGAGGGGTTAAAAACAACAGGGTTTTTGTAGCAGATCCTTCTCTTGGTAATATTAGTTTTACGCTCTCTCGATTTATGGAAATTTGGGATCGAAATGTACTTTTCATTGTTTTTCCTAATGGTCATAAACCTGTAGGTGGCTTAGAAATTAGAGATGAAGATTTAAGGATTATAGACGAAAGAACATTTACTCAAACGGCGTACCGAGACTTTAGAGATGTATTCCCTACGGATCATATGGGTCTACCGAACGAGTTTTACAACGCAGTTTCTAGAAGTAAAAATGATGCGTATTACGATGAAGATGGGGTTTTAATTCAGGCAGGGTCAGCGACTTATGACGCGGACAAGGCTGAAACCATTAGTAGTCCAGTGACGCAACGCAAGCATATTCGCTTTAAACGAAAATAATAAAAATAAATGGTGGTCTAGTGTTTTTTAGATTTACATGCGCTTTGATGGCGCTCTACAGCTTTCAGTCATTTGCAGATGTAGGTGCCGCTCGAGATGCGCTTTCGCAAAATGATGGAGATGCCACTCAAGAAAAAAGCCTTGAAGAAGTGTTTGAGGCTACTGAAAATAATTATTCTTTAATGAAGAAGGGTGAGACATCGCTTGGCTATAACATGAGTTATAGTTATGCAGCAGACCAGCGAATTAATGTTGATATTGATAACGGAACAGTAAGAGCGTTTGATGTTAGTCCATCGTCTGTGCATTCTATTTCCAATAACTTTAGTTATGACTACGGGTACAAAAACAATCTGACTCTTGGTGTGACTTTACCTTTAATATTAAAATATGACTCTGTTGATACTTTGAGTGGATCAGGGATGGGGGATGTATCATTAAGTGCTCGCTGGCAGCCTTATGCGTATGTACCAGGTGAGATCACAAAAACCTACACGGGTTCTTTTAAAACTAAAACAGGTGATAGCCCGTTCAAATCCGTTTCAGGTAAGCGACTTTCAACAGGTAGTGGTTATTATTCCATATCTAGCGGTCTTTCTCTTTCTAAAGTAGTGGACCCTGTAATGCTGTTTGGTTCAGGCAGCGTTACTTATGCAATTCCCGAAAAAGACGTTAATCAACCAAGTAATGGCGCACTTTTAATGGAAGTTAAGCCTGGGTTGTCTGTTTCGTTTTCAGGTGGTTTTGCATATTCATTATCTTACGATGTATCGCTTAGCACCTCCTTTCAAGCAAGTTATACAGATAAAGCGAAGTACAAATTCAGAAATAGTAGTGGCACGTTCACAGAAGCCCAAAGTAATGCCTCTATGTCAGGGGTGTTTAATACAAGTTTAGGTATTCGAGTTTCTCCCAAAACCATTACCAATGTTGGTGTAGGTTTCGGCTTAACTGATGATGCTCCAGATATTTTACTTTCCCTCTCTATGCCGATCGACGTGAATGGCTTAAAAGCCAAGTCATCTTCATGATTTAAAGGTTGAAGCCAAATGAAGATACTTATTACAGCTGTATTGGCGTTATTCTGTGTTCAGCATGTTCATGCCCAGCTTGGGCAGTCAATGTTGTTAGACCCTAAAGCTTTATCTATGGGTAATGCGGTGACAGCAGATCCGCCTGGTATTGCTTCTATTCACTATAATCCAGCAGGCCTAACTCGATTAGAAGGACGTCAACTGAGCGTTACTCTGATGAACGTTATTCTTAAATCAGAGGCTACGTTCAACTTGCCTGAAGGTTATGACGGCAGTGACGAACTATTAGATTTCTCTGAAGATCCGGCAGTAGGTCAAACTTCCCATCCGATAGCAGCTGCATTTATTCCTGGTGTTGGCATATTTCCATTGCACCTTCCTGTTTTAGCTTTGCCATCTGCCGGTATTTCCATAAAGCCTCCGGGCTCTAAATTTACTTTTGCGACTGCCACCTATATGCCGATGGTTGCAGGTTTTGCTAAAGAGGAGCCGGACGACCCTGGTCGCTATCAAGCTAAGAATCTTGCAATGCAGCGCATGACTTATTTATCACCGTCATTCGGCTACAAAGTAAATGATGAATTGTCACTGGGTGCTGGTTTTTTACTATCTCACCAAGCATTGGCGATTGAGCAGGATGCTCGAGCTGTAAATATATTAATGGCTGTAACTGAAATGCTGCAGGATGCTTTTGGTTGTGAAGAAGGCGGTGGTGGTGATGATCCGCTGGTTCCTTTTATATCCCTATGTGGTGGGCGAGTAGGGCCATATAAAGATATTGGTACATTGAGTATGACCCTTGAAAACTCAATGTCTCTTTCATATAACCTAGGAATGTTATGGGAACCTAACGATTGGTTTGCATGGGGCATGTCCTATCAAAGTGAAGCTAAAGATCAGCTGAGTGGCGAATTCGAAATGGATTACAGTCGCGACTTTTCTGGCTTTTTTAGTGGCTTTAGGTCTTCTTTATTTGGAGCAATTATAGGTGCTATGTTTCAGTTGCCGACAGGTGTGAGCAAGGAAACTGGTTTTGTAAATATGGAATTTACTTATCCTCAACACTTCCAAACGGGTTTCAAATTCCGCTTTTTTGACAAGCTTCAATTCAATGTTGATGCGGGTTGGACGGATTACGATGAATGGGATTCGCTATTCTTTGAATTTGATCGCCAACTAGATTTCTTGAATGCTGCAAAAATTTTAGCACCAACTGAGGTTACTGCTACCTCGCTGCGTCAATACATGAATTATAAAAGTGTTTGGAGTTTTGGCTTTGGCATGGAATACCAATTAAGTACGCGTTTAAAAGCACGTATTGGTTATGAGCCGAGACAAACATCGATCCCTAATGATAAACGCAATGTAATGGCACCACTTGGTTTTGCGCCTTTATACGCCATTGGTTTTGGCTATCGCTGGGACTTAGAAACTGATGTTGATGTATCACTTTCATTCATGAAAAGTGAGGAAGAAATATTGGCCTCCGAGCCAAGCGAAGCATTAAATAAAGATTGTTTAACATGCGTAGTATCTAACCCGTATCCAGGTCTTGATGTGCGTACTAAACTTTCTGTTGCTGCAGCTGGCATTACCTTCAGAACTAAGTTTTAGATGAAAAACCTTCTTCTTCTACCATTAGTTCTTTCGCTGGTTGCTTGTTTGTCTAACCCTTCTAAAGAGGATGGGTTTTATACCTGGGTGGATGAAAGAGGGCAGGTACGAACTGTAAAGGCTCCAGCATCTACTAAAAACAATCCAAAAAAATCGACCCAAAAAAAGAGTAATGACTTTAACCTTGGTGAATTTGAAACTGAAGAGCAGGTTCAAGCTCGGTTAAATGACAGTAAGCTTTTTGCATGGCAAGAAGATGGACAGCAAAGGGTTGTCGAAACTTCAGTGAGCAATGAGTCAAATGAGATTACAGAGGCTAAAGTTGCATTAAACGCCACCTCATCTGGCTCATACGCTTCGTTCCGGACGGGTGATTATTTACCTTGGGATAAGGTGATAGGTAATGAGGTTAATTTACGTCAAATATACAACTTTAACGAGAAGTTAGAGCGTGATTTTGTATTAGTAGATTTAACAGATATCCCTAAGAATTCTAGATTGGGACTAAAAAGCTATATAAAAGCCGATAGCATCAGTGTGCCGCAAATGGTGTTTTTATCAGAGGGCTTTGATAATGTATCTGATGATGTGATTCCATTTGAATATTACTTTCCAGAAAGCTGGCATAGTTACGGCTATATGTCAGGCAGTTTAAATATCCCTGGCGACGCCCAATACTTGTTAATTTACACAAGCACATTAACTGAGGCCTTACAGCTTGATGAAAAAATAATCAAACTGACAAACCTCGGCAGAATCAGTTTCGAGCTGATCAGCTTAAATTAAGAGTTACATTTTTCTGTTTAATTCTGCATGTAACATTATGCGTGTAGATATTTCCTCAACAGACAGGTCAGTAGTGCTTAAAAACTCAATTTGTTCCTGCCTATAAAGCATTTCCACTTCTTCTATTTCGTAATAGCATTGATTCAATGAAGCGTAACGGCTATTTGCTTTACGCTCATTACGAATAGCTGAGAGACGTTCAGGATCAATGGTTAAGCCAAACAGTTTCTTTTTAAAGGGTTTGAGTGCATTTGGCAGCATCATATTGCCAAGATCTTCTTCTGTGAGAGGGTAATTTGCAGCTTTGATCCCAAATTGCAGGGCAAGATATAAACAAGTCGGAGTTTTTCCCGATCGAGATACGCCTACCAAAATGATATCAGCTTGATCGTAATGCTTTATTTTACTGCCATCATCATTATCCAGTGCAAAATTCACCGCATCTATTCTGGCTTTATAGCTTTCATTGTCCCCGCCGGCGTGAGATTTACCAACAGAATAAGAAGAGCCCATTTCAAGCTCTTTTTCTAGTGGTGCAAGAAATGTTGCAAAAATATCGACTTTGAATGTATTGGCTTTTGTAAATAAGTTACGAATATCTTGATTCACAATAGTGTCGAATACTATGGGTTTGGCTCCGGTGGTTTTTTCAAGGTCGTTTAATTTTTGTACGACCTCCAGCGCCTTTTCCTCTGTATCGATATAAGGGAGGGTGGTTTGCTCAAACTCGATACTTTCGAATTGAGCTAGCAGACTGTGACCTAAAGTCTCAGCTGTGATACCGGTGCCATCGGAAATAAAAAAAGCTTGGCGTTTCATGAACATAACAACCTGTGAATACTCGCTAGAATTAGAGTACTATATCCAACGATTCGACACTAGGTTGTAGAGGGCATCTTGAGTATTAACGTAATTGGCTTTGAAAAATTAGGCTTGAGTGATATTGAGCAAGTTGGTGGTAAAAATGCGTCCCTAGGTGAGATGATAAGCAATCTCTCTGATGCGGGTATCACTGTTCCTCCTGGCTTTGCGACTACGGCCGAAGCGTTCGAGCGCTTTTTGATCAGCAACAATTTAAAAGCAAGTATCAATGAAACGCTAACCAATTTAAATGTTGATGATTTAGATGCATTAAGTAAAGCAGGCGACACTATCCGCCAATCAATCATCGATGCAGTTTTGCCAGATGACTTAGTACAAGATATTAAGCAGGAGCTTAAGCGTCTTGGTGAGTCTCATAATGTAATTTCTGTGGCTGTTCGTTCTTCAGCGACTGCCGAGGACTTACCTGATGCATCTTTTGCTGGTCAACAAGAGACAATGCTAAACGTAACAGGTGAGGATGATATTTTATTCGCCGTTAAGCAGGTGTATGCATCACTCTACAATGACAGAGCCATCAGTTATCGGGTGCATCAAGGTTATGAACATCATAACGTAGCACTTTCTGTTGGCATTCAGCTGATGGTGCGCAGTGACCTGGGTTCATCAGGTGTTATGTTTAGCCTTGATACCGAATCAGGCTTTGATCAGGTTGTATTTATTACAAGTGCCTATGGCTTAGGCGAGACAATCGTTCAGGGCGCGGTCAATCCAGATGAATTTTACGTATACAAACCTTCTTTAAAGCAAAACCGACCAGCTATATTACGCCGTAATTTAGGCGCTAAAGCTTGCAAAATGATCTACGCCGAAGCAGGTAGCGAAGAAACAGTTGAAACTGTTCGTGTTGATAGAGATGAGCGCCTTCAATTCAGTATCACTGATAATGACATTAATAATCTTGCCCAGCAGGCACTTCTTATTGAAGAGCATTACAAATGCCCAATGGATATTGAGTGGGCAAAAGACGGCTTAACAGGTGAAATTTACATCGTTCAGGCTCGCCCTGAAACAGTGAAAAGCCGTGGCAGTAAAAATGTCATGGAGCGTTTTATCTTAAAAGAGACAGGTAAGGTGCTTTGTGAAGGGCGAAGCGTCGGCCACAAAATTGGTAAAGGTCCCGTTAAGATTCTTGATCACGCTCGAGAAATGGACCGCATCAATGAAGGTGATGTATTGGTAGCAGACATGACGGACCCAGACTGGGAGCCGATCATGAAGAAGGCCAGTGCAATTGTTACAAATCGTGGCGGTCGAACTTGCCATGCGGCGATCATTGCCCGTGAGCTAGGCATTCCAGCGGTAGTGGGTTGCGCTGATGCCACTGACGTCTTACGCGATGAGCAAGAGATAACAGTATCCTGTGCCGAAGGTGACACCGGTTATATTTATGATGGCGCCTTAAGCTTTGAGCATAAAACCAACTCTGTTGGAAATATGCCCGACCTACCATTCAAGATAATGATGAATGTGGGTAATCCAGATCGAGCATTTGATTTTCAAGCATTGCCTAATGCTGGTGTAGGATTGGCTCGACTTGAATTTATTATAAATAGGATGATTGGTGTACACCCTAAAGCGCTATTGAATTATCCTGATATCCCACCAGAATTAATGGCTCCTGTTAAACGTCGCATTGCTGGTTATGAAAACCCTGTAGAGTTTTACGTTGAAAAACTAGTAGAGGGTATTAGTACGCTGGCTGCAGCTTTTCACCCTAAAAAGGTCATCGTTCGACTTTCCGACTTTAAATCCAATGAGTACGCTAACTTAATCGGTGGCCGACTGTACGAACCGGAAGAAGAAAACCCAATGCTGGGCTTCCGTGGCGCTGCTCGCTATATCAGTAAATCTTTTCGTGATTGTTTTGAACTTGAATGCCGAGCCATTAAAAAAGTTCGCGAAGACATGGGTTTCTCAAATGTAGAGTTAATGGTGCCTTTTGTTCGCACAGTAGGCGAAGCCAAGCAGGTAGTAGACCTGCTTGCTGAGAATGGTTTAAAGCGCGGTGAGAATGGCTTGCGAATCATTATGATGTGCGAGTTGCCAGCCAACGCATTACTGGCTGAGCAGTTTTTAGAATACTTTGATGGCTACTCTATTGGCTCGAACGATTTGACTCAATTAACGTTAGGCTTAGATCGAGATTCAGGGGTTATTGCCCACTTGTTTGATGAGCGTAATAGCGCCATACAAATGTTAATGAGCATGGCGATTGATGCCTGTAAAAAGCAAAATAAATACGTTGGCATATGTGGGCAAGGTCCTAGTGATCACCCTGATTTTGCTAAGTGGTTAATGGAAAAGGGCATTGATAATGTTTCTCTTAACCCTGATTCAGTTCTGGATACCTGGTTCTATTTAGCGGATAAATCTGAGTAATCATATGAAAAGCAGTAGTGATTTATTCCCTGTGGCTTTGATGCGTGCTGATGTGGTTGCACAGAAGTTCATTGAAGATACATATTTGCTAAAACCAAATAACAGTGATGATTCAAGTGTGCAAATTGCACTGACACGCTTAGGGAAATATGAAGGCAATAATGAAAACCGCGGCAAGCCTGTGGTTCTTGTGCATGGTAGTTTTTCCAATAGAGGGGTCTGGCTTTCTGTTACAGGTAAAGGGTTCGCCAGTGCCTTATTGGAAGCCGGTTTCGACCCTTGGATGTTAGAGTTACGAGGGCATGGTGATAGCCCTTTTAACGACCAATACGAACAAAATAATTTAGAAACCTATGCAAACTTCGATTTACCTGCGGTAAATGCATTTGTACTTGAGCAATCTAAGCAGTCACCTATTTGGTGTGGGCACTCTTCTGGTGGGGTTTGCATATCTACTGCCATTGCAGCTGAGAGCCTAAAGCCAGATGACATTTCAGGAGTCATATTGTTTGGCTCTCAAGTTAGCCGCTTCCCAATTTTATTACGATTGCCTTTCTCTAGACTGGTTTCAAAAATTTCCCTGCTCACTAAAAAGCGCATTCAAGCGAAGCATTTAGGTGTGGAATTTGAACCTGTCGGTATTGCAAAAGAGTTTGTACGCTGGGCGGGTATTTTTACGGGCTGGAAGTCTAAATCGGGTAAATCATTCTGGCAGTCTTTGAGTAAGTTATCACCGCCGGTTTTAGCTATCGCGGCTAAAAATGATAAAGGTGACCCGGCAAAACACTGCAAAAAACTGATGAACGGATACGCCGGTGATAAAACTTTTTATTTACTGGCGAAAGATAATGGCTTTTCCCAGAACTTTAATCATAGCAATATGGTGGCCAGTGATGCTGCACAGCAAGAAGTATGGCCAAAAGTTATTCAATGGATCAATACGATCAAGTAGTAGGAGATAAAAATGAGCAACTATGTAACCCCAGATCTTTGTGATGAATACCCTGAAGTTGAAGTGCTAGAGCCAATATTTAACAACTATGGCGGCCGTGAATCATTTGGCGGTGAAGTTGTTACTATAAAATGCCATGAAGATAACTCATTGGTTAAGTCCCAAGTTGACGAGCCCGGTAAAGGTAAAGTAATGGTTGTGGATGGTGGCGGCAGTATGCGTAATGCATTGCTTGGCGATATGTTAGCTGAAAAAGCGGCTAAAAATGGCTGGGAAGGCATCATCGTTTATGGGTGCATTCGTGATATTGATATCATCATGGAAACTAATTTAGGTGTACAGGCGTTGGCCATCAACCCTAGAAAAACAGAAAAAAAAGGCATTGGTGAAATGAATGTGCCGGTTAAATTTGCAGGCGTTCAAATCAACCCTGGCAATTTTATCTATGCTGATAATAACGGCGTTATCGTTTCTGAAAAACCGCTGACTATGCCTAGTTAATTCATCTGGTTTATATGGAAAATAAAAAAAGGCCCCTAGGGGCCTTTTTTTATTGGTGGAAGTTAACCCAAATGGTTAACGACATGAGTTTTGGTTTGGTATTTTGCAAGAACTCTGATGCTTGTTTTGCTCTGTCTTTTAATGCATCAATTTCCAGCTGATAGGTGCCAGGGGTAATCTCTAGTGACTGATACCGAGCAAGTTCTTGCTGAGTTTGGGATAGCAGCGTCTGTACAGAGGCTTGAATATCATCTTTTGAAGTATGAGCCGCAAGCTTTTCTGATAAAGAAACAGCACTACTTATCTCGTTCCATTTCATTTCTATTAGCTCGCGTGCCATATCTTTACCGATTTTTTCATAGTCAGACTTCATCTGATTCAAATCGATTAACTTAGATACACTTTTGAGTTCATCACTAATTACATAGTGACGGGTTTGTGGGGCTAAATAGCGGTTTAGTTCAAGACGGCCAGGGCCTTCAGATTTAATTTGATATGTGGCCTCAACAAAGATTTGGCCATTTTTAAATTGAGAATCATTAAATAGAGCGCATGACGTAAATGCATCTCCGGAAGCCTCTAGGTCGTCAACAATGCCTTTTATCCATGGGTGATCCCATGAGATAAATTCTAAGTCTTCTCTTGCCGTTGCTTGGTTACGGTCAAATGTAATGGTGGCTTTTTCATCTCTTAGATTATTTATAAAAGAAAAAGGGCAGTTCTCTTGTGGGCTAACAATAATATTACCCGCACCAGCACTTTCGGTTTCAATGTGGCCGTTATCAAAAACATGTAATATTAAGTTTTGCAGATTTTGTTTTTCATTGTCCGCTTTGTGGATGCTCTCGATTAATGAGTCCACTCGGTCTGCAGAAAAAGAGTGCTGCTCCAATAAGCGGTCACGACCCTGTTCTATTTCTGCTAATAGCTGATGACTAGCTTGCTGACACTGCATAATCACAGCTTCAGCTTCTTGTCCGGATTCAAGCATTTCATCTATTTCAATTGAATAGGCTTCAAATATTGGCGATGCAGCTGGGTTAGGTTGTGCAAACATGTCAAAGCCATGATGATATAAAGCAGCTAGGCGTGATGACGGTGTTTTTGATTGAACCGGAATGTGAATATAGATATCGCTACCTTGCCCAATTCTATCTAGCCGGCCAATTCGTTGATCCACAAGATCAGGGTGGTTAGGCAAATCAAATAAAACAAGATTTTGAGCATGCTGGAAATTTCGGCCTTCGCCACCAATTTCACTGCACACCAAAACCTGCAAGCCTTCGTCTTCAGTAAATTGAGCTGCAATTTGATCGCGCTCGATAAGACTGTAGTGCTCGTGAAATGCACCGCTTTTAATACCTGCATGCAAATTTATCTGTTCACTTACTAGTTGAGCGTCTTCTGCTGCATGGCAAATTATCAGAACTTTTTTATCGCCAATACTAGGCAGCCAAGAGATTAGCCATTCTAAATTAGTTTGATCTTTTAGGTGGTAAAACTCACTGTGACGAGTAGGGAAGCCAGCAATGGTACGACGAGTATTTCGATAGACCATGCGCCCAGTTCCGTAGCGATCTGCCATCCAGTCTACAAATTTTTGCTCATCACTGTCGTCGGCAATGGTTTGCTCGGCAAGCGCCATCAATCTTTCATCACCTAATTGTCTGATGTCTTCGATGGCCGCTACTAAGCCTTGGCTTTCAATGATATCGACAATTTCACTGACCAATCCGTATTGCCTCTCTTCGATTAAAAAATCATCTAGGTTGGCAAAACGAATAGGGTCCAATAAATGTAAGCGGGCAAAGTGGCTTTCAACCCCTAGCTGTTCTGGCGTTGCGGTCAGCAATAATACCCCTTGGCTTACCTGGGATATGGCAAGGGCGGTTTGATAAGCTTGGCTTTGCCATTGAAGTCGATGGCTTTCATCAACTACAAACATATCCCATTGCGTATTTTGTGCTTGCTCTAAGTACTGGCTATTTGAAAGCCAGTCGAAATTGCAAAGGGCCACTTGAACTTGGTTAAACGGATTATCACCTTGCTGCTCGGCGCAAAACTCATCATCTATTAGTGTGCAATCCAAATTGAATTTGCGCTTCATTTCCACAAGCCATTGGTTTACCAGTGATGCAGGCACGCAAATTAAAATTCTTTGGGCGCGGCCACTGTTCATCAGCTGATGTATTACTAGGCCAGCTTCAATGGTTTTACCTAAACCTACTTCATCTGCGAGCAAGGCTCTTGGAAGTGGCATTTGTAGGATTTGCTGAGCAACATCGTACTGGTGTGGAATTAAGTTAACTTTTGGGCCAACGAAGCCATGGCTTCTTAAACCTTGCTGTTCGGTGTGTGCTGTTAGCAGTTTTTGATAGATGTTTGACCATTTGAAGCTGCCTATCTGACCGGACTGTAGTCGATCTAATGGCGATACTTTACCTTGATCAGATGCTATATCTGTTTCGCAGTACTCATTGCCTTCACCGTCTTCGTAATAATAAAGACCGGATTTCTCTTGGCGCGAAACAATGGAAATAATGGATTGATCAATCAGCTTGATGCTATCACCCAGATCAAACAGACATCGAATCAGGGGTGTGCTCTGCATGGAATACAGGCGTTCGCTTTCTGTAAGAGGGAAAAACATGGTAATGCGGCGATTAGCGCTTTCGCTGACAACGCCTAAGCCTAATTCTGGCTCGGCAAGACTGACAAAGCGCTGCCCTTGGAAAAATTGACCCATATATCCCCCATAAAACGAACGGGCGATTCTATCATTTTGAGTCTTTGGGCTCAGCCTTTAATTTCAGCCATTTTCTTTTTGATAGTATGCTCAAAGCGTTTGAACATCCCTTCGGTAAGCTCAAGCTTGTCTAAAATCGGGTCTTGTAGGTGGGCCCATTCATAGTTCTCATGGGATTTAGCCAAATAACCAGGTAAACGGCCTATGTACTCGGACAGTTTGAGTATGAGTAGAAGCTCAGAGGTGTCGTTGTCTTTCTCAAGCTGAGCTGTAATTTCATCTGGACTGTGATGTTTGTGGATACAGTTTACGATATGCCCGGGTAGGCCCCATTCTTGAGCCATTTTAGCCCCTAATCGTGCATGGGATTGGCCTAGCTGATCTTCTTCTGCAGCGGTGATTTTGCCAACCTCAGAAAGGTAAGCTGCACGAATTAAGTTTAAATAACTTTTATCTGCATTTTGCAGTAAGGCCATGCCGGCATTCTGAAATAATCCCATTGTATATATTTCATCACTAGCACCTATATCAAGCTCTTTACCGATGATCACGCCAAGTACGGCTGTGCGTAGGTTTAATGCCCAGAGGTCGTTCAGCAGCTTGCTATCTTTAGGGAATAAATGGCCTCTGAGTAATCGGCCGGTGGTTAAATTAATCACTCGATCTATGCCAAGCATGCGAGCTGCTTCTTCGGTGCTTTTAATTTTACGTACGAGATTAAAGTACGGGGCGTTAATGGTACTCAGAACTTCCTTCGCTAGCTCTTCGTCATCGGCAATTTTTTTGCCTACCGCGTTAACGTCATTGCCTAATTCCCTTAGGCTTAATAGTAGCTCGGGGCGTGGGGGGAGTTTGATATCGCTGGAATCCATAAAAAAACCTCGTCCTTTGAGATTTAGTATAGATGGGTTTGGCGAGTTGGCCTTATCGTGAGAAAATAACCTTAATGATTAATAGGTAATTTCCATGCTGTCTTATATTGAACCGGTATTTCGTCCCCCAAGTGAAGGGCGCTCGCTTATTTTGCAGGTCACAAACGGCTGCTCTTGGAATAACTGTACCTTTTGCGAGATGTACACACAGGATCAAAAGAAGTTTAGAGTCCGCAAAGAAGATGAAATTTTAGCGGATATCAAACAAGCGGCAGCAAGCCGCATGCCTTTTGAAAAAGTCTTTTTAGCCGATGGCGATGCCATGGTGCTGCCAATGAGACGCTTAATTGCTTTGCTTGAGCAAATAAAAGAACACATGCCTTGGGTCAAAAGGGTCTCTAGCTACTGCTTACCTAGGAATCTAAATAAAAAGTCAGTTGAGGATTTAAAGCAACTGAAGGACTTAGGTCTTGATATTCTTTATGTGGGTTGTGAATCTGGTGATGACGAGGTGCTTGCTGCTGTAAATAAAGGCGAGACCTATGAAAGCCAAAAAGACGCTTTGTTAAAAATTAAAGCGGCGGGTATCAAAAGCTCAGTAATGATTTTAAATGGACTGGGCGGGCCTAAGTTATCAGAGCAGCACGCACTTAATAGCGCCAAGCTAATGAATGAATGCCAACCTGAATTTCTCTCAACTCTTGTTGTGAGTTTTCCATTAGGGGAGGAGAGATTGAAAGCTGGATTTAGTGAAGACTGGAGCTTGATGGATCAAACTGGCTTGTTTTTAGAATTGAAGCATTTTATTTCAAACTTAGAGTTAACAAATACAGTCTACCGCAGTGATCACGCCAGCAACTACCTGCCTTTGAAAGGTGAATTAGGTAAAGATAAGGCTGCGCTAGTAGAGCAAATCGATACTGCGCTGTATAAACCAGATCAGATTCGATTACGCCAAGAGTGGCAGCGAGGTTTGTAATGGATATCTCAAGTCTTAGTACACAACTGGGTAAATTCTCAGATATGAAGGCTCAGCTGCCTCCGGTGCAAGACTGGGCGCCCGAGTTAAGTGGCAAGATTGATATCGTCATCAAAAAAGATTACCGCTGGTTTCATGAGGGTGATGAAATTAAGCGCGAAAAACTGGTGCGTATTTTCAGTACAATTTTAAAGCGCGAGGGAGATGAGTTCTTTTTGGTGACGCCAGTTGAAAAGTGGCAAATTGAAGTTGAGGACACACCTTTCGAAGTGGTGCTTGCAGATATCAATAAAGACCAAGGTAAGCCTGTTATTCGCTTTATCACAAATACAGGGGATGAAGTGGAGTTGGGCTCGGAGCACCCTTTAGTTTTAGATGGCGTTGAGATACCACAGATAGAGGTGCGCCATGGTTTGATGGCCAAATTAAATCGTAATGTCTACTACCAGCTTGCGGAAGAGGCCTTAGAAAAAGACGGCACTTACCAAGTTGAGAGTGGTGGCGATTGGTTTAAGCTAGCTTAAAATAGTTGATATGTTCCACGCGGAACAAATATTGAACAGTTTGCTTTTGGCTATCATCTATAACTAAATAATTTAAAGCCACAAAAAAGGGACTCATTGAGTCCCTTTTTTTATGCGCTATATGCTAAAAGCAAATATTACATGTTTGGATAGTTTGGACCGCCAGCACCTTCTGGAGTTACCCAGGTGATGTTTTGGGCAGGGTCTTTAATATCACATGTTTTACAATGTACGCAGTTTTGAGAGTTGATTTGGAAGCGTTGTTCGCCTGCTTCATCTTCAAGAATCTCATAAACACCGGCAGGGCAGTAACGCTGCGCAGGTTCATCGTATAACGGTAGGTTTTTAGCTAAAGGAATGCTGGCATCCTTCAGTTTCAAGTGACACGGCTGATCTTCAGCGTGGTTCACGTTACCAATAAACACTGAGTCTAACTTAGCAAAGCTTAGAACGCCGTCAGGTTTAGGGTAATCAATCTTTTTACATTCAGCTGCTGGCTTCAATGTTTCATGATCAGGCACGGTGTCGTGCATTGTGAACGGTAGAGGGAAGATGTTTTGGTCAATAAAGTTAACCGTACCACCCATCCACATGCCGAATTTATGCATAGCAGGACCAAAGTTACGGCTGCGGTGTAGCTCTTCATAAACCCAAGAAGCGTTAAATGCTTCAGTGTATTCAGTGATCTCATCGTTAGCGCGACCAGCTTCAATAGCAGTGATAACTTGCTCAGCTGCAATCATGCCGCTCTTCATAGCAGTGTGGGTGCCCTTGATCTTAGCGAAGTTCAAAGTACCAGCATCACAACCTACAACTAAACCACCAGGGAATGTCATTTTAGGTAGGCAGTTAAGGCCGCCCTTAGTGATGGCGCGAGCACCGTAAGATACACGCTTGCCGCCTTCAAGATGCTGTTTCAATACAGGGTGATGCTTCAAACGCTGAAATTCATCGAACGGGCTAACATGCGGGTTTGAATAAGATAGGTCAGTAATAAGACCAACAACCACTTGGTTGTTTTCTGTGTGGTATAGGAAGAAACCACCTGAAGAGTCAGACTCTGATAAAGGCCAGCCAGCACCATGAACAACAAGGCCTTCTTGGTGTTTAGCAGGATCGATGTCCCAAAGCTCTTTAATACCGATGCCGTAATGTTGAGGGTCTTTGCCTTCGTCTAGCTTGAACTCAGACATCAACTGCTTGCCTAAGTGGCCACGACAACCTTCAGCGAAGATAGTGTACTTACCGCGAAGCTCCATACCAGGCATGTAGCTGTCTTTTTCGCTACCGTCTTCAGCAACGCCCATATCACCAGTGATGATGCCTTTAACAACACCGTCTTCTACGATGTATTCAGCCGCTGAGAAACCAGGGTAGATTTCTACACCAATTGCTTCAGCTTGCTCGCCTAACCAGCGAACAACGTTACCAAGGCTAACGATGTAGTTGCCTTCGTTGTGCATTGGCTTAGGAATCATCCAGTTTGGAGTTTGAAAGCCTTTTTCAGGGCTTAGTAGCATGTGAACTTCATCTTTCGCTACAGGGGTGTTAAGTGGAGCACCCATTTCTTTGTAGTTCGGGAATAGTTCTAAAAGGGCGCGGTCTTCGATTACAGCACCAGATAAAGTGTGTGCGCCGACTTCTGAGCCTTTTTCTACAAGGCACACGCTTAATTCTTGGCCTTTTTCTTCAGCAAGTTGCATCAATCGAATGGCACTTGATAAGCCAGCCGGTCCGCCGCCAATAATGACGACGTCGTATTCCATCGCTTCGCGTTCCATTGAACTCTCCTCAATACTAATAGCTTCAGCTCTTTTTGATGAGCTGTTTATAAATTCTAGGTCAAACTAGCCAAATTAGGGGGCGTAGTATACTGATTTGATTGCTTATAACCAAACCTAAATATTCTTCAAAACCAAGCTACACTTGATACTCACAAGATATTAATAGGTATTATCCCTGTATTCAGACTAGCATTCAAACGCGCGTTTGAATAGAATTCGGGTTACAAATGTTAACCGAGTAGAAACCGCTTAAAAAATAAGCAATTACAGCCGTTAAACGGCATACATTTGACCTTGTGCGCATTTACGTCCAGTATGTTGCGCCGTAAAAGTAGGTTAGATGTGTAATTACTTTCTTTTATGTCTATCTACTTATTTTCCTATCCACTCTACTTGACGGAGAATCTATGAAGGTTCTTGTAGCTGTTAAGCGTGTAATTGATTACAACGTAAAAGTGCGCGTTAAGGCTGATAATTCTGATGTTGACCTAGCCAACGTCAAAATGGCCATGAATCCATTCTGTGAAATCGCTGTAGAAGAAGCGGTTCGCTTAAAAGAAAAAGGCATTGCCACTGAAATCGTTGTGGTTTCTATTGGCCCTAAAGTTGCCCAAGAGCAGATTCGTACTTCTCTTGCACTAGGCGCTGATCGCGGCATCCTAGTTGAAACTGAAGAGAAGTTAGAGTCTCTTACAGTTGCTAAAGCTCTTAAAGCCATCGTAGATAAAGAAGAGCCTCAATTGGTTATTCTTGGTAAACAGTCTATCGATAACGACAACAACCAAACTGGCCAAATGCTTGGTGCATTAACTGGTATGGCTCAGGGCACATTCGCTTCTGAAGTTGCTGTTGACGGCGAAACTGTAAACGTTACTCGTGAAATCGATGGCGGCTTACGTACTGTTGGTCTTAAACTACCAGCAATCGTAACAACCGATCTTCGTTTGAACGAACCTCGTTACGCATCTCTTCCAAACATCATGAAAGCTAAGCGTAAGCCTCTTGAGGTTGTTGCTCCTGCGGATCTTGGTGTTGAGATCAAATCTACTCAAACTTTAGTTAAAGTAGATCCACCTGCAGAGCGTTCTGCTGGTATTAAAGTGGGCAGCGTAGACGAGCTGGTTGAGAAACTTAAAACTGAAGCGAAGGTGCTGTAATGGGTATTTTAGTTGTTGCTGAACACGATAACGCTACCCTAAAGGGAGCGACTCTAAACACTATCGCTGCTGCACAAGCTATCGGCGGTGATGTTGACGTACTTGTAGCTGGCGAAGGCTGTGCAGCTGCTGCTGAAGCGGCTTCTAAAGTTGCTGGTGTTGCAAAAGTACTAGTTGCAGATGATGCAGCTTACAAATACCAGCTTGCTGAAGCGATGGGTGACCTAGCTGCTGAGCTTGGTAAAGGTTATAGCCACATCCTAGCGTCTGCTACTACAACTGGTAAAGATTTCTTGCCACGTACTGCAGCTCTTTTAGACGTAAACATGATTTCTGAAATCACAGCAGTTGTATCTGCTGATACGTTTGCACGTCCAATTTACGCTGGTAACGCTATCGCTACGATCCAATCTAGCGATGCAGTTAAAGTAATCACTGTTCGCTCAACTGGTTTCGACCCTGTTGCTGCTGAAGGTGGTTCTGCTTCTGTTGAAAACGTTGCTGCTGTTGCTGATAAAGGCATTTCATCTTTTGTTGGCGAAGAGCTAGCAAAATCTGATCGTCCTGAACTAGCTGGCGCTGAGATCGTTATCTCTGGTGGTCGCGGCATGCAAAACGGCGAAAACTTTGAAATGCTATATAAAGTAGCTGATAAGTTAGGCGCTGCTGTTGGTGCATCACGCGCTGCAGTTGATGCTGGCTTCGTACCAAACGACATGCAAGTTGGCCAAACGGGTAAAATCGTTGCACCTAACCTGTACGTTGCAGTAGGTATCTCTGGTGCTATCCAGCATCTAGCAGGTATGAAGGACTCTAAAGTTATTGTTGCTATCAACAAAGACGAAGAAGCTCCAATCTTCCAAGTTGCTGACTACGGTTTAGTTGCAGACTTGTTTGAAGCAGTACCTGAATTAGAAGGCAAGCTATAAGCTTTCCCCTCTAATTAAAAAAAGCCCAGCTATATGCTGGGCTTTTTTGTGCCTGAAAACCTTAACTTATTGAAAATATTCATAAAAACGTCGCATTACGCCGTTATTGTGAGTGAATTGTTTTAAAAACACATGATTGCCAGTTACACTTGAACGCTCTAAAAATAACGGAAGCGATTTCCCTGTGGAATCCATAGACCAAGAAGAATACCAGCGCCTGCCTTATGGCTTTGCCAAGCGACATGGCGTAGCAGCTGAAAAGAACGATCAGCAATTACTGTTATGGCACAAAGATGATGCCAGCATGAGCGCTATCCAGGAATGCTTACGCGTACTAGGTGAAAACGTCACTCTAGAGCCCGTATCCGACGACGACTTCAGTACCCAGCTTGCTCGTATTTATCAGCAAGGTGCGGACAGTCGCGAAACAATGGAGGAGCTAGGTGATGACATGGATCTCGCCAGTCTTGCCGACAGCATTCAAGAAACAGAAGACCTTCTTGAACAAGAGGATGATGCTCCGATCATTCGCCTAATCAACGGCATCCTTACTGACGCGGTAAAGCGTAACGCTTCTGATATTCATATTGAAACATTCGAAAAAAGATTAGTGGTTCGCTCCCGTGTCGACGGGGTACTCCAAGAAGTACTAGAACCAAAACGCGCCCTAGCACCTTTATTAGTTAGCCGTATAAAGGTTATGTCTAAGTTAGATATTGCTGAAAAACGTGTGCCTCAAGATGGTCGAATAGCCTTACGTGTAGCAGGGCGTGAAGTGGATGTCCGTGTGTCCACCATGCCTTCTAGCCATGGCGAACGAGTTGTAATGCGACTGCTCGACAAACAAGCAGGGCGATTAGATTTAAATCACCTAGGCATGTCTCCAGACAACTTAGGCAGCCTTAAGTCCATCGTGTACAAACCCCACGGAATTATATTGGTAACAGGCCCCACAGGTTCTGGTAAAACCACCACGCTTTACGCATCTATCAGCGAATTAAATGACCGCACAAGAAACATTCTGACGGTCGAAGACCCTATTGAATACAGCTTACAAGGTATTGGCCAAACCCAGGTGAATACTAAGGTAGACATGACGTTTGCTCGTGGATTAAGGGCCATATTACGTCAAGACCCAGACGTGGTAATGATTGGTGAAATACGAGACAAAGAAACGGTTGAAATTGCGGTACAAGCATCATTAACCGGCCACATGGTGCTTTCAACTTTGCACACAAATACCGCGGTAGGTGCCGTAACTCGATTACAAGATATGGGAATCGAGCCGTTTTTATTAGCATCCAGTTTAGTGGGTGTTGTGGCACAAAGATTAGTTAGAACCTTGTGCCCTGAATGTCGAGCACCGTACCACGCTGATGACGCAGAAAGAGCATTATTCGATATTCCAGCCGATGAAAAACTGGTTTTATATCACGCTAAAGGCTGTAGCGAATGCAATGGCACCGGATATAAAGGCCGACATGGTATTTATGAAATAATCGAAATAGATGAGCAGCTTAAAACCCTAATTCACAACGAAGAAGGGGAGTTAGCGATGGAACAATATGCTCGCACACAATGTAAAAGTATCCAGCAAGACGGGCTACATAAGGTTCTCAAGGGTGAAACCACTCTCGAAGAAGTCTTACGAGTATCTAAGGCGTAGGTGGTTGTAAGTTATGGCAGCATTCGAATATGTGGCTCTAAATGACAAGGGCAAGCAGAAAAAAGGCGTTTTAGAGGCAGATAGTCCTCGCCAAGTACGCCAACAATTGCGTGAAAAAAACTGGATGCCACTTTCTGTAGAAGTGACCTCAGCTAAAAAAACGAATGCGAATTTTTCACAACTTTTTCAGCGCTCAATCAGCACAGCAGACCTTGCATTATTAACTCGCCAATTAGCTACATTAATCGGTGCCGGTCTCCCTATTGAAGAAGCGCTAAAAGCCACCTCAGAGCAAACAGAAAAAAAACGCATTAAATCCATGATTTTGGATATTCGCAGCAAGGTTCTTGAAGGGCACAGTTTAGCCAATGCATTAAATGATTTTTCCTATGCCTTTCCAACACTGTATCGCGCAACCGTTTCGGCTGGCGAACATGCGGGCCATCTTGATACGGTATTAAATCGTTTGGCCGACTATATGGAACGCAGCCAAGTAAACCAGCAAAAAGTAAAACTGGCGGCTGTATACCCAATCATCCTATGTGTTGTTGCTATAGGCATTGTTGTTGGCCTACTTACCTATGTTGTGCCGGATATTGTTGAAGTATTTGTTAAAAATGGCCAAGAATTACCCGGTCTTACGCAGTTTATGATTAACGCCAGTGATTTCCTGCAAAACCACGGATTACTACTGCTTATCGCAATCATTGCCAGCGGAGCGTCATTCGCTTGGGCGTTAAGGAAGCCTGAATTCAAACTTCGGTTTCATACTTTTTTACTCAAGGTCCCGTTTATAGGGAAAATGATAAAAGGCTTTAATACCTCTCGATTTATTAGCACGCTGGCCATATTGAACTCAAGCGGGGTGCCACTGGTCGAAGCCATGAAAATTGCGGGGCAAGTTGTAGCAAACCTTCCGATACAAGCAAAATTAAAGGTAGCGTCCCAACAGGTTACAGAGGGCGGTAGTTTACATGGCGCTTTAAACGAAACAGGTGTTTTCACCCCAATGATGCTACACATGATTGCCAGTGGCGAAACAAGTGGCGAGCTAGACTCCATGCTTGAAAAAACCGCTACCAATCAAGAAAATGACTTACAAAATACAGTAGCCACACTGGTTAGCATGTTTGAACCCATCATGCTGCTTGTGATGGGCGGCGTAGTGGTTTTGATCGTAATTGCGATCATGCTGCCTATTCTCAATATGAATCAAATGATCGGATAAATAAGGATAATTATGAAACCAATGACAGGCACAATGCACCGTAAACAATCAGGTTTTACCCTGATTGAAATCATGGTTGTACTTGCAATCTTAGCCGGCCTAATTGCCATGGTTGCCCCCAATATAATCGGTGAAGCCGGTGCAGCTCGAGTGAAAACCGCCAAAGCAGAAATGGCCAATATTTCTCAAGCTCTAGATATGTATAAATTGGATAATTTTCAGTATCCGTCAACGTCTCAGGGCATTGAAGCATTGGTAAGCAAACCTTCTGGCAGCCCTGAACCTAAAAACTATAAGTCTGGCGGCTATATGAAAAAGCTGCCTGTTGACCCTTGGGGTAACGGTTATTTGTATTTTGCTAAAAGCGGTAAATTTGAAATCATCAGCCTAGGCGCTGATAGCGAAGAAGGCGGCGAAGAAGACGCAGCTGATATCAGCAGTAACGACTGATTCATGAAAAGAGGGCACGGCTTTACGCTTATCGAACTATTGGTTGTAATGATGATCATTGGATTAATGGTATCCATGGCCACCATCAATACCAATCATGATAAGCGAGCAGACTTACTTAAACGCGAAGCGAAGCGTTTAGAGTTTTTCTTAGAAGCTGTGTCCGATGAAGCCATGTTTCAAAATCAAAATATTGGTTTTGAAGTGGCTCGCAATATTCTTACCCCCTACATTTGGCAAATCAAAGAAGCTTCAAATAACACCTCAAACACCGCTTTACAACAAAACAAGCAAACCGAGTATGAATGGCAAGCTCATGAAGGACGCTTTATTAAGCCGTTTGAATTATCTGAAGAAGACATGGAATTCGAATTAAAAATTAAAGGCGACACCATTACACTGCCTTATTCTGCCAATGTAAAAATAGAAGACGTGAAACCTCAATTCTTAGTAATGGCCAATGGCCAGCAAAGTATTTCTGACTTTAAAATTGTAATTGACGATTATGAAGGCCAGGCAACCGTAAAAGGCTTTGGACTTGGTCGTTATTATTCATCTACTGAGATTCAAACCGATGAATAAACAAAGCAATAAACAACAGGGGTTCACATTATTAGAAGTGATGATTGCGGTAACTGTATTTGCCCTCATCGCTGTTAGCGTTTCTCAAGCCACATCCATCGCGGTAGACAACCAGATACACCTAGAGCAAAAACTCATTGCCTGCTGGATTGCCGAAAATGAAACGGTACTTATGCGCAGCGAAGGCTGGGATAAAATCAAAAACGGCAGTAAAGAACTTGAATACGCCAACCGTAAATGGCTAATAAACAAAAAAGTGAAAGATAAAAAAACCTTTAAAGGCGTACCTGTAGCAATCCCACTAGATATTCGTGAAGTGCAAATCAGTGTCGCGCTAGAAAATAAACCGGAATTCCCGCTATTCACCCTGACATCATTTATGGCTAAAGACGATGCTTAATCAGAAAGGGTTTACATTATTAGAAGTTCTACTGGCCATAACCATTACTGCGTTTATAGGGGTGGGTGCCACGCAATTACTCAGCGGTATTATTAATACAAAAACCGCCACAGAATCACGAAGTGCAGACTTTAAAGTCACTCAAAGAGCAGACACTTGGATCAAGCAAGATTTATGGCAAATAGCAGGGCGTAAAACCCATAATAGCCTAGGATCTAAAAGCGAAGAGCTGAGCAATCAAGGTGACTACCTGCTTGAGTTTACTCGCTCTGGCCTGGCCAGTCTGCCATTTAGTGACACAACAAGCTCAAACTTGCAGCGCATTGCCTATGAAATGAAATCACTTGAAAGTGATGACTGTGAACTTGCCAGGGAAAGCCAGCAAACTGAATCACAAGATACAGAAAACGATCATTACTGCTTTATACGTTTAATCTGGCCAGAGCTTGATGACGTACAAGGGTTAGACCCTCTCAAGCAAATTCTTTTAGATGACATTTTAGACGTGAAATTTCAGTTTCGTGGCCAAATAATCGACCCAAACGACCCCAACAATAGCTTGCGCAGCAGTGATTGGCAGGACAGCTGGCCGCCACTGTATATACCAAACGGCGCATTTGCGGATCCAGCGCAAATACAAATGACGCTTACACTGCCTAAGCTAGGTGAAGTAATTCGGATTTACGAGGTACCGCGTTTTGCCTACCATAAACAACAACCGTAACAAGCAACAAGGTCTCGCGCTCATTACCGTGCTGTTTATCTTTGCATTGGCTTCTATGCTGGTGATTAATATTCAGCAGCGACAATCCTTAGATATTGCCCAAACTTCATCAACGTTAGCCTTAACGCAAATGCAAACTCTCGCATTAAGTGCTGAGGATATTGCTAAAGCCGGCCTGATTTTAGATATGAATCGAGACAATGATCAGAATGAAGTTTGGGATACCGCATCAGAGCAGTGGAATCAAGATATTCCATTAGAAGAAGCGGGCGCTAAAATATTAGTGTCTGTGCGCGATCTACAAGGGCTCTTTAACTTAAACTCACTATACAATAACAATGCAGAAGCAAAACAGCGATTTCAAAGGCTTCTAGATGAAGTTGGCGTTCAAAATGCGGCTGCCATTGTGAGCGAATTAACATTGAGACTCGACCCTAATGGCTCCCCTTATAATGTTAAAGGGGCAGGTATTTTATTGGCACACCCATCTGAGCTGTTGACTCTAGACAGTATGGAGCTAGAACAATACAAGTTATTAGAGCCCTATATAACAGCACTGCCCAACAGTGTAGCTTTAAATATTAATACTGCGGCACCACAAGTACTGGCCAGCTGGGATCCGGCACTTTCATTGTCCGACGCCACTACCGTTATTAATCAAGCCCATGCGGGCAGTTGCGGTATTGCTGTGCGCAACAACAATGTATTTAAAACCACAGACGAGCTTTGGGATCACGCCAATATAAAAAGTTTGGTTAGCCAAACTAATAATACTCTTTGGCAAAAAGCAGATTTTAGCGTAAACAGTCAATTTTTCGCTGTTTTAATTCAAGTACACTTTAATGAACAACTATTAATGTTAGAGTCAGTCATTCGGCGGGAAAAGGGCAATTTTGTAGGGGTTATCTACAGAGACTTTTCAAAGACAATGGATGCCATGGACAACAAAATCATTACCTGTAGCAAGATTTAATTATGAGCTTACTTTTAATAGACAGTAAGAATACCCAGCACTGGGATTTAGACCAGCAAGGTATTCATAAAAAAACGGCGTTAGTCACGCCGACCAAAGCTTTCCTTATGGATGCCAGTTGCCATATTTTGCATACGGCTGTACCGGTTAAACAGGTAAGGCAAATCAAAAAAGCACTGCCATTTGCATTAGAAGAGCAATTGGCATGTGAAATTGAAGAAGCCCATTTACATTTTTTAGGTAAAAGCGGTGTTGATGCTTATGCCGCGGTTATTCAGCACACCGCAATGGAAAGGTTAAAGCTGGATTTTCCAGACCTTACCGAGCTGTATTTTTTACCCAGCTGCCTACCCATTGAAAAAAATGGCGCCACAATATGCCTAATTGCCGGGCAAGTCTTGATTCGATACGACGAATTAAACGCCAGTAGCTTACCAATCTCAATGTTAGCGATGGCGCTTTCACATTATATTGAGCAAAACCCTGAGCAAACATCGCTGCAGTTTTTCCATGACAACGGCGACTATGACCTATTAAGCTCTCAACTAGAGAGCCTAGGGTTTGAAATCAACCCCCAAACCATTGATAGCTTATCTGAAAGAATCGAAAGCAAAGCCGATTCAAATTTATTAAGCGGGCCTTATTTTGTTGCCCCTAAAAAGATTCAAGGTAAAAGCAGTAAACTAAAACTCCCAATAGCATTGGCAGCCAGTTTATTTGTCTGCTCCCTTGTTATTAATATTGTGCAAACACAGCAGTTCACTCAATTAGCTGAGCAAACACAACAAGCCTCCAAGCGTTTTTATAAAACACTTTTCCCTAATGAACGTATCATTGGTATTAAACGTCAGTTTAGAGATAAATTAGAAAGCGCAGGGGGCAGCCAGCAAGGTGGCGCAACGGGATTCACGGATTTATTGGCACAAGCTGGCGCTGTAATTAAAAGCAATGATGATTTAGATATGCACAATGTGCGCTATAGCATCAAGAAAAATCAACTAGAGCTGGAGATATGGGCAAACAGTATTGCTCAGCTAGACAAGCTCAAACAGCAGCTTGAAGGCAAAAAAATGAAAGTCGAGATTGCCAGTGCTAACAACACGTCTGCGAAGAAAGTGAAAGGTGTGTTAAAGGTGTCATCAAATGGATAATGTCATTACACAAGCCAAGCAGCAGCTTAAATCTAATGCGGCCATTCAAAATGCCGTTAATTGGTATGAACACTTAGCGCCTAGAGACCAGAAAGTGGTCAAAGGCCTAACACTGGTAATCGCGCTTGCCTTAGTCTTTTCATGGATATGGGCGCCAAGCGTTAGCTCAAAAGATAAAGCAGAAAAGCGTTTTGAGAGCGCCCTTAGTTTTCACGAGAAAATGAAGAGTAATGCTCATTATTTCTCCGGCAGCAAACAAAGCAGTGGTAACAGTAACGGCTCCATTCTATCCATTGTGAACAACACGGCTAAGGCCAAAGGTGTCCAGTTGAAGCGTTTTGAGCCTGACGGTAATGGCGGGCTGCGCATATGGTTAGATCAAGTGAGCTTTGATTCCTCTATAGATTGGCTAGAATTACTAGAGAAAGAAAAAGGCCTTAAGGTTGAACAAATCAGCCTTGATAAAGTCAAACCGGGCATTGTAAATATACGTGCGACTTTAACCCCCTAATTTTATTGAGAAACTAGCCATGGATTTTGATTTATTTGTAATTGGTGCCGGCAGCGCAGGTGTTCGAGCGGCACGAATGGCAGCCGGTCTAGGCAAAAAAGTAGCGGTTGCTGAGTCGCGTTATTTGGGTGGCACCTGCGTAAACGTAGGCTGTGTCCCAAAAAAGCTGTTTGTATACGCAAGTGAATTTGCTCACATGCAACATGAAACGGCAGGGTTTGGCTTAGACACACAAATAAACAGCTTTGATTGGCCAACCCTAAGGGACAATAAATCAAAAGAAATTGAGCGTCTTAATGGTATTTATCAAAACCTATTAAACAACTCAGGCGTTACAACCGTCTGGGGGCATGCCAAATTAACGGGCAATAACTCTGTTGAAGTAGACGGCAAAACCTATAGCGCCGAGAAAATTTTACTGGCCACAGGTGGCTGGCCGGTAGCCCCTGATATTCCAGGTAAAGAGCATTGCATTGATAGTAATGATTTCTTTTATATGGAGACCTTTCCTGAAAAAGCTCTTGTGATTGGCAGTGGCTACATTGCTACCGAATTTGCGGGCATCCTGAATGGCCTTGGTGCACAAACACACATAGCGTCACGATCAGGTCGACTATTAAGAGGCTTCGATGAATCCACACGTGTTCATGCTCAGCAAGAAATTTTAAAATCAGGCATTAATTTGATCAAAGAACAGCCTATTAAAATTGAGCAAGCTGATACTGGTTTTAAAGTATTTTTTGCAGAAACTGACCCTGTCATTGTTGATACCGTGATTACAGCGGCGGGGCGCACACCTAATTTGCAAAACCTTGGTATTGAAGATTTATCTATCACTCTTAATAAAGGCAATACAATTAAAGTAAATGATAAGTTTGAAACCAATGTAGCGGGGATTTATGCAATGGGGGACTTAATTGATACCCCGCAATTAACCCCAGTGGCTTTGGCAGAGGCCATGACCTTTTTACGTCAGCAATACCAAGGTGATGATACACCTTTAGATTACGACAATATTCCTACCGCTGTGTTTTCTCAGCCAAACTTAGCAACAGTAGGTTTAAGTGAGGAGCAGGCCATTGAAAATGGCTTTAATATAGATGTGTACGAGAGCGAATTTAAAGCCCTTAAACACACGCTTAGTGGTGTTAACCACAGAAGCTATATGAAACTTATCGTGAATAAAAATGACGACAAAGTCATCGGGCTTCATATGGTAGGCGAACACGCTGGTGAGATAGTACAGGGTTTTGCAGTGGCTATTAAAGCAGGTGCAACAAAAGCGGTGTTTGATTCAACCGTAGGTGTGCATCCTTCTTCAGCCGAAGAATTTGTCACCATGCGAACACCTAGAAGCTAAAGCTTGATCAAAGTAGTAGCTACAAAAAAGCCCGTTAATTTTAAATTAACGGGCTTTTTTATTTTTTAGAAGTTATTTGTTTTTTGATGGCCCAGAGAACATGTGCCAATCAAGCAAGACACAAGGGGGTTCGTTATCTTTGTTTTCAAGATAACCACTTATAAACTGTAAGCCTTGCACATCTTCGTTATCGTCCACATCGGTTTGTGATGTGAAATCTCCACGTTTGTAGGTCACTATGTCACTGATTGCATTCAAGCGCACAGCCACTAATTTTTTACCTGTATCGATATACAGTAAAATAGGGCGTGTGATGTTTTCAATACGCTCTTTGGCGGTAGCAAATAAACTAATTAATTTGCTTAGTGTGCGACCACGTTCATATTCCAAGGTAGACAATGCTTTATCTGTTTCGCCTGCATCACGCATGGCCAATAACTCATCCGCAAGGGCGTGTAGCCTTTGATGCGGCGCGTCAAAGTCTGCAAGTATGTCAGCAAGTAACTCATCGGCAGCTTGGAATTCGCTATACCATTTACCAAATTCACATTGCATTGGATCGCGTGCGCCTGTGAACGCGGAATCTGTTTTAAGGGCAGACTCTAGATTATCCATCCAGTCCTGATGCTGTTTTTGCTTTTCATCCAAAATCTGCAGTAGCCCTAGATTAGTTGTGTACTCAGCTTCGCAGCCCATGAGGTTCGCCAGATCAAATATAGGCACTGGCTTGCCCTGGTATGTGGTGACCTCAGCCCCTAGTTTTTCGTTAACCTCTATACGGGTGGTTTTTCGCTTATCTTGCTCGATATAGCGCACCTCGCTAACTGGGGTTGCATACTGGGTGGCATCCACATAAAAGGTAATGACTTCAATGTGGTCTGCAGCTCCAAAGAGTGAGCTGGGCTGTATTTCTTCTGTGGCGGTTTCCATATCCGAACATCTCTATAAGAAGGGCCTTAAAACTTAATTTTAGGTGAGTAATCTACTTATGCAATTTCCGATAATTGTTATTATCGGAATATTTAGTAATATGAATATTTGGTGGATTTTGTTAGAATGCGCGCAAATTTATATAGGTAATCATTATGGCTCAGCAATTAACCATTACACGTCCGGACGATTGGCACTTACACCTACGTGACGGCAATGTTTTAGAGTTCACGGTACCTGCAACAGCCCGTGTAATGCATCGCGCGATCATTATGCCTAATCTACAGCCGCCGGTAATGAACGCAGCCCAAGCGCTTGAGTATCGCCAACGTATTTTAGCTCAAGCTAAAGAGTATCCAACGTTCAACCCACTTATGGTGCTGTATTTAACAGATAACACCACCCCTGAGCTAATTCGCGAAGCTGCTAAATCAGGTTATGTTGTAGCGGCTAAATTATACCCAGCTGGCGCTACCACCAACTCATCTTCTGGTGTCACCGACATGTCCCGTCTTAAGGATATCGCTCAAGCGCTTGCTGACAACGATATGCCTCTACTGGTACATGGTGAAGTTACCGATAATCATGTTGATATCTTTGACCGCGAAAAAGCCTTTTTAGATCAAGTATTAAGCAAGCTGGTTCAAGACGTGCCTAGCCTTCGCATGGTGGTTGAGCACATTACCACTAAAGACGCAGCTGAGTTTGTGCAAAGCCACTCTAAAAATGTTGGCGCAACCATTACGGTTCAGCATCTTGCCTACAACCGTAACCACATGCTGGTTGGTGGCATTAAACCGCACTTCTATTGCCTGCCTATCCTTAAGCGCAATATTCACCAACAGGCTCTTCAAGATGTAGTAGCAAGCGGTGACAAGCGTTTCTTCCTAGGTACAGATTCAGCGCCTCACGCTAAAGGCGCTAAAGAAAATGCATGTGGCTGTGCAGGTTGTTTCTCTGCTTATGCTGCCATTGAATTGTATGCAGATATTTTTGATGACCTAGGTGTCATTGATAAATTAGAAGCGTTTGCCGGCTTTAATGGCCCTGACTTTTATAATCTACCGCGCAACACAGATACAATCACCTTAGAAAAAAGCCCATGGCAGGCACCTGAAACCATGGCCTATGATGGCGATGTGATTGTGCCATTGCGTGCTGGCGAAACCATTAACTGGAAACTAAAAGCTTAATGTCAGCGGATCTGTGCCCTAGCCCTATTTTTGATAATTTGGATTATTTGTCCGACCCGTTTTCATTAACGGCCGAACAAATTAATCCTCAGTGGCCACGGGTGCAGCAGCAAGACTATTTTTATAGTTTGCGCTATTTGCAAAGCTATAAAGGCAGCAGTGCCACATTTAACTCGTATCGACGTGAGCTAGAGCGTTTATTGCAATGGCTATGGCATATTCAAGTGTCCGACTTGACGCAAATTAGGCGTGAGCACATTGAACTGTATATGGAGTTTTGTTTGGCGCCCCCAGTTACCTGGGTGGGCTATAAAAATGTGGCCCGCTTTAAAAACAGTCAAGGGTTGCGCATACCTAACCCAGACTGGCGCCCTTTTGTTGTCCCTACAAACAAAGCCAGCAATGTACAGGCAAAAGCCAATAGCCACCGTTTATCACAAAAAGCCATTCAGTCGACGTTTGCCATTTTAAGTTCGTTTTTTAACTTTCTTATTCAAGAAGAGTTTCTTCACGCAAACCCTGTTGCCTTGGTGCGTCAGCGCAGCCGTTTTATACAGCGCTCACAAAATCAAGATCCAGTAAGACGCATTAGTAATTATCAATGGGATGAAGTAATTCGTATTGTACGAGACCTAGCAGAACTTGAGCCTGCTCGTCACGAGCGCACTCTGTTTATATTAAATTGTTTGTTCGGCATGTACTTACGCATATCTGAACTTGTAGCAGATGAACGCTCTACTCCTGTTATGGGGGATTTCCGTGTCGATAGTGACCGCAATTGGTGGTTCCACGTAGTAGGTAAAGGCAATAAAAGCCGTGTTATTAGTGTCTCGTTAGATATGTTATCGGCCTTAAAACGCTACCGTCTATGGCTAGGTTTACCAGAGTTACCTTACCCTGCTGAGCAAACACCATTGATATGCAAAATTCATGGTGCAGGCCCTGTGACCAGCACACGTCAGATTAGAAACCTGGTGCAAGAATGTTTTGATATGGCCTACAACAGCTTAGCTGAACTTGGCCAGGCCAGTGAAGCCATCGAACTTAAAGCAGCAACCGTTCACTGGTTAAGGCACACGGGTATTTCAGAGGATGTAAAACATCGCCCTCGTGAACACGTAAAAGAAGATGCTGGTCACTCAAGCATGGCCACAACAGACAAATACATTGACAGTGAACTGCGTGAACGACACGCAAGTGCATTGCATAAAAAGATTAACCGCAGCGCAGAAGATGCGTAGGCCCAAGGGCTGATATTAATTAGGACCCGTAGCTAGGTTTAAACTATGAAATTTATTATTAAGTTATTTCCAGAGATTACGATTAAATCTCGCCCTGTACGTAAAATGTTTATCGTGCAGTTACGCCGCAATATCAAACAAACCCTTTTACATTACGATATTGAAAGCAAGGTTCAGGGTAACTGGGATCATGTGGAAGTGGTTATTCCTGATGACTCTCAAGAGTTAGCAGCTCAAGATCAGTTAACGCGTATTTCAGGTATTGATAAAGTATTAACGGTTAAAGAACACGAATTCGAAACCTTTGATGATATTTTTCAAATTGCCAAAGAAACTTACGCAGATAAAATTAAAAATAAAACGTTTTGTGTGCGCGTAAAGCGCAGTGGTCAGCATGATTTTACATCTATCGATGTAGAGCGTTATGTAGGCGGCGGTTTGATGCAGCACTGCGAAGCGAAAAAAATTCAGCTTAAAAACCCTGAATACACAGTGCAAATGCAGATCAATAAACAAACTCTGCAAACTATTTCAGATATTGTACCCGGTCAAGGTGGCTTCCCACTTGGTATGCAAGACAGTGTTTTATCATTGATCTCTGGTGGTTTTGATTCAAACGTGGCCAGCTATTTAATGTCACGCCGCGGCCTGCAAACGCACTATTTGTTTTTTAATCTTGGTGGTACTGCTCACGAAGTAGGCGTGAAACAGGTCTCTCATTATTTATGGGAGCGTTTTGGCGTGTCCCACGGCGTGAAGTTTGTCACCATTCCTTTTGATGGTGTGGTAACAGAGATTTTACAGCAAGTAGATAATTCTCAGATGGGCGTAATACTGAAGCGAATGATGTTACGCGCTGCAACTGAAGTGGCTAATAAGCTAGGTATTGAATCACTGGTAACAGGTGAAAGTATTGGCCAGGTTTCAAGCCAAACCCTGCGTAACTTAAACGTTATTGATTCTGTAACAGATATGTTGGTAATGCGCCCATTAATCGTAATGGACAAGCCCGAGATCGTGGATATTTCCCGCAAAATAGGCACGTACGACTTTGCTGCCAGTATGCCTGAATATTGCGGCGTAATTTCTGTGAAACCGACAACTCGTGCAAAACCAGAAAGAATTGAAGCTGAAGAAGCTAAGTTTAATTTTGATGTACTTAACGATGCAATTGAAAATTGCAGTATTCAGAAAATCAAAAATGTACTTTCAAGCAGTGAAGGTGTTTGCGATGTAGACCTTGTTGAAATCCCAGGTGCAGACGATGTCATTATAGATATTCGCCATCCTCAAGAACAAGAGCAGGCGCCACTGCATTTAACTAATAATACTATATTGAACATTCCGTTTTATGAGTTAAATAATAAAGCGGATATGATTCCAAAAGATAAGTCAGCGTTATTGTATTGTGCTAAAGGCACTATGAGCCAATTGCATGCACAGCAATTAAAACAATCAGGAATGGATAATATTAAAGTATTTAAGCCTTCTAAATAGTATTCGTTATAAAATCAAAAAAAGGGCCTAAGGCCCTTTTTTTGTTTTTTAAACCTGAAAAGATCTTAACTTGTTAGTGCTGGCAAAATAAAACCCCAACCTAAAAAGATAGCCCCTTCTAAGGCCGGTCTGCCGCCTTCGTAAGCCTCACCTTTTGGTAAAATAATACGAACGCACAGCTCAGACAGCGCAAGATACGCAATCAAAAATGCAATGGAGCTTAATAACCAGGCTACAACGGCGAGTTCTAATTGGTATTCAATGGCTGATGCAAAATGGGCACTGCCGCTAATGGCCATTGCAGCACCGATATGCTGCGCAGCCGCTTTAATAACAGGTGCACGATTATTATTATCAATGGCCTTTAAGATGCGCCCGCCAGTCCACAGTAATCTCAATCGCGTTTCTAGCGCCAATAAACATTGGGCAATGACAAAACCAAATAACAAGGCGATCAAGCCTAAATTGGCATCCTGAGATGTCCATTGCATTGCTGAACGGATAACAATGGCGGTACCCACCAAGTGCGCGCCAGTTAAAAATGCCGCTGCGATATTGCCCTGCTGAGTGGCATAACTTAAATCTAGAGCGGGCAATACAATTTTGTCTTGTACCCACGCGCCTAATCGTAATAACAGCATAGCAAGCAAACCATAGCCGCTTACCAGTAGCCACTCGTCAACTAAGCTGATGCTAAATGCTCCCGACGCAACGCCCGTTAGTGTAATCATTAATGCCATTACAGCAGCAGCTGTTTCGATATTACTGGCTTCAGAATGTTTGGTAACAGGTTTAACTAAAAAGCGACTTAGCCATCGCATTGTGGCCACTAAAATGAAGATGGCCAACAGGTCAACCAGTAAAAAACCCAAATAAGATGGGTCTGCTGCTATCCATTCCATAAAAACCCTTTTTGCAAATTAAATTTGCTGCCTATAATGCCCTGATTCAAATAAAAGTCACGGTTCAACATGAAAATAGTTTCGTTCAACGTTAATGGTATTCGCGCTCGCCTGCATCAAATTGAGGCCATCAAAAACACCATGAAAGCCGATATCTTAGGCCTTCAAGAAGTTAAAGCTCTGGAAGAGCAATTCCCCCTAGAGGATGTATCCGAGATTGGTTTTCACAGTCAAATCCACTCCCAGAAAGCCCATTACGGCGTTGCCACCTTGTCTGTTGTGCCCGCTGTAGATGTGCAAAAAGGCTACCCTACTGACGACGACGAAGCGCAGAAGCGCTTTATTCATACTAGTCACACTCAAGCAGACGGACAAATTTTACACGTCTTAAATGGTTATTTTCCTCAAGGGGAGAATCAAGATCATGAAACCAAATACCCTGCTAAGCGCAAATACTATGCAGATTTACTTGCCTACCTAGAGCAAAACTTCAAACCTTCAGATAACGTCATTGTCATGGGTGATATTAATGTGGCACCACTGGATTCGGATATCGGTATTGGAGAGCCAAACAAAAAGCGCTGGTTAAAGACCGGTAAGTGCGCCTTTTTGCCGGAGGAGCGCCAATGGGTGTCTGACCTTATGGCTTGGGGGTTAATCGACAGCTATCGTTTGTTAAATCCCGAGGTTTCAGATCGTTTTAGCTGGTTTGATTACCGCAGCAAAGGCTTTGCTGACGAGCCAAAGCGCGGCCTTAGAATCGATTTGATTATGATTACCGAACCGCTAAAGAGTCGATTATTAGACGCAGGCATTAACTATGAGATTAGAGGCATGGAAAAACCAAGTGACCACGCCCCTATTTTCATTGAATTAGAAGACTAAGTCTCATTCACTTTTTTGTTTGATGTAGTTCATCCAGCCCTTGGCTTGGCTGGATGTCTCTTCAATAGATATAGCCTGGCTAAGTTGCAGCAACGCCTTTCGGTCGTTGTTTAATTTATGCAGACTAATACCATTCATTAACAGTACCTTGCCCCTTTTGGGTTCTTCCATTTCTATTGTTAATAAAGACTTAGCAAGCTCATGCACACCCTTCCAGTTTTCTTTGTCTAGGTAAAACTGCATCAAGGTTATGCCATCTTTAGCATTTTCAAATTTCAAATAAATTTTTTGCAAAGCACTTAACGCAAAATCCATTTCTTTTGCCTGTAGCCAAGCTTGATATTCCAGTCGAAGTACTTTTTCAGTGGGTTCAATGGTTTTTTCTAAAACAGCCTTTTGAAGTGCAATGCCCACTGCAAAAGGATTACCTTGTGAAGCCAGTAACTGTCCAAAATTTATAAACTCACTTTCTTTATTCAGTAGTTTTTGTTCATAACTTAAAGCACGAGCAAGGGAGGCATTAGGGTAATCCTCAAGTAGCTGATGCAAGCCCGCTTTCTGATTCCAGTAATCCTTTTTATTGGGGTAGAAAAAAACCAACTGATTCACATAGCTTAATGATTTAGCGAACGCTTTGTTTTGATAGTGTCCGCTGAACGCCATTTGCAACCAGTGCTCTTTTGGTTTTTTACTTAATTGGCATGCCTTTTCAATAAAAGGCAAACCCAGTTGAAACGCTTCTAAGCCATAATAAGAGGCCGCTAATAGCGCATAAATGCCTGCCGATGCGTCTTTTTCGTTAGCATCCACATAAGCGTGCATTAGCTCGATGGTTTTTTTGTATTCTTCTTCACGAAAATACGAAAAGCCCAGTGCCGCTCTTAACTGTTGGCGAGTATCAAGCTTCAAGCGATCTAGCTTGATAGCTTGTAGCAAATACTGCTGAGACTGAGAGTAATCTTCTTGATAATCACTTAGCTGACTTAAGGTTTGAAGTGTTAACGCCAAACCCAAAGGGTTACCTTTTAGGTTTTCTTTTAATTCATTTAAGTCAGTCTTAATTTCATTGGCCGTTTCTTTGTCTGGTTGCGCTGATATCTTTTGCTGTAGTTCATTTAATGCGTTGTAAATACGCGGACTAATATTAGCCACAGACACAGATTGAAATACCACAAGAACCAAAAAAACAAATGCATTAATCAATAATCGCATTATTTCTTTTCCAAATTAAATTCAAACGGCAACGTAGCCATTTGTTTTACCGGCTTGCCATCAACAAGCTTTGGTTTAAATTTATAGCGCCAAGCTGCACGAATCGCTTCTCGTTCGAACACCCCTTTAGGCTGGGCATCCACCACTTCAACGCTCTCTACATTCCCTTGCTCAGTAATACTAAGCCTAACCACGACATACCCTTCTAACTTACGAGATAGCGCTTGAGATGGGTATCTTGGCTCCACTTGTACCAAAGGAATAACATCACTGTCACCAAACCCATAGCCACCCAACATATTACCAAACGCATCCCCTTTAAAATTTGAAAGGGATGATTCGAAACTTGGGATATTCATTTGCAGAGGTTTAGATGTATTAACTTGAGCCTTTGGCATATCCATCATGGGAGGAATTTTAGGCTTAGGGGGTTCTTTCGCTTGTCGCTGTTTATTTTGAGCTTCGGAATCAGTTAAGGCACGAATAAAATCCACCATAGCCACGTTATCGTCACGAGGTGGTAATTCATTGCTGCTTGATATCATCCATTGCATTAACCAAAAAACAGAAAACACAATGCAAAACGAAAGTGGCGCCACTACTAACAAACGCATATTAATGACCTGGATCTGCTGCAATAGAGATATTAGATATACCAGCCAATCTAATTTGATCCATCACTTTTACAAGTAACCCTGTTCGAGCATCGGTATCGGCTTGAATCACAACTGCACTTTCAGGGCTCTCGGCTTTTAATTTTTCGATGTTTGCACGAACAGAGCGCACATCAATTGCGCGCTTATCAATCCAAACTTCACCGTTTGGCTTGATCGCCACCATGATATTGCCTTTTTTATCTTCAGCTGCAGTCTGTGCAGACGGTCTGCTCACACTTACACCACTTTCTTTCACAAAAGAGGTCGTAACAATAAAGAAGATAAGCATGATAAATACAATATCAAGCATGGGGGTCATATCTATCACAGAGTCATCAGACTCCATGCTCACATGCTGTTTTCTCATGAATAATAAACCTATTACTTAACCAGTCGATCTTGAAAAATATCTAGCTCTTTTTTAGCCATAGAATCAAAACGACTTTTAAAATATAAACCGATAAGCGAAACAACCATGCCTGCCATAGTCGGAATGGTTGCCATGGAAATGCCCGATGCCATTGCCCGTGCATTGCCAGTACCAGTGATAGACATTAAATCAAATACTCTGATCATGCCTGTTACCGTTCCTAGTAACCCCATAAGCGGGCAAATCACTACCAACAAATGCAAAACAGGACGGTATCGCTGAAACTCTAATGACACTTGTGAAATCAGCAGCTGCCTGATTTTAAGGCCTTTCCATTGCTGTTTATTTTCAGTCGATAACCAGATTTTGCGCTGTGCTTGGCAATACGGCCTCGCTTCTCTAGTGAAAAACCAGTAACGGTCAAGAATGATTCCCCACATAAGTAACGCGACCAGTAGGATCCCGTAAAGCACAGGTCCGCCACTGTCTAAAAACGTTATGACATCCGCTAACACGCTAGCTTTCCTTTTGTGCTTGCTGAGCCACTATTCCAGCACTTTGCTGATCTAAAATTTGAATAATAGACTTGCTGCGGGTGCTTAAAATATTATGCATAAACAATAAGGGGATCGCCGTAACCAAGCCTAAAACAGTGGTTATCAATGCTTGGGAAATACCGCCTGCCATTAGCTTAGGGTCGCCTGTACCAAACAATGTAATTGATTGGAATGTGGCAATCATACCGGTCACCGTACCAAGCAAACCCAATAATGGGGCCACTGCAGCTAGCAACTTAATTAAAGGCAGACCCTGCTCAAGTTTTGGCATCTCTTTAAGAACAGCCTCGTCTAGCTGCATTTCTAATGTTTCTAAGTCTTGTTCATCTTTATGGGATTCATAAACACCCAGAACACGACCAAGCGGGTTATCTGCAGATGCTGACTCAGGAGACGCCAGCTGCGCGATGACTTTTTGATGGGTTTGAACATACTGATGCAATAGAAACACAGCATAAGACAAGCCCAATACAGCAATAAATAAAATTATATAACCGACAAAACCGCCTTGCTGAATGCGGTCAAACACACTTGGGCTTTCGCTGCCTAGGGAAAGTAACGTGCCGCGCGTAGGATCTACAAGCATTTCTACAACACCATTATCATTCCAGTAATCATTGATTAAAGAAGCACCGCTAGGCTGGTTTTTTAATTCCAGTAATAAACCTGTTTGATCATCGAAATGTAAAAAGCCCTCTTCATTGAACACAACAAATGGACCAAGATTTACAATGTCGGCTACAACTTTAGTGCCTGAAGCGTCAATGTAAGTGGACTCCTTTTTACCGGCAGTACCCTGCATTGTCATATGCGCTTGCAACTCGAACCATAACTGTTCTAGCTCTTTAATGTCAGGCAGTTCTTTGCTTTGAGCCAACTTAGCTAGCACTTGAGTGTCGCTCGTAATGCGCGCCGCTAATAAAGATGCCTCACGAATTGCAATCGTGTCTTGCGATACCTGGCGAACTACGCCAAACATTTCTCCAAGATTACCCATGCTTTTACGCAGTTCATCTTCTAGCTCTGTCAACTCTTCTTCGTTGTTATCAAAATTCGATTTAAGCTGGGCTGTCCTAGCCTTAACTTGTCTAAGTTCTTTTTTAGATTCTTTCAGTAAGCGCTTCTGCTGATTTTTATTATCAAGAAAGGCCTTTTCTCGTTCCTTGTAAACAACCTCCGAGGCTAAACCATTGCTTTTCACATTTTGTAAAAGTGATTCAAGGCTTGAGATGTTTTCAGGTTTGGTTTCAATAGCGTCTTGCGCAAAAGACAGTAATGAAAGTGAGGTCAGTATTAAAACAAATAATAATTTCATTATTTATCCCCTAAAGCAGGCATAGCTAAATTTAATAATTCAGGCGAGGCTTGTTTACGTGCTATGCGCAATCCTTTAACAATACCCCTTGAGTAACCACCGGATAATTCTGTCCAAGCTTTGCTTTCAGCATTCCATATCACTGGGTTCTCGCCATTTAAATCAATTGCGTATAAAGCAATGCGACCAAATCTTAAAAAATCAACGGTTTGATCAGCACTGTTGTTTGCTCGGTAAGCCTCTATGGTGCGGCCGTATTCAATTTCAATCTGAAATGCTTCAAGCACACGTCTGAATTTTTCCGAAACTGATGTATTAGCATCTAGAAGTAGCACTCTTAAATCAGCCACTCGCTGTTTACGCTCGTTTAATAAAAACGGAACATCTAAATCGATAAACTGATCTAAACCCAATAACATTCTTTCCATTAAGGGCATGATACCCCGTTGAGTAGATTCGATATCTTGAATCTGCTTTTTGAATGAAGCCATTTGAATTTCTTGATTTTCGATAATGCTTTGCAACTGGCGATTATAAACCTTAAGTTGCTCGCTCTCAGCTTGGGTGATTCGCAAGCTTTGTAAGGCAGCGCGCTCTTCATCAAATAACGCGTCTATTTTAACTTGCGACTCTGCAGCCGAATTTTGATTTGACGCCATTGCAGACATGTTTTTATCCAATAAATCTTGAGCCCAAGACGTATTGGCAAATAAAAGCACTGTGAATAAAACTTTAAATCTCTTCATTGTTACAGCCTATTGCTATCCCTATAACTCATTAACGTTCATTGACATGTCTAGTGCGTCATTTTTAGCATCACTAGAAATAATCGCACCATAGCTTGCTTTACTCTCGTCAAAGTAGGTATTCATTACTCGAGTTAAATCTTCAAGCTTTACATTTAGTACGCGCTGGCGGAATTCATTACGCCACTTTGCACTACGCCCTTGTTTATCATTGTGGAAAGCCTGCTTGGCCTCACCAGCAGGAGAGCTTGGCTTATCTATGCCTGAAACCACACCTAGAATAGCTTGCTCTAATTCTGATGTTTCATGCTCATGTTCAGCAAACCAAGAAATACATTTTGAGAAGTCATCGTAGGTTCCTTTAAAGCGAGGGTCGCGGTAGCTATAAAACTTAAAGCAGGCTGCTGCGCTATCTTGTGTGGCACCACCACCATAAGCACCACCCTGCTCCCGAATAGTGGTATGTAAGTAGCCATTACGTAAATAACCAGCCAATACGGAAAGCACTGGAGCATCTTTATGATCTGCACCCACTGTAGGGTAAGCCTTCGCACAAAAGTTAGTTTGTGTTGGTACAACCCAGGCTTCACTGATTTTTTCATTTACTTTTTCGAAACTAAAATCAGATGATTTGGCCACGTCGTTAGAGGACCATGCTTTATCGAGTACCGTAAGCGCATTGCTTAAGTTTGAAGTATCACTAATTAAAAGGTGCTCAGCATTAACGTGATTGATTTTTTCGTACAACGCAGTCATTTGCTTAACAACTGCTTGAATACCTTTATCTGTATCGCAGTCCGCAACCATTGCTCGTAAGCGCGGCAGTGATGCAATACCGGATGTTAAATATGATAATTTTGACGCGGCATTCATGCCCGAGGATGCGATATTCATGGCTAAGCCATGGCCATTACTGGTAATTGATTGTTCTTTACGACTTAAAGATTGTGATAATAAATCTTTAATTCTAGAGGCGTCATTAAGATCAGCTTTAAATAACGTATCCATCATGAGCTGGAAAAAGCCCTCATGATTACGAGCAAGAGCCTTGCCCGATAGAACCCAGTAAGCAATGCATTTGTCTGGATCGCTAATGGTATTGCGCACGCTGGCAAAAGCAGAAATCCCACCAACCAGTAATGATTGCTTTTGCTGTGTCGCAAGATAATCGTCACCAGCCACACCTACTTCAGTTAAATAACTCAGCAGCACAGGAAGTAACAAGCTCTCTTCTTCAGTTAATTTTGGTAGCGGCAATAAAACCTGATGATAGCTTAGGCCATTGGTACCTTGCTCAAAACTCGAGACGGGTTCACCATTGCTTAGTGCTGAAGTAACAGGACTGGGAATATTCAATTGCCCTGCTACATCATCTAGAGTCACTTTAGGCAGAATACTCTCATCGTCTTTCTGCAACTGCCTATCTTTAAGTGCCACACCTTGTTTAACGATGTTTTCGATTTCATCGTCGTTAAGGGCGTTGAATATTTGCTTAAGCTTGTTTTGCTCAGCGTTATTTTTCCGCTGATCAAGTTCAGTGTCTGGTGCAAAAGTTAACGTTACTCGATGAGTATTGCCCAGCAAGTATTTATTGATTAACTCGCCCACAAAACTGTCTGATTTTGCTTTCTCTCTTAAGCGATCAAGTGCAGGATCTAAATTTAAAAGTTCTACTGGGTCACTGTAGTGTGTACAAGCCGATATAGCGGACAGAATAATTTGTAAACCGTATGGGTAACCGTCTCCACCCACTTCACGCTGCGACAGTTCCAATTGATGCAATACAGAATCTACTTGATCCTGAGTTACACCTTCAATAGCTACTTTTTCTAACGTTGAAAGAATCAGTTTTTCAACGTCATTTTTATTTTCGATTTCACTGCCTTCAACGCCGCATACAAAGCACATTTCTTTATTACTATCTTCTAGACCACACAAAGGACTCGGGGCAGTGGCCAGATCGGTTGTTTCTAATGCTAAACGTAAAGGTGAACCACTATTTTCTAACAATAAGCTGGATAAAAAGTGTGCTTCAAGCTGTTCATCTAAATTAGCGCTATGGCCTAATAACCAGCCCATAACATGATGGGTTTTAGCTGTTGTCTCGTTTAAACCGTATGATTCTTGAGCAGAAACTGGGGCAAAATAGCGCTTTTCATCTTGAACAGATAATTTTTTCTCTAAAGGTTCAAAATGATTAATGCTTTGTGCAAATGCCTTTTGATGCTCGCTTGCAGGGATATCCCCGTACGTCATAAAAATCGCGTTACTTGGGTGGTAGTGTCTTTTATAAAACGACAGCAGCTCTTCATAGCTTAAATCCAAAATCGTTTCTGGGTCGCCACCACTATTGTAATGATAGGTATTTGTTGGGTATAGATGCTTGGTAAGAGTATGCCAAAGCTGACTAGGCACACTGCTCATGGCACCTTTCATTTCGTTATAAACCACCCCTTTAAACTGCAGAGGTGTATTTTTATCAGCTGGATCTTCAAACTCTAGGCGATGACCTTCCTGCGCAAAGTCCATTGGGTCCAGCTTTGCTGCAAAAACAGAATCTAAGTAAACATCTAATAAATTATTGAAATCTTTTTTGTTCTTGGAGGCAAATGGATAAGCAGTCCAATCACTAGAAGTAAATGCATTCATAAACGTGTTCAGCGAGCGGCGAATCATCATGAAAAAAGGATCGCGTACCGGAAACTTCTCACTACCACATAACGCAGTATGTTCTAAAATATGCGCCACACCGGTAGAATCCATTGGCATGGTTCTTAGGGCCACCAAAAATACATTTTCATCATTATCCGCCACCAGGTGATAGTGCTTAGCGCCGGTTTTTACATGTTCATATTCTTCAACTACAACATTTAATGAATCGATTTTTTGTGTTCTAAGCTGTTTAAAATCTGATTGAGCCATTGATGCCCTTACCTTGTGCTGCGTGAGCTGATAAATTCTCTCAAGAATACCTTAAAACGAGCTGAATGAGATGGATTTTCAAAAAGAATTCCCCCTGAATGACGATATTTTATATCTTAACCATGCGGCCGTATCTCCTTGGCCAAAACGTACTCAAGAAGCTGTTCAAAAATTCGCCACAGAAAATACTCAAGTAGGATCAAAGCATTATTTAAAGTGGCTGGAGACCGAACAAAATTTACGTGACAAGCTCGCCACACTTGTTAACGCACAAACTTCGGATGAGATTGCGCTTCTTAAAAGTACCTCCGAGGGCCTTTCTACCATTGCTTACGGGCTAGACTGGCAGTCAGGTGATGAAATTATAATCAGTGATGAAGAGTTCCCCTCCAATCGAATTGTTTGGCAAAGCCTAGCCAATAAAGGTGTGAAAGTTATAGAGGTAAGCCTACTTGGAGATCATGTAGAAAACATAGCTCGTGTCACCAATGAAAAAACACGGCTTTTGGCTATCAGCTCCGTTCAATACGCTAGTGGTAGGGTCATTAACCTTGAAGCCCTAGGGCAGTTATGCAATCAGCTCGGGGTTTTATTTTGCATTGATGCCATTCAGAGTCTCGGGGTGATGCCATTTGATGCGCAAGCTTATAATGCTGATTTTGTTGTGGCTGATGGACATAAATGGATGCTTGGCCCAGAAGGACTCGCAGTTTTTTACTGCCGCCAAGAGGCTCAGGATAAGTTAAGGCTAAATCAATTTGGTTGGCATATGGTTGCGGATGCAGGGAACTTTGACAATAAAAACTGGCAGGTTGCAGGTACAGCTAAGCGCTTTGAATGCGGTAGTCCAAATATGCTCGGTGCCCACGCATTAAACGCAAGTTTATCCCTCATACTAGAAATAGGCATAGAACGCATATTTAATTTAACTCAAGAGCTCCATACGTATTTGCGCGAACAATTAAGCCTTGCCGGCTTTGAAGTGCAAAATCCTAAGGAAGCGTTTTGCGGCATCACGACCTTTAAAGCCGATACCGAAAACCACAAAGCCCTTTACCAATTACTTATGGATAACAACTTGATTTGCGCACCTCGTGGAGGCGGCATACGTTTTTCGCCCAATTTTTACCAAGACAAAAGCACAATCGATAGAGCAATCACGCTATTAAATCGCTTAGTCTGAGGCATAAAAAAGCCCAGCAAGCTAAACGCTACAGGGCTTTTGTTGTTTATGAACAACCTATCAAACAGTTAGACTTTAAATTGACCTGTGATTTTTCTAAGGTCATTTGAAATTTGCAGTAACGATTCACTGGCTGCTTCAACTTCCTGTACATTTTTGACCGCAGCATCCGCATTATTGCGTATGCCTTCAACATTCATTTTAATGCTGTCACTGACCTTCTCTTGCTCACCGGTAGCGTCAGCAATCTCAGTATTCATCGTGGTAATGGAGCCTACTTTATCAGTAATAGTGGCCAAAGAAGCGTCTGTTTTGGCCGCCTGTTCTACGCTGTTTTTAGCCTGAACCTGACTATGACTCATAACCTCAGCAGCACTTCTAGCGGCTGATTGTAACTCTTCAATTACTCGTTGAATCTCTTGGGTAGAGTCCTGAGTACGTGAAGCCAGGGTTCGAACCTCGTCTGCTACCACCGCAAAACCGCGACCTTGCTCACCAGCACGAGCCGCTTCGATAGCTGCATTCAATGCCAGTAGGTTTGTCTGTTCGGCTATGCCTTTAATAACATCTAAGATAGCGCCTACATTTTCAGTATCAGACTCTAACTTACCAATAACTTGTGCTGCTCGCTCAACTTCACCGGCTAAATCATTAATGGATTCAACAGACTGGGTTACTACGATGCGCCCTGCTTTCGCTTCGGAGTCAGCCTCATTAGCTGCATTTGCAGCACTGGATGCATTTTGTGCAACATTTTGAACACTGCTAAACATCTCATCTACTGAGCGAGTAACTTCATCAGTAGCTCGGCTTTGTTCTTCAGTGATCTGACTGGTTTTATTGGTCATCTCACCTAGATCTGTTGAAACACGTGCCAAAGGTGTAATGGAGTTAACTACCTCATTAATGCTTTGGTGTAATTTATCCATAAACTGATTAAACCAGTGAACAAGATCACCAATTTCATCTTGGCTTGATTGAGTAATACGCTTGGTTAGATCCCCTTCTCCGCTGGCAATATCTTTTAGGGATTCCAACATCATATTTAGGTTGCGAGTAATCATTAATACAACACTGGCACTGATGACGATAATCGTAAGAATTGAAATAGCGCTTAGGATAAGCGAGCTAACAAGGGCACTGTGCGCTGCATTGTTCGACTCCTCTACCGTGCGGTAAAAGGCCTGTAGAGCATCTTCATTGAAGACAGCTAGCTGCTTTTTCGAGTTGCTAAGGCGCTTGTTCATCTCACCAACCAAGGTTGGCATTTCTGCAGGGTCTAAAGAACCGTTAACCATACCGTCTGATAGTTTGAGCGCCGCTGTAAAGTAGCCTTTAATTTCACTGTCTAATGATGAAATATCATCTTCTTTTAAAGGCCAAAGGATTTTTTGCTTAGCTAAGCTTTCGATTAAGCTCTGATACATGGTTTTAGCGGTATCCACCATCTCGGCTTCACCGGTACTCACTGCAGTATTAAGGAGCTCTTCAATGCGATTGATATTAACAATATTATCGCGACTGGACTGAACAATAGGAAAATACAAATCTTGAATCTGAGCTAGGCGCTCAGTATTGGCATTATTGATTTGTGTGTTAACCACCAAACTCGTCAAAAAACCAATAATAGCGATAGCCGGTATCACCAGAATTTTGACTTTGATGGACAGACGACTCAATAATTTCATATACAACCTCGGCAATTCCATGCACATAATGCAAATATCATAATGTAAGCATAGACAAAGAATTGCTAAGGTCTAACTGAATTATTTAACTAAATCGTCCTCTCCAGGCTGGAACCATTTTAGTCGGTCATGAAGCGTCACAACCTGACCCACAATTATAAGGGTGGGTGCACTTACAGGGTTCTGTTTCAATGTTTCTACCATGGTTTCAAGCGTGGCAATTACCACTTTTTGCTCGGGTCGAGTGCCTTTTTGCACCAGTGCAATGGGTGTACTTCCTTCCATACCATGAGCGATTAATTCACGACATATAACAGGCAGCCCCATAAGGCCCATATAGAAAACAATGGTTTGATTGGGAAAGGCCAATTCACTCCAAGGAAGATTGGCACTATTGTCTTTTAAGTGACCGGTAACAAAGCGCACGGATTGAGCATGATCGCGGTGTGTTAAAGGTATGCCAGCATATGATGAGCAACCCGCAGCAGCAGTAATACCCGGCACTACCTGAAAAGGCACACCAGCATCGCTTAACTCTTCAATCTCTTCACCACCGCGACCGAATATAAATGGATCGCCGCCTTTCAAACGTAATACTCGATGACCTTTTTGTGCGTATTTAACCAGTAACTGGTTGATACCATCTTGAGGCACGGTGTGATCAGAGCGTGCTTTACCCACATCAACAAAGTGCGCATCTCGGCGACACAAATCCAGAATCGGCTGGCTCACCAAACGATCAAATAACACAACATCAGCCTGCTGCATTAATCTAAGTGCTTTAAAGGTTAATAGGTCTGGGTCTCCTGGACCTGCGCCAACCAGATACACCTCGCCAAGTTCACGCTGTATAGGTTCAGCACTAGATAACTCATCTTGAAGCAGTTTTTCAGCTTCTGAATCCTTACCTGCAAAAACCAAGTCAGCTACAGCGCCGCTTAGTATTTTCTCCCAAAAACCACGACGCTGGTTAATTTGAGAGAACTGGTCTTTAACATTCTGACGGTATTTTTCAGCTAATGTGGCTAATCGGCCGTAAGTAGCTGGAATCATGGTTTCCAGTTTGGCGCGTAAAAGCCGAGCTAATACTGGAGAGCTACCGCCAGAACTAACCGCAGCAATAACCGGAGAGCGATCCACAATGGCAGGGAAGATAAAGCTGCATAAATCAGGCTGATCAACCACATTCACAGGTAGGTTTTGAGCCTGTGCATCATCATAAACTTTTTTATTTACAGCTTGATCATCAGTGGCGGCAACCACAAGCATCACACCTGAAAGAGAGGTGGATTGATACTGTTCTTCAAGCAAAAGCCCCTTAGAGCTTTTTACCAGTTCTTTTAAGTCATCTCTAACCTGTGGGCTGACCACATTAATACTTGCGCCAGCCTTGGTTAACAAACGAGCTTTACGTAATGCAACCTCACCGCCACCGACAATCAGCACGGAGCGCTGCTTTAAACTGAAAAATAAGGGTAAAAATTCCACGGGGTACGCCTTATTAATTAACCAATGAATTCAAGGTTATTCATGTAAGGTTTAAGCGCTTCAGGCACTTTAACGCGACCATCAGCTTGCTGATAGTTTTCAAGTACAGCCACAAGAGTACGACCAACCGCTAAACCAGAACCGTTTATGGTATGCAGTAGCTCAGGTTTGCCTGTTTCAGGGTTGCGCCATCTGGCTTGCATGCGACGGGCCTGATAGTCACGGAAGTTACTGCAAGATGAAATCTCACGATACTTCTCTTGACCCGGCAACCATACTTCTAAGTCGTATGTCATGGCGGCAGAAAAACCAAGATCACCACCACACAAACGAACCATGCGGTATGGAAGCTCTAATTTCTGTAGGATTTTTTCTGCATGGCCGGTTAATTCTTCTAATGCTTTTTCGCTGTCTTCCGCTTTAAGTAGCTGTACCAACTCTACTTTTTCAAACTGGTGCTGACGAATCATACCGCGAGTATCACGGCCATAACTGCCCGCTTCGCTTCTAAAACAAGGTGTGTGGCATACCATTTTTACAGGCAGGTCTGCCGCATCGACGATTTCGTCACGAACTATATTGGTAACCGGTACCTCAGCTGTTGGAATCAAATAATACTGAGTATCGTTGAATGGTACTTTGAATAAGTCTTCTTCAAACTTAGGTAGCTGGCCTGTGCCTTTTAGGCTGTCGGCGTTTACCATAAAAGGCACATACGTTTCGTCGTAACCGTGCTCTTGGGTGTGGGTGTCTAGCATTAATTGAGTAAGCGCACGATGCATACGTGCAATCTGCCCTTGCATCACAGCAAAACGAGAACCTGTTAGTTTGGCACCTAGTTCAAAGTTTAGGCCGCCAACTTCAGCCCCTACATCTACGTGATCTTTTACATCAAAATCAAATTTCTTAGGTGTACCCCATAAACGAATCTCTACGTTATCGTCTTCGTCTTTGCCGTGAGGCACAGCATCATCAGGGATATTTGGAACAGACATTAATAGGTCATTAATGTTTTCTTGAACTGTTTTAGCTTCTACTACTGCACCGCTTAACTGTTCGTCAATTTTAGAAAGCTCTTCGGCTACTTTAGCTTTAGCATCTTCAATAGACATGCCTTGCTGCTTTAACTGGCCAATTTGCTTGGAGGCTTTTTTCTTTTCAGCTTGTAGATTTTGCGAAAGAACATCAGCACTTTTACGCTTGGCGTCTAACTGAGCAAATGCCTGAGGATCAAAGTCAAAACCCTTCTTTTTTAAAGCATCAACCAGTGCTTCTGGGTTTTCACGAACTTTACGAATATCTAACATGGTGTCTTCCGATCAAATAAACATCTTAGCTAGGTACCATCCGGCAAAACATGCCAGCACACAGCCAAGTACACTTACAAAAAAATAGGTTAAAGCAGCGCCGATTTGGCCGCTTTGTAATAAATTCAAACCTTCAATAGAGAACGTAGAGAAGGTGGTAAAGGCGCCCAAAAAGCCAACCATTACAAGTTCACGCCAATAGCCAGTCATTTTCAGGTGTTCGAGAATAATGACAGCGCACAGCCCCATTAAAAATGAGCCCAATAAATTGATAGCAAGTGTAGCAAATGGAAAGCCTGTACCCAATAATTTAGTGAGCTGAGCACCAACAAAAGCACGGCTCATAGCCCCAATAGCGCCGCCAAGGGCAATTACTAGATAATACGTCACTTTTCGTACCTTTTTTGAGGACTCTGCAGATCAAGCTCGGCAAGGTGTGCAAGCTTGGCTTTTAGCTTAATTTCAAGACCACGATCTACAGGCTGGTAAAACGACTCATGTTTTAGTTCTTCCGGCAAATAACACTCACCTGCGGCATAGGCCTCTGGTTCATCATGGGCGTATCGATATTCAGCGCCGTACTCTTCATCTTTCATAAGCGACGTTGGAGCGTTACGTAAATGCATGGGCACATCGTAACTTGCGGTTTGCCCCACTAAGGCTCGAATTTGATTGTACGCATTATAAACGGCATTACTTTTTGGGGCGCAAGCCAAATAGCTAATGGCCTGAGCGATAGCCAACTCACCTTCAGGACTGCCCAAACGCTCAAAGGCCATCCAGGCATTCATGGATATTTCCAACGCTCTTGGATCCGCGTTACCAATGTCTTCTGATGCCATGCGCACTACTCGGCGTGCGATATAAAGTGGATCGCAGCCTCCGTCGAGCATGCGTACATACCAATATAACGCGCCATCTACGTTGGATCCGCGCACGGATTTATGCAAAGCGGATATTTGTTCATAAAATAAATCGCCACCTTTATCAAAGCGCCTTACGGATTCTTGAGCAACCTCCTGCACTAATGATTTAGTAATGCAGCTGTTACCATCCGCCTGCACCAAATCTGTGGCCATCTCTAATAGATTCAATGCGCGCCGTGCATCGCCGTCAGCGATATTGGCTAGAAAAAGTGCGGCTTCATCTTCAAGTGTGATATTTAATTTAGAAAGCTGTTCATCAGTTTGCAGTGCGTGCTGTAAAAGATCTTTTAATTGCTCGAAACCTAAGCTGCGTAATTTGTAAACCCGGGCCCTGGATAACAACGCTGAGTTTAATTCGAAGCTTGGATTTTCAGTGGTGGCACCAATAAAAATAACCGTGCCATCCTCTACAAATGGCAAGAAGGCATCTTGCTGTGACTTATTAAAACGATGCACTTCGTCTACAAACAATAACGACAAACGACCTTGCTGTTGAACGTGCTTGGCTTTTTCAATGTTGGCGCGTATTTCTTTAACGCCATCCATGACAGCAGAGATGGCTAAAAATTCAGCATTAACATAAGAGGCCAATAATCGAGCCAGAGTGGTCTTACCCACTCCAGGTGGCCCCCAGAAAATCATCGAATGCAGTTGCCCGCTTTCAATGACACGGCGAAGTGCTTTGCCTTCGCCTAATAAATGCTCCTGCCCAACATAACCACTTAAGTTAACAGGACGCATACGAGACGCTAAAGGCTCGTATTTTTGTTTGTTTTCAAATAAACCGTTTTGCATGATTATTCGCTTTGAATGACATCAATGCCCTCAGGCACTTCAAATTCAAATTCTTTGGCAGACAGGCCTGATTCATATTGCGACGCCAATAACCGAATAATGGTTTTCTGCCCAGTCTCATCTTTGATCACCATGCGATTTAATGTGCCATTTTTAATAAACTCAAATCTAAGGCGATCAAACAACACATCCTTACTTTTAGGTATCAATACAAAATGATGCTCATCTTGTAATGTTTCTGCGTAAACATCGTACTCTTTGGCGATATTCTCATGTGAGCCAGAAAGCAATAAAGCCGGCGTTGCTGACAATCTCTGATCTAGCTTTTGAATGGTCACCTGTTCAAGGTCTTGATCAAACTGCCAAAGGGTTTTGCCATTACTTACCAAAAGCTGCTCATAGGGCTCTGTTGACTGCCAGCGAAACATATTTGGAAATTTCAGTTTCATTTGTCCTTTTTGAGTCTGCAGAACCACACCCTTACCATCAAAAGTATGCTGTACAAACTGTGCACTTAAACCATTTAGCTTGTTTAAAAAACCACTAAGCTGACTGTATTCTGGGGAGCTAGCCCCATGAGCAGAGCCTGCGAAAACCAAACAACATAAAACAACGCTTACAATATTTTTCACTTAACTTCCTAACGAGCAACAGGTGGCGGTGCGAGTACTTCGCGACTGCCGTTTTGACTAGGGGTTGATACCACACCCGCTTGTTCCATAGATTCAACTAAGCGAGCAGCGCGATTGTATCCAATTCGAAGTTTACGCTGCACACTGGAAATGGAAACTTTTCGTGTTTCAGTAACAAACGCAATGGCTTCATCAAACAGTGCATCGCTTTCTGAATCATCTGAATCATTACTAAAGCCTGGTACAACAACAGAGCTATCGCCGTCTGTAATTGAATCGATAAAGACAGGCGTACCTCGGGTTTTCCAGTCTGCAACTACCGCGTGCACTTCATCATCATCAATAAATGCACCGTGCACTCGCACAGGAATGGATGTGCCGGGTGGTAAATAAAGCATGTCGCCATGACCTAATAATTGCTCGGCACCACCTTGATCAAGAATGGTACGGGAATCGATTCTAGAGCTAACTTGGAAAGCCATTCGTGTTGGCACGTTAGCCTTGATCAAACCCGTAATAATATCTACAGACGGGCGCTGTGTGGCCAGTATTAAATGAATACCAGCAGCACGGGCTTTTTGTGCGATCCGAGCAATCAGCTCTTCAACTTTTTTACCGACAATCATCATCATGTCGGCAAACTCGTCGATCACCACCACGATATAAGGCAGTTTATCTAGGTCTGGTGCGTGCGGCTCCATGCTTTCTTCGGCAATCCAAAATGGATCTTTAATTGGCGTGCCCGCGGCCTTAGCATCCAGAACTTTTTTATTGTAACCCGCGAGATTACGCACACCCAAAGAGGCCATCAATTTATAGCGGCGCTCCATTTCGCCAACACACCAGCGCAAGCCGTTTGCGGCTTCTTTCATGTCAGTAATAACAGGGGTCAATAAATGAGGAATGCCATCGTAAACCGATAGCTCAAGCATTTTAGGGTCGACCATGATCATGCGCACATCTTCAGGCCCAGACTTGTAAAGCATGCTTATTAACATGCTATTTACACCAACCGATTTACCAGAACCCGTTGTACCTGCCACCAATAAATGCGGCATTTTTGCTAGGTCCGCTGTTACAGGGTCTCCCGCGATGTCATGACCCAGCGCCAGTGATAAAGGCGATTTAAGGTTTTGATATTCTTTTGAACGAAGTACGTCACCAAGCAACACCATGGCTCGATTTTCATTGGGCACCTCTAAGCCCATTACCGATTTACCTGGTATCACTTCAACTACACGCAAGCTACTCATGGCTAAAGAGCGAGCTAGATCTTTGGCTAAATTTGAAATTTTTGACGCTTTCACACCTGCCGCAGGTTGAATTTCGAATCGAGTAATTACCGGGCCAGGGCTTACTGCAACCACCTCTACTTTGACGCCAAAATCCTTAAGCTTAACTTCAAGCAGTCGCGACATAGTCTCAAGTTGCTCTGGACTATAACCCGGTGTTTGTACACCCTCTTGCTTGTCCAAAAGATTCAATGACGGCAGCTCTGAGCCATCAAACAAGTTTCCTTGAGAACCCACACTGCCTTGAGATTTTTTCTCAAACGGTTCTATTTTGATTTTTTTGTCTTCTTCTGTTGCTGCCTGCGGCTCTGTTTTTGGCTGTTTTGCTTTTGCTTTAGGTGTTGGTACCATTTTTTTAATCAGAGCTTTAACCGGTGGTGTTTCTACTTCCGGCTTAGGGGACGCTGGCTCAGCTGCTTTTAGTAAAACACTTGAAGTTATAACAGGCGGAAACTCAATGATTTCCTCTTTATGAATCGCCTCTTCTTTTTCAGCCTGATCAGAAACAACGCTCTTCAGTGAAAGTAGTTTAGTTTTAAACCAATTCAGTGTGTCTAGCGTTGCACCACCAAGGCGATCCAATGTCACCAGCCAAGAAATATCGCTGCTGATGGTTAAGCCAATAATAAAAACAAACGAAGCAATAAGGGTTGCGCCCAGTAAACCAAAGCTTAATGCCAATGGCGTGGCGATTGTATTTCCGATGGCTCCGCCAGGACCTGCCGGCATAACATTTGAAACATCATAGAGGTGAGACAGTACTGCGCCCGAGGTTAAAACCAGTAGAACGCCGCTTGTGCGCCATAACCAGCCAGCAAGACCGTATTCAACATCGAAGCCTTTATAGCGCTGTAAGAATCGAACCATGGGGATCAAGGCCAGCAAGTAAGCCATGAAACCAAACAGGGAGAAACTGACATCCGCAACAAATGCGCCCACAGTACCGCCCAAATTAGAAACAGGCAGAGAACCTTGAGATTGACGCCATGCAGGATCAGCCGTGGAATAAGACAGCAAAGATAACAGCAAAAAAGCCGCGCTTAATACTAATAGCAGTAACAAGCCTTCTTTCCCTACTGCTCTAAGTTGCGAGTGCCAATCTATGTTAACTTTTTCTTTATTTTGAAGCACTTAGACGCTAGCCTAGTTGGAATTAAAGCTCGATTGTATCGTCTTAGCTGAAATTATCTAGCAGCCATCTTATATATGACCACATCCGTTTACTGGCTGGATGCCGATCCAAGCCATTTTCCCGATTACCAATACGCGTTAACTGAGCCAAATGGCCTGTTAGCGGCCGGTGGTGATTTAAGCCCAGAGCGCATAATCAATGCTTATGCTTTGGGTATATTCCCATGGTTTAACGAAGACGACCCGATTTTATGGTGGAGCCCAGACCCTAGATCCATACTTATTCCCAGTACATTCAAACCTTCTCGCAGCCTAAATAAATTCATGCGCAATACAACCTACAGCGTAACGTTTAACCAATGTTTTAGTGATGTTATGGAACTGTGTGCGGCGCCACGGGCCAAGCAAGATGGCACATGGATAAATGAAGATATGATGGAAGCCTATGGTCAATTACACGATCTAGGTTATGCGCACTCTGTGGAATACTGGCGTGATGGAAAATTAGAAGGCGGTTTATACGGCTTAAGTCTTGGTAAGGCTTTTTTCGGTGAGTCTATGTTTAGTTTGTCGGCCAATGCCAGCAAGGTGGCTTTTAGTCATCTATGTGAAAGGCTTAATCAGCACAACTTTCAGTTAGTAGATTGTCAAGTTCACAACCCGCACTTAGAAAGCCTGGGCGCATTTGAATTGCCCAGAAATGATTTTTTACAACGCTTGCAGCAAGCCATTTGTGAACCCGAGAGTAACTGGACCCATGAGTAATATAGAGGGTACACCAGAACAAGAACTGCGCCTTTTAACCATGGCCAAAGATCATGAATGCAGCTACCTGCCCGATCAGTCGGCTAACTCTGTATTTCTTGATCCAAACACCCCGCCTTCATGGTATCAATATAGTCAGCTTTCACGCGTGGGTTTTCGGCGCTCTGGCAGTCACTTTTATCGCCCTAGATGCAGTCATTGTGATGCATGTAAATCGTGCCGTATTTTAAGTCACGAGCTAAACCTTACCAGCAAACGCTTTAAGCGTATTTTAAGAAAAGCTTCAGAATTTAAAGCCTCTATTGTGCCTGCAACATATTCACTGGAGCACTACAGTCTTTATGAGTCGTACATCAACCAGAGACACAAAGACGGAGATATGTATCCGGCCACACAAGAGCAATACAGGAACTTTTTAATTTCAGAATACGAGTTTTCGTATTTTCTAGAAATAAGAGATGGAGAGGGTTTGTTGATTGCGGCTACAGCGGTCGATTTACTGGATGATGGTTTCAGCGCCATATACACCTACTTTGACGGGGATTATGACAAATACAGTCTTGGTACTTTAGTGGTTCTACTACTAACCCGTCTTACCAAAGAGCGCGGACTGCCCTACGTTTACTTGGGATATTGGGTACAAAACAGCCCTAAAATGAACTACAAAGCGCAGTTCAAGCCCCTAGAAATACTGGATGACGAAATTTGGCAAGCCTTGCCCGAAGAAAACTAGCTAATCCGCTTTTTTTAAGGCAAAATGCGCAGCGTTTAAAATTCTACCCAGGTGAGTGAATGTCTAGAGAAGACCACATTGAAATGGACGGCGAGGTAATTGATACCCTGCCAAACACCATGTTCCGTGTAAAATTAGAAAATGGCCATGTTGTTACAGCCCACATTTCAGGCAAGATGCGTAAGAACTACATCCGCATCCTGACCGGCGATAAGGTTAAAGTTGAGCTGACCCCTTACGATTTAAGTAAAGGTCGCATCACTTACCGAGCTCGCTAATAAAAAAGCCCCTTCCGGGGCTTTTTTTATGTCCGCTCAAAAAGTGGGCTTAATCAATATTAAGCCTCTACTTTTTTCTCGCTGGGTTCATCCTGCATAATTGTCAGAACGATATCATCCTCAGCAACGTCAACCTTAACCGTGCCACCCTTCTCAGAAAGCGCACCAAACAAGATTAATTCAGCCAAAGGTCTCTTAACCTTATCTTGAATCAAGCGAGCCATTGGTCGAGCCCCCATTTGCGGATCATAGCCTTGCTCAGACAACCAAGCGCGGGCTTCATCTGAAGCGTAAATCATGACTTTTTTATCATCTAGCTGCGACTGCAGCTCAGTTAAGAACTTATCAACCACGTGTCCAATAATCTCTTTACCAAGTGCATCAAACTGAATGATGGCGTCTAGTCTGTTTCGGAATTCAGGAGTGAAACCCTTACGAATCACCTCCATGGCGTCTGTCTGATGATTTTGCTCATTAAAACCAATAGAACGACGACTGCTTGCCTCGGCACCCGCATTGGTTGTCATGATCAACACCACGTGGCGGAAATCGGTTTTACGCCCATTATTATCAGTTAATGTGCCGTGATCCATCACCTGTAATAACAAGTTAAATACATCCGGGTGTGCTTTTTCAATTTCATCCAGTAATAAAACACAATGAGGCGTTTTATTTACCGCTTCAGTTAGTAAGCCGCCTTGGTCGTAACCTACATAACCTGGAGGCGCACCTATTAAACGAGAAACTGTATGAGCTTCCATGTATTCCGACATATCAAAGCGCACTAACTCCATACCCATGACATGAGATAATTGACGACTTACTTCCGTTTTACCTACACCTGTTGGCCCTGCGAACAAGAACGAACCAATTGGCTTCTCTGGGGCTTTTAAGCCAGCCCTAGATAGTTTGATGGCATTAGCAAGAGAAGTAATGGCGTTGTCTTGGCCATACACCATCATTTGCATATTTTTATCTAAGTCTTTTAATAACTTCTTATCATCTGTGTTAACTGTTCGTGATGGAATGCGAGCAATTTTAGCCACCATTTTTTCAACATCAGACACTTGAATGACTTTTTTGCGCTTACTGGCAGAAAGCAGCTGCTGCCCTGCGCCTACTTCATCAATCACATCAATCGCCTTATCTGGCATGTGGCGATCTCGAATGTAGCGATCAGCCAAATCAGAAGCCGCTCTTAAAGCTTTATCTGTGTATTTTAATTGGTGATGCTCTTCAAATTGAGGCTTAAGGCCTTTAAGGATTTTATAAGTATCCTCAACACTGGGTTCAACTACATCCACTTTCTGGAAGCGACGCGCTAATGCACTGTCTTTTTCAAAAATGCCACGGAATTCATTAAACGTTGTAGAGCCCATGCAACGTAACTGACCGCCGCTTAATAATGGTTTCAGTAAATTAGATGCATCCATCACACCGCCTGAAGCGGCACCCGCGCCAATAATTGTGTGAATCTCATCAATAAATAAAATGGCTTTTGGCTGGCGCTTTAATTCGGCCAGCAAAGCTTTGAAGCGTTTTTCGAAATCACCACGGTATTTAGTACCGGCCAATAACGCACCCATATCCAAGCTATAGACAATGGCATCCTGCATGATGTCTGGGATTTTACCCTCAACAATACGCTTCGCCAAACCTTCCGCGATGGCGGTTTTACCAACACCGGATTCGCCCACCAAAAGTGGATTGTTTTTACGGCGGCGAGATAAAATTTGAATGCATCGCAGCAACTCTTCATCACGACCAATTAGCGGATCAATTTTTCCATCTTTCGCTAATTTATTGAGATTTTGTGCGTAATTGTCCAGCGCACTGGTGGAGCTATCTTGAGTACCATCTTCTTCGATGCTCTCTTGCTCTACTTCTTCTTGTTCACCAGTTAGTTTTGAAATGCCATGACTAATAAAGTTGACCACATCAATGCGAGCGATATTCTGTTGCTTAAGAAAATACACAGCTTGGCTTTCTTGTTCGCTAAATATAGCGACAAGTACATTCGCTCCTGTTACCTCTGATTTACCCGAACTTTGCACATGAAAAACCGCGCGCTGAAGAACACGCTGAAAACCCAGTGTAGGCTGTGTTTCACGCTCGCTGTCGTCTTCTGGCAACAAAGGGGTGGTTGAATCTACAAAATCTTGCAGATCCTTACTAAGGCGCTCTAGCTCAGCCCCGCAAGCAATGAGGACCTCGCGGGCAGCCTCATTTGAGGTCAGTGCAAGCAGTAAGTGCTCCACTGTCATGAATTCGTGATGCTTAGCTCTGGCATCTTTAAATGCCGTATTCAGCGTGGCCTCTAAGTCTCTATTTAACATGGCTTAACCCCTAACCTACCTGTTGTATATTGCAAACTAAAGGATGCTCACACTCTTCAGCGTAAGCATTTACCTGAGCTGCTTTAGTCTCGGCGATATCTTTTTGATATACACCGCAGACGGCACTACCTTGTGTATGCACTGCAAGCATGACCTGGGTGGCCTTCTCTAAATCCATTGCAAAAAAACGAGTTAAAATTTCAATCACGAAATCCATCGGCGTGTAGTCATCATTAAGCATGATAACCTGATACATAGATGGCCGTTTAAGCTCTGGTTTAGACGGTGCAACCGCAACACCATGGGCATCTTCTGATTCTTGATCACCCATAGATAAGGTTAGATTACTTTCCGACATTCTGCTGACCTCAAAAGCTATAACAGGAATAGCTATACATATAACAAAAAACAACTTAAAGCCTTGACAAGAATAAAACTTTGCAACAAGGTACTTTCAACTATGGAACTAATAACATAGCTGTCACATTTGAGCTATATGGTTCCAATAATAAAAATTACAAGTCTGGTTATGGAGTACAAAGCGATGCAAACAGGGAAAGTGAAATGGTTCAATAATGCCAAAGGCTATGGATTCATTTTATCTGATGATGGCGGCGAAGACCTTTTTGCCCACTACTCTTCAATCCAAAGCGATGGTTACAAAACTTTGAAAGCAGGCCAGTCTGTTCAATATGACACAAAACCTAGTGATCAGGGCACACACGCCATTAACATCGTTCCCCTAGATATGCTTAGCCCAGTTAAATCAGAGCAAAGCGAAAACGCCGAAAAAGTACTCGCTGTTGAATAAACCAAATACATAAAAAAGCCCAGCATTTGCTGGGCTTTTTTATGCCTGCTAAATAACCCACCCTTTCAGATGGGTCATTTATTTAAATAGCGTCAATGATGCTATTTAGCGTTTGACTAGGACGCATTGCCTTAGTCATTTTTGCAGGATCAGGGTGATAATAACCACCAATATCAACAGCTGTACCTTGTGACTGGCTCAACTCATCAATAACAGCTGCGCGAGAACCTTCAAGTTTCTGTGCCACATCAGCAAACAATTGCTTCAACTGAGCATCTTCATCTTGTGATGCAAGCGCTTGCGCCCAGTACATCGCCAGATAAAAATGACTACCACGGTTATCAACCTCACCCACACTGCGTAGCGGAGAGCGATCGTGATCTAAGAACTTAGACGTGGCATCGTTTAATGCAGTTGCCAGCAATACTGCTTTCTTGTTATCAGTTTTAAGCCCTAGATCTTCTAGAGACACTGACAACGCTAAAAACTCACCTAAAGAATCCCAACGTAAGTGACCTTCTTCAGAAAGCTGCTGAGCGTGTTTAGGCGCTGAACCACCGGCACCTGTCTCATACAAGCCACCGCCCGCCAACAAAGGCACGATAGATAGCATTTTAGCACTGGTGCCCAATTCTAAAATTGGGAATAAATCCGTTAGGTAATCACGCAAAACATTACCTGTTACTGAAATAGTATCGTTACCCGCTTTAACACGATCCATTGTAAAGCGAATGGCTTCTACAGGTGTTTTGATTTGAATATCCAAACCAGAAGTATCGTGATCTTTAAGGTATCCGTTCACTTTGGCAATTAGATTGGCATCGTGTGCGCGGTTTTCATCTAACCAGAAAATAGCCGGCTGACCTGTGGCTTTAGCGCGCTTAACTGCAAGCTTCACCCAGTCTTGAATCGGTGCATCCTTGGTCTGACACATGCGCCAGATATCGCCTTTTTCAACAGCGTGCTCAATTAACACCGTACCATCTTCAGCAACTACCTGAACGGTACCGGCGTCTTGCTGAATAAATGTTTTATCGTGAGAGCCGTACTCTTCTGCCTTTTGAGCCATCAAACCAACGTTTGATACATTACCCATAGTAGAAACATTAAAAGCACCATTTTCTTTACAGAATTGAATGGTTTCTTGGAAAATCTCAGCATAACAGCGATCAGGAATCATGGCCTTTGTATCATGCAGCTTGCCATCAGTGCCCCACATCATGCCTGACGCGCGAATGGCCGCCGGCATAGATGCATCTACAATCACATCGTTTGGTACATGTAGATTGGTAATACCCTTATCGGAGTCAACCATGGCTAGCGATGGACGTGTTTTATAAGCTGCTTGAATGTCTGCTTCTACTTCCGCTTTTTTGTCAGCAGGTAAAGATTCGATTTTAGCGTACACATCACCAAGACCGTTGTTTTCATCAACACCCAGCTCTTCAAATAAAGCAGCATGCTTAGTAAATACGTCTTTGTAATAAACAGAAACAGCGTGACCAAACATAACTGGGTCACTTACTTTCATCATGGTGGCTTTTAAGTGCAAAGACAGCATAACGTCGTTGGTTTTAGCGTCTTGCATTTGAGCTTCAAAGAAAGCGCGTAATTTTGAGCAGCTCATTAAAGAAGCATCGATTACTTCTTTATCCTGCAACGATGTTTTTTCTTTTAAAACTGTCACAGAGTTATCAGATGCAACAAACTGAATTTTCACACCTCCAGCTGCCGTCATAACATGAGATTTTTCAGAACCGTAAAAATCGCCATCCGTCATATTTGCAACATGAGACTTGGAATCGGATTTCCATTCACCCATGGAGTGAGGATTGTTTTTTGCGTACTGTTTAACAGGTGCTGCAACACGGCGATCACTGTTACCTTCACGCAACACTGGGTTTACAGCACTGCCTAAAATTTTACCGTATTTGGCTTTAATGGATTCTTCATCAGAGTTTTGTGGGTCTACTGGGTAATCTGGAACCGCGTAACCTTGCTCTTGCAACTCTTGAATGGCTTCACACAGCTGAGGAATAGACGCTGAGATATTTGGCAATTTAACAATATTGGCTTCTGGTGTTTTAGCCAATTTACCAAGCTCTTTTAAATCATCGTTTTGTACTTGAGAATCTTTTAGAAATTCAGGGAAACTGGCAATAATGCGCCCTGAAAGAGAAATATCTCGTGTTTCGACACTGATATTTGCGGACTTGGTAAATGCTTTTAGTATGGGAAGTAACGAATATGTAGCGAGAGCAGGAGCTTCATCTGTAAAGGTATAAATTATTTTTGGAGTTTTGTTACTCATTATTCTTCCTAAAGTTCTTTAGCGGTGTCACTGAAACTTAAAAGGCGACTTATGGCCGACCTTAACCCGATTAGACTTGCTTAAGTCTATGCATAAACGACTTATGATCGTATATGCGATTGATTGATCATTATCAACGGCGGCGAATTATATCACGCAATGTTATAATCAAAATGTTTTTTGTAGTTTTTCTACAAAAACAATCCATTTAACACTCCATTCTTCCATCAAACGGTAGTTTTATTACAAAACCATGGCAAAAATCATTCTTTTTAATAAGCCATTCCGGGTTTTATCTCAGTTCACCAGCAGTGAAAACAAAGAAACGCTGGCCAATTACCTGAGTATTCCCCATGTTTACGCTGCCGGACGCTTAGACTATGACAGCGAAGGATTACTACTATTAACGGATAACGGTCAATTACAGAATAGAATAGCCCACCCAAAGCACAAATCCTTTAAGACTTACTGGGCACAGGTTGAAGGCACCCCTACCCAAGAGGGAATACAGCAGCTTTGCAAAGGCATCACATTAAAAGACGGCCCCACCCTGCCTGCCAAGGTCCGCATCATAAATGAACCAGATGTTTGGGCACGCACGCCACCCATTCGAGAACGCGCCAATATAGCCACCACATGGCTAGAAATCATTATTCACGAAGGACGTAATCGACAAGTTAGACGTATGACAGCCCATATTGGCCACCCAACGCTCAGGCTTATTAGACGAAGCATTGGCGACTGGAGCATAAAGGGCATCGCCCCTGGCGAGTATATGGTTTTAGAAGTACCTGATCCCAGTCCTGAAGCTAAAAAGACCAATAAACAGACCAATAAACAGTCATTTGCAAAAAAGGACAGTAAAAGACCATATTCAGCAAAATCTAAATTCGGTAAAATGCGCCCTCCTCAAAAAAGGTAACCTCATGCGCTTCAAGCCAAACAGCACCGTCGCCACCATCATTGAAAAAGACGGCTCTTTTTTATGCGTGAAAGAAGGCGACCCTGCAAACCCTGTTTTCAATCAGCCTGCAGGCCATATTGAGCACGGTGAAAGCATTATGGAGGCAGCCCTACGTGAAACCTTAGAGGAAACGGGTTGCACAGTTGAGTTGACTGGCTATTTAGGGCTTTACACTTACACCGCCCCTAGTAATCAGACCATGTACCACAGGCATTGTTTTGCCGCTAAACTCATCAGTTTTGATGACACTTATATTCTCGATGAGGGCATTCTTGGTACCAAATGGATCACCCTAGACACCCTTATCGAAAGCAAACAAGCACGCAGTCCGCTGGTTATAAAATGCATAGAAGATTATTTATCGCGCCCTGCACTGCCCTTAGACATTATTTACGAGCACCCAAATGACTGATTCCCAAAATGCACCCACCGTTATCGTTGGCATGTCTGGAGGCGTAGATTCTTCTGTTTCTGCTTACCTGCTACTTGAGCAAGGCTATCAAGTGGAAGGCCTATTCATGAAAAACTGGGATGAAGATGACGGCACAGACTATTGCACAGCCATGGACGATCTTGCCGACGCGCAAGCGGTTAGCGATAAACTTGGTATCAAATTGCATACAGCCAACTTTGCTGCCGAATACTGGGATAATGTATTTGAACATTTCTTAGAAGAATACAAGGCGGGTCGCACACCCAATCCAGACATCCTGTGTAACCGTGAAATAAAATTTAAAGCCTTTTTAGATTACGCAAAAGTATTGGGCGCTGACTACATTGCCACCGGCCACTACGTTCGTAGAAGAGAGCAAGACGACACCGCACTCTTATTACGCGGATTAGATGGTAATAAAGACCAAAGTTATTTTTTACACGCCGTTGGCGGCAATGAAATCAAACAAACGCTTTTCCCTGTTGGTGAATTAGAAAAGCCTGAAGTACGCCGCATTGCAGAAGAGCAGCAACTGGCCACCGCCAAAAAGAAAGACAGTACGGGCATTTGTTTTATTGGAGAGCGTCGCTTTAAAGATTTCCTTAAACAATATATCCCAGCGCAACCTGGTAACGTAGAAACCACTGATGGCGAAGTAATTGGTAAACATGAAGGCCTGATGTATTACACACTGGGTCAGCGCCAAGGCATCGGCATTGGTGGTACAAAAAATCACGGTGACGCTCCGTGGTACGTTGTGAAAAAAGACTTAAGCAATAACACGCTTGTGGTTGGGCAAGGTAAAGACCACCCTCTTCTATTTAGCGACTCTCTCGCAGCCACCAGTATTTACTGGGTAAATGGCGAGCCTGATGTTTTTCCGTTTAAGTGCACGGCAAAAATTCGTTATCGCCAGCCAGATCAAACTTGCATCATTCACAAAACTGAAAACGGTTATTATGTTGAATTTGATGAGCCACAACGGGCCGTAACACCAGGCCAATCGCTTGTTTTGTACATAGAAGATGTCTGCCTAGGGGGCGGTGTAATTGAAGAAACCACACTAAGCACTCGTGTGGGTAACATCGCATGAAGCCGTCTCGCTTAGATAATCAAGCACTGGCATTAGCCGGACTATTTCAAGCCGCGCATTTAGTTGAGCAACTGGCAAAAACCGGTCGCGCCAATGAAAATGATTTAAAAACCTGCATTGAGAGTTTATTTCAAACCAATCCTGAAAATATCATCGATATTTATGGTGGTGACAAAACAAATTTAAAACTGGGCTTTCAAGAAGTACGCTTCTTAACCGATGGAAAAAGCAAAACGGGCTCAAGTCCAGATGTCATGCGCTACGCCTTAGGGATTTTGCATTTAGAAAGAAAACTAAAGAAAAAGAAACACATGATGAAAAAAATTGGTGACGGCATTGAAAATGCCAAGCGCCAATTGGACCATTTTCATAGCACCCACGAAAACTTAACGTCTAATTTATCAAGCCTGTACCAAGAGACATTAAGCACATTTAAATTTCGCATTCACGTAACTGGGGATGCACAACACCTGCGCAACCCTGAAACAGCCAATAAAATACGTACATTGCTTTTATGCTCTACTCGCTCTGCCATTTTATGGCGACAAATGGGCGGTCGTCGCTGGCAGCTTCTATTTAACAGACACAAGCTTAATCAGGCGTGCAGAAAAGCACTTAAAGAAATGGAATAGAAATTCCATTGCAACTGCAGACAAACAAAAAAGCGCACCTCGAATGAGGGGCGCTTTTTTTGTTTTACAGCCTATGGCTTAGGCTGCTCATAAAAGTGCTTCATTTGCTGCAGCGCCTTAAACGCTTTTTTCGGATCCAGCTTCATTTGATCGTCTGCTTTATCCATATTATTTTTACTATCCAGTAAACCGTACGGGTTTTGAATAAAACTACCCTGAGGCGTTACAAACGCATAATTGTAATAACTTGCCACTATCTGAACATCTCTTGGGGTTTCGGTGAATAAATTTTCACCACTGCTGAAATCAGAGATAGGGTTTTCACACTTCATTAAGTCATTTAATAGAGTGGCTGTTACATCAATACTGGCTGTTTTATGTTCGTAGGTTTTTTTCAATTTACCAGGCCAGTGCACAACCAACGGCACATGTGTTTGATAACGCGTGAAATTACTGCCGTGACCAAAACGCGTTGGTGCTGTATCTGCAAATTCCTCGGCATGATCAGACGTCACAATAAACACCGTATTCTCCCACTGCCCTTTGGCCTTTAATTGATCAATTAATTTACCGATCAGCGAATCCACAAAGTGAAGGCTGTTTTTATAGCGATTCATATAAGGCTCGGGATTTTTACCTGCCTGAAAATCCACCAGACTGGGTTTTTCAACCGGCGTGAATTTTTCGTGCTTATCTGGGTAGTAATACAAATAATGAGAAGAGTTAAAAAACATAAAACCAAAATAAGGTTTCTCAGAGTCATTAATTAAGCTCTGCATCTTATTTAATACGTCCACATCTTTTTCAATGGTGTCTTTCCCCTCACCGTGATGTACAAACGGCTTAACCGGTGAAAAACTACTATCAGTTAGTTTAATACGTGTTATATCCCCACTAGGGTAAATACCAAAATCATAACCTTGATCTTTAAGTACATTAAGCAGTACCGGTCCGCCTGCTCCGTTATTCGCAACTACGTTATCCATATAAGTGGGAGCAATACCGTACATTAACGAGAAAATTCCTTTAGTGGTTACACTGCCACTTGAGTGGTGCTCCTTAAACCACTGCGACTCTTGCGCCAGCGCGTAAGTATTAGGTGCAATTTTTTCATCTAATTTGTCGCCACGCCAACTTTCTAATACCACCATAATAATGTTCGGCTTATCCGGGTTCTCACAAACCATCTCTTTTTTGGGATAAAAAATATTATCCGGCAAAGCCGCGGGCTGTTCGTCACCTGCCAAGCTGCTTAATAATTTATTATCTTTAAGAGAGCGAGAGTGAATCGGAAAGTAAAACGGCACATGAGCACCTAAAGAGGTAATAGGCGAGTAATTTTGCGCATAGGCCCAGGAGTGAGTCACGTTAACCACCAAGACAACAGCAAACAGCAAAGGCCCAATAATAAAGCCTGCAAATCGCAGTTTGTTGCGCTGAGTGATTTTTGTTACAACCAGCCATAAAGCAAAAATTTCAAACGCTGCAATCAACAACGCTACAAATGAGAATAAGAAATAGGTTTTAAGGGAAATATCGAAAAACTCCCCATCCTCATCCGCCCAAAAGGCCTCTATAAAGAACCAATTAATGTGGTAGTTAAAAATATCGTAGATATAGCCATCGATATACACCATGACAGCCAATGTGCCGCCCAGCACACCCACAATAAAAGGCATGAAGAATCGAGCTTTAGGGATCAAGCTTAACGGCACTAATACAAGAAATAAAAGTACGCCATACAACCCCCAAACACTGGGTAGAAAACCAAGCTGGTAGAAAAACTCTAGGGCATTATTTGGGCTTGGGAAATAATCAACGAACCCTAAAGACACCAAGACAAGCAAGATTAGGTTTAAAACAATCATCCAACCTGCTGAACGATTAGCCAGCCAAATTTGCTTTAGATACTCGACCACAGATTTACCCTTACATGAAAAATTGCAGGCATATTAGCCATCTCACCCTAAAAGGTATAGAGCTGAGGCTTAAAACCCACTGTTACATCAACTAAACGCTGAAATTCTTGATTATCCACTGTATAATTTGCGCCTTATTTTTAGCTTCATACTCCTGCGAGGGCTTCATGGCACTTTCTGCATTGACCGCTGTATCTCCTATAGATGGCCGCTACGGCAGCAAAACCAATGAATTAACCGGTATTTTCAGTGAATTTGGTTTAATCAAATACCGCGTACAAGTAGAAATCCGCTGGTTACAGTGCCTTGCTGAGCACAAAAGCGTTGCCGAAGTGCCTGCGCTAAGCACTGAAGCCAATGCCCTGCTTAACAGCATCGTTGACAACTTCAGCACAGATGACGCGCAAGCCATCAAAGATATTGAAGCCACAACCAACCATGACGTAAAAGCGGTTGAGTACTTCATCAAGCAGCGCATTGAAACCAATACTGAACTTGCCAATATCACAGAATTTGTTCACTTCGCATGCACATCCGAAGACATCAACAACCTATCTCACGCCCTAATGCTAAAAGCCGGCCGTGATGACGTTGTTGTGCCTTACATGGAAAAAGTAAGCGATGCGATTACCGCACTGGCTCACGAGCACGCTGAATTGCCAATGCTTTCACGCACACACGGCCAAACAGCCTCTCCTACTACATTAGGTAAAGAGATGGCCAACGTTGCGGCACGTATGCGTCGTCAGATTGCACAAATCAAAAAAGTAGAAATTTTAGGTAAAATGAATGGCGCGGTTGGTAATTACAACGCTCACATCTCTGCTTACCCTGAAATCGATTGGGCTGAGAACGCTGAAAGCTTCATCACTGGTCTTGGTTTAGAATTCAACCCATACACCACTCAGATTGAGCCTCACGATTACATCGCCGAGCTTTTTGACGTAATTGCACGCTTCAACACTATCCTGATCGATTTCGATCGTGATATCTGGGCATACATCTCTAATGGTTACTTCAAGCAAAAAACAATTGCTGGTGAAGTGGGCTCTTCAACCATGCCTCACAAAGTTAACCCAATCGACTTTGAAAACTCTGAAGGTAATCTTGGCCTAGCCAATGCGGTTCTTGCTCACTTAGCGCAAAAATTGCCGGTTTCTCGCTGGCAGCGTGACCTTACGGACAGCACCGTATTGCGTAACATGGGTGTTGGTATTGGCTACAGCGTAATCGCATACCAAGCCGCCATGAAAGGTATCAGCAAGCTTCAAGTTAACGAAGCACGCCTAGCCGCTGACCTAGATAACGCATACGAAGTATTGGCTGAGCCAATTCAAACTGTGATGCGTCGCTACGCCATCGAACAACCTTACGAGAAACTAAAAGCATTCACTCGTGGTAAAGCCATCACTAAAGACATGATAATTGAGTTTGTTGACAGCCTAGAGCTACCTCAAGCTGAAAAAGATGCACTTAAAGCGATGACGCCTGCTAGTTACGTTGGTAACGCGGCCGAGCAAGCCAAAGCACTTTAAAGACTAAGCTAAACACTTAATCTTCAAAACGCGCTAAAATCCCGCACAGTTAAACTGCGCGGGATTTTTTTTAGCCGCCACACCCAATATAGGTAAACCCATGCACATTCTTGGCAGCATAAGCATTGAAACGTTTTTAAATGAGTACTGGCAGAAAAAACCCCTGCTTATTCGAAATGCCTTTCCTGATTTTCAAAGTCCTATTGACCCAGATGATCTTGCAGGCCTTTCTCTAGAAGACGCTATTGAGTCTCGACTGATTAAAGAAAGTGATGAAAATGGACCGTGGCAGCTTTATAACGGCCCATTTACAGAAGCCGATTTTGAAAAACTACCCGAAGAAAAGTGGACCCTATTGGTTCAAGCAGTAGACCAATGGGTACCGGAAATTAGTGATATTTTAGAGCACTTTAATTTCATCCCAAGCTGGCGCTTGGATGACATCATGGCCAGCTTTGCGCCTAAAGGCGGCAGCGTTGGCCCTCATTACGATCAATATGATGTATTTTTACTGCAGGCCAGCGGCCAGCGAAAATGGCAAGTGGGGCCTAGGTTTAAACCAACAGACAAGCTTGTGGAAAACACCCCTCTTAGCATCTTACAAGAAATGAATGTGGAAGAAGAATGGACACTAAACCCAGGTGATATGCTTTATTTGCCGCCACTGTATGCACACAACGGTGTAGCAGAAAACGATTGCATGACATTCTCTGTAGGCTTTCGCGCGCCAAGCGAGACGGACATCATACAAGGTGTGAGCGACCATATTTGCTCCACTCTAGATCACCCTTCTCACTACCAAGACCCAGACCTTAAGAACGCAAGCCTTGAGCCTGCATTGATTAACAATGAAGCCATCGAGCGCTTTCAAGACATGCTGCTCAAGCAGCTGCAGGATAAAGACACTGTGGCAAACTGGCTGGCTGAATTCATGACGCAGAGCAAGTACGAAGAGTTGTTGGAGCCCCTGGAAGAGCCTCTAGAATGGGAGGATGTTGCGCCACTCTTGCAAACCAGCGGCAGCCTTATGCAAAATGAAACCAGTCGTTTCGCTTATTTCGAAAACAACACGGGTATCTCGCTATTTGTTAATGGCTTAGAGCAAAATACAAATAAAGATAGCCAAGCCCTAGCCTTGGTTGTCGCCAATAATAAATGCAATTTACTGTCTGAAATCGCACCACTGCTCACAAACTCATCTAGCCAAGAATTACTGCTAGACTTAATCAATCAAAACACCCTTTATTTTGAAGGTTTATGAGCGAAATCAAAGTCTGCCAAACAACATGGCAGGATGAACAAGAAACACTAAAAGACATACGTAACCAAGTGTTCATTCAAGAGCAATCGGTTGCGCCTGAGCTTGAGTGGGATGAAAAAGACCCTCAAGCTCAACACTTTATTGCCTATATCGATGGCACCGCAGTGGCATGCGCCAGACTTATCGACAGTAAATACATTGGTCGCATGGCTGTTCTGAAGCCCTATCGAAGCCTTGGATTAGGCAAGCGCTTAATTGACGCTATTAAAGAGCTTACACCTCTTAACAACACACCCACCGAATTAGAACTCAGCGCACAATGTCATGCATTTATGTTTTATAAGTCTGCAGGGTTTTATGCGTGCTCTGAAATATACGAAGACGCCGGCATACCTCATGTGACGATGACATATCCTGATAATAGTGAAAAACAAACATACATTTTTAGCCAAGACACTCGCTATTACAAAAGCAGCAAAGCAATAGAAAATAAAGGCTACTTAGATTTGCTACTCTCACAAACTAGGCGTTCGATCACAATTTGCCTAAAGGATCTGCACCACCCTCTTTGTAGCGATCCTTATTTAGTTGAGCGCATTAAAAAACTCGCGTCACAGCAACGTTATTTTAATGTGCATATTTTACTTAACTTTTATCACCCCAGTTATAACGACCACCCATTATTCAAGTTGCAAAGCCGACTCCCCTCACTTGTAGAAATTAGACAGACCGACGAGACCATTCCTTGCCAATGGATATTTGACGGCACAGCCCGATTTGATTACGAACAAAACAATTCACGCACATGTTTTTCTGACCCATTAAAAACCCGACCCTTTATGGAGCGATTTAACAAATGGTGGCACGCATCAAAACCTATTCAGCATGCAAAGCGCTTATATATCTAAGTTTATTAACTTTATGTGCTTGCAGTAACGAACTACCTCAAACCGTTGTTAAACTGCACTTTAAACAACCTGAGGCCATTATCTCGGCACTCAAAGCAAACTTTGAGCAAGATATCGACTTTCATGTGGTGGACAACAGCATCGTTTTTCGTGCACCAAAAAAAGAAATTAAAAAAACACTTTCACTGCTAAAAGTTTTAGATCAGCCACCAAGTATCTACACACTGTATTTCCAAAAGAAAAACACTCGCACTTACAGCACCCAAAAAAAACCACGTTACATCGATCTTATTGAAGGTAAAACAACTACGCTGCCAATTAATAGACTGCGCCATGAATTTACAGTTTCTAGAATTTCAGAAAGTCGTTCGATTTTAAATATAAAAATTAGTGTACAAAAAAAAGAGGAAGAGATATCTAAGTACCATTTACAGGCCGTTAAATATAAATGGAAAAAAAATGCAGAGCATCACATTGTATTAACACATGATAAATGGAGAAGAACAGAAGAGTTAAAACTGAGTAAAGAATTAATGATTGCCCTGTCTAAATAATCAATAAATAGCAGGCATAAAAAAAGCCAACATAAATGTTAGCTTTTTTTGAAATTGGTGCCCGAGGCCGGAATCGAACCGGCACGACCAGAAGTCGAGGGATTTTAAATCCCTTGTGTCTACCAATTTCACCACCCGGGCAAAATCAAATAATGGAGGCGCGAGCCGGAATCGAACCGGCGTAGACGGAGTTGCAGTCCGCTGCATAACCACTCTACCATCGCGCCTTCAGATTTTAATTTAGATTGAATCTTTGCAACTTTCTAAATTAAAATTTAACCATTCCTGGCAACACCTTATTACTAAGATGATTTGGAGCGGGAAACGAGATTCGAACTCGCGACCCCGACCTTGGCAAGGTCGTGCTCTACCAACTGAGCTATTCCCGCAAACCTGTCTCTGGGTTGCCCCAAGCGACGGTCGTCATTTTAACGATTGGCGCCCCTGTGTCAACCATTTTTCCCTTATTTCTGAGATACTTAGCGCACTTGTGCAAGCATTGAACAATATGGAATTTACTTACCTGCATCTCGCAGTAAAGGCCATGCAGCACGCAAATATGTCATCATGGACCATAAGGTCAAAACCGCCGCCGCCACAATTGAGAACACTGCTGCGTAATACCAGCCATCTGATGATATCAATGCATCACGACCAGCAGGCTCAATACCAAGCAAACCGGTAATGGCAAACATCTGTAAAAGCGTTTTCACCTTTCCGATATAACTCACCGCCACATCAGCACCTCGCCCCTGCTCCGCCATCCATTCGCGCAAGGCTGAAATCACCACTTCGCGACCTACGATAATCAATGCTGGCACGGTTACCCATAGGGTTTGATCTCGCTCGACCACAATCATCAAAGAGATAACAACGATCAACTTATCTGCCACTGGGTCCAAAAAGGCACCAAATGGCGTCATTAAATTCATTTTACGTGCAAGATAGCCATCCCAGTAATCTGTAATACAGGCCACCCAAAAAACAACAGCAGCAGCAAAGCTTGACCAACTAACAGGTAAATAAAACATGATCACCATCAAAGGTATCAATATCATCCGAATGGACGTGAGCATGTTTGGTAAATTCAACGGCATTTTTTCTTCCATTTATAAAAGCTCTTCACTTAATTGTCTGAATCTCAATTAAAGAGCCAACTTCTTATAATACATCTCTAACTTGCGTGCAGAGTTTCGTATATTTCTTGAGCAAGCTGCCTACTAATACCAGGCACCTTAGCAATTTCATCCACATGAGCGGATTTTATCTGGGATAGATCACCAAAGAATCTTAACAGCTCTTTGCGTCTTTTTGGACCTATTCCCGCAATCTCATCCAACATAGAGCCTGTGCGAGACTTAGCGCGTCGCGCTCGGTGACCCACTATGGCAAAACGGTGCGATTCATCACGTATTTTTTGAATAATATGCAGCGCAGGTGAGGCAATATCTAGATTAAACTCACGACCCTGAAACAATAAGATTTCCATCCCTGCTTTTCGAGTCGTACCTTTTGAGACACCTAAAACCGGAATATCAGTAATATTTAGCTCCGCTAATACCTCGTTAGCGACACCCAGCTGACCTTTACCACCATCAATCAGTAGAAGCTCTGGTTTTTTATCCGCATTCAACTTTTTAAAGCGACGCTCTAAGGCTTGCCTCATGGCGCCGTAATCATCTCCCGCCACGACACCTTCAATATTAAATTTACGGTAATCGCTTTTTAATGGGCCTTCTAAGTTAAACACCACACAAGATGCGACAGTAGCCTCGCCGTGACTATGACTAATATCAAAACACTCCATGCGCTTTGGTACGTCTTCTAGTCGCAAAACCTTTTTTAAGTCTTGATACTGCTGATACACATGCTCTTTATCTTGCTTTTTCAGGCGTAACGACTCTTCTGCATTGCTTTGCGCTAGCTGTAACCACTTAAGACGCTCTGACCGAACTGTTTGGGCAATGCGTACTTTTTTATTTTTTTGCTCTGAGAGCGCCCCTTGAATCATGGCTTGATCATATAATTCATGGGATAAAATAACTTCATCTGGAATCTCTCGATTCAACATCAAATAATACTGCGAAACAAAGTCAGCCAAAGCCTGCTCTACTGATTCATCCAGTTTGAATTTAGGGTAAAAAGATCGACTACCCAGCATTCGCCCAGCACGTACATTTGCCACATGCACAACCGCCAAGCCTTGCGAGAGCATTATGGCAATGACATCCACGTCTCCCTGCTCAGCATCAATGGCCTGATGCTCCTGCACTTTACGTAAATACTGCATTTGGTCACGCAGTCGCGCTGCAAGCTCGAAGTCTAGCTCACTAGATGCCTGCAACATTTCAACCTGTAAGCCGGAAATTAAATCTTGATTTTTACCCTGTAAAAACATTTCTGCGTGCTTTAAATCCGCTGCGTATTCTTTCTCGGTTATAAAATCCACACATGGTGCACTGCAGCGACCAATCTGGTGCTGCAAACAGGGCCGCGTTCTATTTGCAAAATAACTGTCTTCACAATTTCTTAATCGAAATACTTTTTGTAAAAAGCTAAGACTTTCTTTTACTGAGAGCGCGCTTGGAAATGGACCAAAATATTGACCATTTTTTTTGCGTTTGCCGCGAGCATAAGCCAGCAATGGAAAACCATGATCGCTACGATGAATATATGGGTAAGACTTATCGTCTTTTAGAAGAATATTATAAGGAGGCTTATTCTTTTTAATGAGGTTTTGTTCAAGCAGCAGCGCTTCTGTTTCACTGCCAGTAATGCTTATTTCGATGTCATCGATGCGACTAACAAGTGCTACAGTTTTACTGGTTAAACCTGAGCTGCCAAAATAACTCGAGACACGATTTTTAAGGTTTTTGGCTTTTCCCACATACAGCAAGCAGCCCTCGCTATCGTACATACGATAGACACCGGGCTTATTAGGTAAGTGCTTTAGAAATGACTTAGGGTCGAAACTCATACTTAGATCGTGGTGTCGGTTTCCACAATTCCATGGCGTATGGCCAGTCGAGTTAACTCAACATCACTGGAGATATCCAGTTTATCGAAAATGCGGTAACGATAGGTATTAACTGTTTTTGGGCTTAGAAATAGCTGATCCGATATCTCCTGAACCTTAATACAATCCACGATCATCATGGTAATTTGCATTTCACGGTCAGAAAGCACGTCAAATGGGCATGCAGTTTCCTGGGTATCAAAGGGCTTTAATGCCATGCGCTGGGCGATTTCAGGGCTGATATAACGCTGTCCTGATTTTACTTTCAGAATGGCCATCACCATCTCATCAGCTGTAGCACCCTTGGTCATATAACCTGCCGCACCTGCCTGCAAAAGGCGTGTGGCATATGGGTCCTCACCGCATGATGTTACTGCAATAATATGCAGCTCTTCATTGATACGCAGTAGTTTATGCGTGGCCTCTAGACCACCCATACCCGGCATACGGATGTCCATTAAGATTACTTCAGGCTCAGCTTCTTTAACAAGGCGCACGGCCTCTTCGCCACTACAGGCTTGCGCCACAACTTGGATTTTATTACTGCTTTCAAGCAGACTAACGATGCCCATGCGAACTAAATCATGATCGTCAACCACCATTACTCTAATCAAAATCCAACTCCTAAATAGCCATGTGCCCAGAAAACCCCTTTAAGGGCGATGCCATGCTAGCAAAAGCCAGCATCTATACCAGTATTTTTTTGTGTTCATGAAGCTTTTGAAGGCGCTGAACCTGCCATTCAAATTTCGGCTTATTCAGAGGTAGGATGATTTCAACCACATCCCCCGCTATGCGCCTAGAGATATTGAAGCCCAGTTTCTCTGCCAACTTAAGCATGGGCCCGTTCTCTGACAGCACAGTACCAATCATTTCCATGGTGCCCTGCGCCTTACAGTAGTTAATCATCTCTGTCATAAGCGTGAAACCTAGCCCCATACCCTGAGCATCATCACCCACCAATATAGAGAATTCAGCTTGCACCTGATCAGCATCTGTCCACGTTCTTACCACACCAAAAATCTTACCCTGGGTATCCGTTGCGGTGAACGCCATCTCTTGCTGATAATCAATTTGCGCAAACAAAGCTAATTCACGATGCCTAAAATGACGCCTCGCCGTGAAAAAACGATACCTTAGAGACTCACTGCTCAATGCCTCATGGAAGACCTTAAGCGCAGGTTCATCTTCGCCTCGAATAGGCCTTAGCAATAATTCGCGACCTTGTTTTAAGGTAAGGGTTTTTGCCAGCTCAGCTGGATAAGGCTGAATACATAACTCATGCTTAGAACCTAAATCTGCTGCCATGCCTAATACCTTTGCCCCCTCACTTGGGTGCAAGATAACGTTAAGCTCACAGCCTTTCAGATTTGGTAAATCAACCGCCATCTGAGACAAACGAATTAGCATTTGAGATAGCTGTGCCACATCGCGATCGAAATGGCGACTGCGCTCTTTTAATACACGGTAAATATGTGTTTTCGACATTAACTGACGCGCCAAAACATCATTCAAAGGTGGAAACTGAACCGCCCTGTCGGCCATGATATTGGCTGTCGCGCCACCACCACCAAATAAGATAACCGGCCCAAACGTTTCATCACGGGTAATACCCATACTAAAATGCGTCGATAAACCACCAGGGCGCATATTCTGAACACTGAATCCGTGAACCTTACTATCCGAAAAGCGCTTACGAATTTGCGAGCGCAATTCTTTGGCGGCTATATCGAGCTCTTCTTTATCTTTGATTTGGGTAATTACGCCGCGCCAGCGATCCCTCGGGTTATCACCATAGGCAAACGGGTGACAGTAATCTTGATGAATAATTTTTAATGCAGCAGGAAAAACCACATCCATATCATCAGTAGAAAATTTCTCATCAAAAAACTGTGTACTTACCGTCTTAAAACCATAACTTTTCAGTAGCTGATAAATTTCTTTGGCAGTTAAATAGTCACGATTTTCAGCCATGGCATTATCAACAATATGTTTATTGAAAAGACCATCAACGGTAATGTCATCCAATATAGAAGACGGCGTTTCTCTTAGTAATTCTTGATTATGCTGATGATGCACCATGTGCATAAACGCTTTGATCGCTCTGTCTGGCGTGTCATAGGTAGGTATGCCTGAGTCATCAAACATATGGCGACTGCGTTCAACATTTTCACCACCCATCCAGCTGGTTAATAAGTTCTTTTGATGAAACTTACTGTGGTTAGCCACAACATTGGCAACATCCAAACTTTTTACATCACGACTTGGGGAGAACAGTACAAGAATGGCATCCACCCCTGTGTCTTTTTCAATAATCTCTAAAACTTTACGGTAGACCTTAGGACTGGCCTCAGGCGTAATATCCACCGGATTAGACTGGGACCAGTAATCGGGCAGCACTTCAGACAATTGTTTAATGCTGTCCGGAGACAACTGAGCCAGCTGACCACCTTCGTGCATCAAGCGATCAACCGCTAAAATCGCACCACCAATACCGTTGCCTACAATGGCAAGCCGCTCACCTTTAAGGTGTTTCATGCGTGTTAATGATTCAACGGATTCAAACAACTCTTCCGTACTGGCCAGCCTTAAAACACCCGCCCTTAATAAAATGGCATCGTAAATCATATCGCGATGACGCAAACCACTTGGCACAGGCTCAACCTGACGCTGAGATTGCGGGAAGCGGCTGCTTTTAATGGCCAAAACTAATTTGTTTCGTGAAGCGTTACGCACAGCTCGTACAAAAGAAGGAGCATCCGTCACTTGCTCAAGGTGAAGCATAATGGCTTTCACTTGGCGCTGGCCGGATAAAAAGTCGATGGCATCAGGCATGCTTACATCAGCACTATCACCAATGGTTAAGAAATGTGAAAAACCGATGCCTCGTGCATACGCCCAATCCAAAAGTGCGCTGGCTAACGTACCAGACTGACCAAGGTAAGCCACCTTGCCCGGTAATGCATTTATATGACTGTAACTTGCGTTCAAGCGTAAATCAGGAACCAGCAAACCCAAACAGTCCGGACCTAGAATACGCACATCGTATTCGCGAGCCAGTTTTTTCAATGGGTGATTTAGCGGCCTAAATTGTTCCGCTCGTTGACGAGAAATACCACCGGTTAAAATAATCACAGCATGAATACCATGACGGCCTAATTGTTTAATAATTTTTTCAATGGTGTGAGCTGGCGTACAAATAATGGCCAGATCCACATCCTTAGGCAGACGCCCAATTTTAGAAATACACGGCACACCATGAACGGTTTTGTAGCGGCGAACATTCACAGCATACACACCACCCTTAAAGCCAGATGACTTTAGGTTCTGGATTACCGCACCGCCCATGCTCGACTCACGCTCAGAGGCGCCAATCACAGCAATTTTTGAGGGTTCAAAAAAACGTTCTAACCAACGAGTAGCCATATATCCCTAACAAAAAGGTGTTATCTATCAAGTATTTGAGTTATATAGACTTATTAAGAAAGCCTCAAGCAATTCATGCATGTCTGAAACACTATTTATACATCATTCGCAATTTGACCAACATTCAGTGCCGCCTTCTCACCCAGAAAGCCCACTGCGCAGCTTGGCTGTCGAGGCGCGCCTGCGCCAAACTGGCCTATGGCAAGATTTAAACGAAGAAAGCTGCTTAATGGTCCCCAAAGATACATTCAACTTGGTACATACCCAAGGCTATGTGGATCAGCTATATAGAATAGCCCCTCAGCAAGGCATGATTCTGGCTGATAAAGACACTCCACTTGCGTTCGACACATTAAGGGCAGCGGAAGAAGCTGCTGGCGCGGGCATTCAAGCGGTTGACGCAATATTAAGCGGCAAATACAAAAATGCATTTTGCGCAGTGCGCCCACCGGGCCACCACGCCGAGCCTAATAAAACAGTGGGCTTTTGTTTTATTAATAATATTGCTCTAGCTGCCGAATACGCACTGCATCAAAGCGACATTAATAAAGTACTCATCTTTGATTTTGATGTACACCAAGCCAATGGCACCATCGAGATATTCAAAAACCGTGACGATGTTATGGTGGTGAGCAGTTTTCAGCACCCCTTTTATCCAAACTCACACTGGAAGGTGGATGCCGACAACATTATTAACTTGCCCATAGATGCGGAAACAGCCAGTACAGCCTTTAGGCGACAAATAGAAGCCCCTGTTATTAAAGCCGTATCTGAATTTAAACCGGATATGATTTTTTTATCTGCAGGCTTTGATGCTCACACGGACGATCCCATGGGCGGGTTGGATTTAATTGAAGATGATTATTACTGGCTGGGTAAGCTAGCCAGAAGCCTTGCCAATGATTACGCCCAAGGACGCATCATTTCTATGATGGAAGGCGGATACAATTTGGAGTCACTGGCCTACAGTGCACACGAACACATTCGCAGCCTAGCCGAATAACCATCAACTAAACCTTCATTTTTACAAGCTCACAATCAGGCCTTTGGCCTGATTGCTTTTGTATGGGCGTAAAAAAACCCAGATCATTTCTGATCTGGGTTTTTAAATAAATGGCGGAGGAGAAGAGATTCGAACTCTTGGACGGCTATTAACCGTCGCTGGTTTTCAAGACCAGTGCTTTCGACCACTCAGCCACCCCTCCGCTGCGAAAACGTATATTACGGATTCTCGAATAAAGGTCAACTTTATTTTTAAAATAATGTTACTTTTTAACAACTTAGCTGGTTTTTTAGCCATTATCGCGATTTTTTAGACCCCAGCCTTTATATGGTTGAAATTCTTCGCTAAGCCCCTACTATCTGATGCATAACACTTTTTATTAACTTACCTACACAATGGAGTAAATAATGGATCAACAAACCCTATCTCATCAGCAGGTAATGAGCTCAGATACTCAAAAGGTATTGCGCAACACTTACATGCTGCTGGCCATGACCTTAGCCTTTAGTGCTGTAACCGCTGGCATCTCCATGTCTATTGGCATTAGCTACATGGCATCCATGGGCATGTCTATTGGCGCATTATTATTAGTTTTCTTCGTATTACCTAAAGTTGCTAACTCTGCCATGGGACTTCCGGTTGTATTTTTATTCACCGGACTACTAGGTGCTTCTTTAGGTCCAATCCTAAATCGCTACCTAGCCATGCAAGGCGGCACTGAAATTGTTATGCAGGCACTCGCCGGCACAGCCATCATCTTCTTTACCCTTTCCGCCTATGTAACTACAACAAAAAAAGATTTCACCTTTATGCGTGGATTCTTAATTACAGGTCTTGTACTTGTTATTGTTGGCGCTATTGGCGCTATGATCGCTTCATGGGCATTTGGCGTTGACGTTAGCGGCTTCTCCCTAATGATCTCTGGCGCTGTTGTTTTATTAATGTCTGGCTTCATTCTTTACGATACAAGCAGCATCATTCGTGGCGAACAAACCAACTACATCATGGCGACGGTTGGCCTATACCTGAATATTTACAACTTATTCACTAGCCTGCTGCACATCCTAGGTGCTACAAGCGACGACTAATCCGAGCGATTAGTTACATTTTAAAGGGCTTCTTTTTAGAAGCCCTTTTTTATTGTCAGCAGCTCTCTGCTACAATCCCCCTCATGAAGATCTCCCTACTGGTTTTATCCGAACCCTACTCAAGCCAAAGCAGCTTAAGCGCCCTGCAATATGCAAAGGCCGCAATAAGCCTGGGCTACAGCATTGAACGCGTGTTCTTTTATCATAATGGTGTTCACACAGGCTCAAGCCTGCAAACACCACAGCAAGATGAAATCAATCTACACAATGAATGGGCAACACTTACTAAAACATCGAACATTGATTTAGTTATTTGCATAGCCGCTGCATTAAAGCGCGGCAACCTGAATCAAGAAGAAAGCAATCGCTATGATAAAGCTCAGTTCAATATTGAGGCGCCCTTCGAACTTTCTGGTTTGGGACAATTATTAGATGCGCAACTTAACAGCGACAAGCTAATCACCTTCGGATAACAAACCATTATGAGCAAAAACATTCTTGTTATTCAGCGTTGCGCACCTTATGGCTCCAGCCTCGCTCGCGAAGGCTTGGACTATGTTTTAACCAGTGCCGCCTACGACCAAAATATTCAAATTTTATTTTTAGGTGACGGTATTTTTCAGCTCTTGAAAAATCAAGACAGCAGCGACATTCAATTAAAAAGCCACCTAGGCGCCATGGAAGTATTACCGCTTTACGACATTGAAGATTTATACGCAGTTAAAGAAGATATAGCCGAGCGCAATATTCAAGAAAGCGCCCTTGGCCTGCCCATTAAATTAATCAGTCGCCAAGACGTACATAGCTTAATAAACAAACAAGATCATGTGATGGGATTTTAATGTTACACCTAATTCAAAAAAGCCCATTTCAAAATCAATGCCTTGTGGAATGCCTCAAAGTGGCATCTGCCGATGATGTGTTTTTATTAATGCTGGACGGGGTTTACGCGTTACAAAAAGCTGATTTTTTAGAATCAGGTAATCAAATATTTGTACTTGAGCCAGACATGAAAGCTCGCGGCTTAAGCCTTGATGAAAATACGCACGACAACATAAAGGCCATTGATTATTTGGGCTTTGTTAAAACAACCGATTCACACCACAAAGTTATAAGCTGGTACTGATCGTGACAACAGAGATACAATTCGATAAAGAAGGTTTTTTGCTCACACTAGAGCTTTGGTCAGAAGACATTGCCAGTGAAATTGCGGCACAAGAAGGCATCAGCTTAAATAAAGAGCATTTTGATGTGATTTATTTGCTGCGTGACTTTTACCAAAAGCATCAAGTTGCGCCCGCTAACCGACCGCTAGTAAAACTGGTTAAAACCCAATTAAGTGAAGATAAAGGCAATAGCATTTATTTATTAACGCTATTCCCAGAGAGCCCGGCGAAAATTGCAGCAAAAATTGCAGGTTTACCCAAGCCACCAAACTGCCTATAAAAGATTAAATACAATGACAACAGAACACCCATTTGCACAATACGTTCGCATTCTTGGCAAAGGCAGAAAAGGCACTCGCTCTTTAACATATGAAGAAGCCCTTGCCGCCATGGGACACATTTTACGCGGCGAAACTGAAGATGTTCAACTTGGCGCTTTCATGATGCTTTTACGCGTAAAAGAAGAAAACGCAGACGAACTTGCAGGCTTCACTCAAGCCACAAAAGATCATTTGAAAAACAATATCCCACAGGCATTAAAAGCGGATTTAGATTGGTCTAGTTACGCAGGTAAACGCCGCCAACTGCCCTGGTACCTTTTAGCTGCCCTTTGCCTCGCCGATAACGGCATTCGTGTTTTTATGCACGGTGCAGACGGCCATACAGAAGGACGCATTTACAGCAGTAAAGTTTTACAGCATTTAGGGATTACCCTTGCCAGCAACTGGCAAGAAGTTGAGCAGCAACTGGATAAAAGCAACTTTAGTTTTTTATCAATGGAGCACCTATGCCCAGAACTGCAAAACATCATTGATCTACGCAGCACGTTTGGCTTACGCTCCCCAGTACACAGTTTTTCACGTTTGTTAAATCCACTTAACTGTCAGTTTGTTACTCAAGGTGTATTTCACCCAGGCTATGGTCCTAGCCACCAACAAAGCGCACAATTATTAGGCTACGAGCGCTTGTCTATTTTGAAAGGTGAAGGAGGCGAATGCGAATCTAATCCGGATTCTGTCATGAAAATGCACCACTGTTTTGCCGATGAATTAATCGAAGAAGAATGGCCAGCTATTTTCCCAAGGCGCCACGTTAAACCAAAAGAATTGCTATTAGATGACCTAAAAAAACTTTGGAAAGGCCAACTAGAAAATGAATACGCCGAAGGCGCCGTATTAGGCACACTTGCCTACACAGCTCGCTTAATGAACAAAGCGCAATCCTTCGAAGACTGCATGACCCAAGCTAAAACCTGGTGGCAAAACCGCAACCAGGATCGCCTTTAAGACTTTTAAACACCCACAAAAAAGCCCGCATATGCGGGCTTTTTTATTTAACTTATAGCGCTATTAATCAATTGCCTTTTCTAACAACTCTAACAATCGGCGCGCCAGCGCTTCGAACGCCAAGGCCTCTTCGTTTTTATTATCAGCCGAAAAACTGAACAACAAACGTTCAATTTCCTCACGACTCATATACTGTATGGTCACTGGGTTTAAAACCATCTTCCCACGCCCTTCTATATTAACACTGTATTTAAATACAGTACTTTACACCGATAAAATGAAAAATCAATCATGAATCACACACAAGCCAACACTAAAGGCTATGGCTTTTTGATGTAAAACTCGTACACCCCATCAACCTCTTGATCATGCAATAACTCAAAAGACAAAAAGGCACAAAATTTGGCAATATCACGCTTAGTAGACGGGTCTGTGGCTAATACTTTCAAAACCTGCCCGGCTTGCATTTCTTTTACTTTTTTATGCAGCATCATCACAGGCTCAGGACACATAAGGCCCTTTGCATCCAACTCTAATTGAAACTCAATGTCCGACATAGTTTTACTACTCAATCAAAAACGTACTATAAACTTTAACAATCGCGATCAACTTTCGGCGCACAAACGCCTGCTTAATCATTAAGCTTTTGCCGCAGCATCATCAACCACTAAATTACTCACACTGGTGGCCATGAAATGTCGAGCACCATAAGCCCAGAAAAACGCACACAAGGTTAAACCGGCGGCCAATAAAAAATGCACAAAGTAACCTAAATACTGCGCACTGAAGCCACTTATGGCACCCATTAACAGACTACCAACAACCATTAAGCAGGATTGAAAGCTGTAATCCAAACCTGCATGAGAATCACGACAATAATCCATCATCATGGTAAATATCGCAATGGTCGCCATGGCACCTGTAATGTGCTCTAAAATACAAATTCCAGTAAACCATTCTTGTGGTAAAAAACCTTGCGCATACATACCGTAAAGCAGCAAGCTTACCGCTTGCAGTAGCGCAAACAACACCAAAGCCCTAAAACGGCCCAGGGGTTTTATTAACAAACCACCCAGTATGGCGCCAAATAATCCTGCTATCACACCCCAGGTACCCAGCAACCACGCTATATCGGCAAGTGTGAAGCCTTTATCTATCAACATTGGTTTAAGCATGGCCGTACCAAAGGCATCACCTGCTTTATAAACAAACAAAAAAGCAAACCACACCCAAACACCTTTACGGGTTAATAACCCTTTAATGCTTTGGCCCGCTCCTTCTTTGGCAACAGGTGCTTTTTCGGTTTGCCAAAATACAATACTTAAACTGCTTATTAACAATAGAGCAGCCATAATCAGCATGGCCCATTGCCAGCCCACAACAGGCAACCAAGCTAAAATTAAACCGCCACCCAACACCATTCCAATACGATAACCACTTACCTGAATGGCATTGGCCAAACCGCGTTTGTCTGGCGCGATAGATTCGACCGCCAACGCATCAGTAGAAATATCCTGACTGGCGGCGAATAAATTCATGCATAAAATCAGCAGCATCAAAAAGACAATACCGCTGCCCAACCACCAAGGCAGCGGCATCAATGCAAGACACAAAACCACCGAAACCGCCAAAATATTTGCCAGTAGAATCCAGCCCTTACGGTGACTCATACCTAATATAGAGCGGCTATCTAAAAACGAGGCCCATAAAAATTTCAGCGCCCAAGGCAAAGCCAATAACGACATCAAACCAATGTATTTAAGGTCTACACCTTCTTGGCGCATTAACGCTGGCATAGCTTGGGTAAAAAAACCAAACGGCAGCCCTTGCGCCACGTACAAACAAATCAATATGGAAAAAGAACGTATTTGCATCGAACCTGCCGTCATTAAACACCATCCCTTTTACAAACTGGACAAACTTGTCGCTCTAAAGTGGCGTCCCAGCCCGCTAAATTCATCGCTGCCAATGCATCACTTTGATCATCACCACTGAAACCAATGAACTCTAATTGGCTATCAGCGCCACATTGATCGCAACATGCCTCGATGTTTTTTAAATTAAACTCTTTTTGCTCAGGCCCTTCGCAGCGAGCACTCCACGCACCAAGAGGTGTTATAAGTGACTGAACCTCGGTCACACGCATTTTTAAGCTAATTTGTTTGGAGCCTTTTACTGGCAGCAATAAATAATCAGAGGTATCAGGCCTCTCTCCTTTTGCCTTAACCTCAAACACACCACCTTCTTGGGCTACCACACCTAGCAGCTCTGCGTCTGACTGCTGTGGTTTGTCAAACAAAGCGAACTGCCCACCAGGGGTGTATTGGTACAAAATATAATCAATCATAAAAACCAAACCATGGGCAAATCACGGAAGAAAACACATATTAAAGAGATATTGGTACAAATTATAATCTCTAGTGCGAATCAGCACATGAAAGAATTGTGTATAGAAGCCGTGCAGCATACAATTTGCGGCTATTTTGTAAAGAGCTGACAAGGCCTAGACCTTAAACACTCTGTTAAACCTTATTTCTGGAAAACCCCGATGCGCACCAGCCAATACCTTGTTGCCACTTTAAAAGAATCTCCATCTGACGCAGTGGTGATCAGTCATCAGCTTATGCTACGCGCTGGCATGATCCGCAAACTGGCATCTGGCCTATACACCTGGCTGCCGCTTGGTTTACGTACATTGCGCAACGTAGAAAAAGTAGTGCGTGAAGAAATGGATGCCGCTGGTGCACTAGAAGTATTAATGCCAGCTGTTCAACCTGCTGAACTATGGCAAGAAACGGGTCGCTGGTTCCAATATGGCGGTGAATTATTACGCGTTAAAGATCGCCATAATCGTGATTTCTGTATTGGCCCAACCCATGAAGAAGTCATCACCGATTTAGCGCGCAATGAATTAAGCAGCTACAAACAATTGCCTTCTACTTTTTACCAAGTACAAACTAAATTCCGTGATGAAACACGCCCACGCTTTGGTGTGATGCGCTCTCGTGAATTCATCATGAAAGACGCTTACTCATTCCACGCCAGTGATGAATGCCTAAACAAAACATACGAGCGCATGCACACAGCGTACACCAACATATTTAACCGCCTAGGTTTGGATTTCCGTCCAGTACGCGCTGACACAGGTTCAATTGGTGGCGCCCTTTCTCATGAATTCCATGTGCTAGCACAATCGGGGGAAGATGATATCGCCTTTAGCAATAGCTCTGACTTTGCTGCCAATGTTGAATTAGCCGAAGCGGTTGCCCCAAGCATTGAGCGCCCAGCCGCATCAGCATCACTTGCTACTATAGAAACACCTGAGCAACACAGCATTGAAGAAGTTAGCGATTTCTTAAGCGTCGAAGCCAAGCAAGTAGTTAAAACACTGATTGTTGAAGGTTTCTTAAGTGACGAAGAGAAAGAAGCCGGTAACAAACCCGCTTTAGTTGCCCTTGTATTACGTGGCGACCACGAACTAAACGAACTAAAAGCTGAAAAACTAGAAGGCATTAGCAACCCGCTTGTTTTTGCCAGCGAAGAAGACATTCAAGCTCAGCTTAACTGCAAACCAGGGTCTATTGGCCCATGCGCATTAAACATCGACGTTATCGTTGATCGCAGCGCTGCCGTTATGGCGGATTTTGTATGCGGTGCTAATAAAGATGGCCAACATTTAACCGGTGCAAACTGGGAACGTGACGCAAACATCACACGTATAGCCGATTTACGTAATGTGGTTGAAGGCGATGCCAGCCCTGATGGCCAAGGTACGCTTGAGATTAAGCGCGGCATTGAAGTTGGCCATATTTTCCAACTGGGCACTAAATACAGCGAAGCATTAAAAGCCACCGTCCTAGACGAGCAAGGCAAAGCCAAAACCATGAATATGGGTTGTTACGGCATTGGTGTTTCCCGCGTGGTGGCCGCGGCCATTGAACAGAACTACGATGACCGTGGCATTATCTGGCCTGAAGCCATCGCCCCTTTCCAAATGAGCATTGTGCAAATTGATGCACATAAATCAGAAGATGTAGTGAAAGAATCAGAAAGCCTATACAACGCACTTAAAGAACTGGGTGTTGAAGTATTACTGGATGACCGCGATAAAAAAACCAGCCCAGGTGTTAAATTTGCCGACGCTGAATTAATGGGCATGCCTCATCGAGTGGTATTCAGTTCACGTGGTCTTAAAAACGGCACCGTTGAATACAAAGCTCGTCCCGACAGCAAAGATGGCGCAGTAGAAATGCCTGTGGCGGACATTCTTGAATTTGTTAAATCTAAACTAAACAAATAAACCCAATGATTAGAGCGCTGTTAATACTTGTTTTACTAAGCGGTTCAAGCCCTGCCTTTTCCAAGGTAGACCCTGAACTGCGCAGCTATTTAAAACAAACCATTACCAGCAGCTCGAGTTTTGCAGACCGGTTTGACGCTGAGGTATGGCTAGTGGATATGTCCTCCCGCCTGCGCCGCTACATTAAAGACACCGAGTTCCGCATGGCATTTCTAAAAACACTGCACAAAGAAGCCACACAACAAAAGCTACCCCCTGAAATGGTATTGGCTTTAATTCAAATCGAAAGTGCTTTTAAACCCTATGCAATTTCTCGTGTTGGCGCACAAGGCTATATGCAAATCATGCCGTTCTGGCGAAAAGAGATTGGTCGCCCTGACGACAACCTTATGGATTTCAAAACCAATCTAAAATACGGTTGCGCCATCCTAGCTCACTACCTAAAACGAGAAAAAGGCAACTGGACCAGAGCCCTAGCGCGCTATAACGGCAGTTTAGGCAAAACTTGGTATCCTGAAAAAGTCATGGGCGCATGGCAGAAACGCTGGTTTGTGAAATCAATCTAGGCAAAACCACCTAAAACACCTACTAGAAAAAGTCATGGGTGCATGACAGAAACGCTGGTTTGTGAAATCAATCTAGGCAAAACCACCTAAAACACCTACTAGAAAAAGTCATGGGAGCATGGCAGAAACACTGGTTTGTGAAATCAATCTAGGTAGAACAGCCTAAAATACCCACTAGAAAAACCCATGGGTGCATGGCAGAAACGCTGGTTTGTTAAATCCATCTAGGTGAGTCCACCTGAACCACCCTACCAATTCCCACCTTATCAGCACCTAATTACACTGACTAACCACCCCGAATACAATCAATCAACACCCCATCACAACTGGCCATTAAGCCATTTATCGTCTATTCCTTAATAACAACTCGCATCAATTGGAATGGAATCATGAGCAGCAGTTTATTTGAACGGATCGGCGGTGAAAAAGCCGTAGATGCAGCAGTGGATATTTTTTACGGCAAAGTGATTAATGATGCAGCTTTAGCGCCT
>Ga0115005_10000019_pt1 | contig 103540 bp, 103 predicted proteins | sample ArcOceMetagenome_FD_87163 | JGI IMG/M metagenome (GOLD analysis project Ga0115005, IMG submission 87163) | Marine eukaryotic phytoplankton communities from Arctic Ocean - Arctic Ocean - Greenland ARC118M Metagenome | ecosystem: Environmental > Aquatic > Marine > Oceanic | place: Arctic Ocean... | reverse complement strand
ACAACTAGAGCTCCTAGATAAGATTGAGTACTTAAAAAAAGAATTTAAATTTTTAACTATGAGTATAGATACAAATACGAAAGTCTTGGGCGAAATCAAAAAAAATAATGAGAACCTTAGTGAGGAAGTTAATTACTATGCTAAAGAATTAACAAAAATAAAGAGAAAGCCTAATTCACTAATTATTAAAAATAATGAAATTGAGCTAGTTAATTTTTTTAGACAGAAAGAAACCTCAAATCCTGAAGACAGCATTGTTCTCACAATATTAAAAGCATTTATTCAAACAACAAATGAGAATGAATTTGATCATTTAAACTGGGCATGTAAAATGTCTGCAAATGATAATGCTATTGGAGCGAGAATAAGATTTTCAAATCTATCTTTTAGTTCAGTTGATTTAAAGGAGATATTTTCACCACTCGTAGAATCTATTAAATCAGAATATAAGAAATATAATTTAGTCCTACAAACATCAACAAAAAAAGAAAATAATATTGTTATGGTGATGGATATTGTTGTTCAATTAACTTATCGTCACAAAATTAATGAATTAAATATTTCTTAAATTAAAAAAGAAGCGTCAGCAATACCTTGACGTAAAATTTCAGGACCTGTTGGTTTAGAGTAATCAATGACTGTTGAAATTCCGGCAAACTCAATTTCTCCTGGATCAATAATCATATCGCAAATTCCAAATAATTTTTCTTCAAGCATATATGAGTAAATTTCATTTATATCTTCACTATTGAGGTGAAATGATTCGTAAGGTATATTAGTGCTTACAAGGGGCTCTTCAAAGGTTTCAATTAATTTTGTGACAAGAACTGAGGGAACGAATCTAATTCCAACCTCTTTATCTGTTTTGGAAGCCTGAATATATTTTGCAATTTTTTTTGTCGCTTCAAAAATAAAAGTGAAATTTCCTGGAATTGCTTTTTTAAGTGCTTTAAAAGCTTGATTATCAATAAGTGCAACTTCTGAGGCCATGGAAATGGAGCTACACAAAATAGAGAAATGTTTTTGTTTTGATTCTTTCTTTATTTTATAAAGCTTCTCTATACCATCTTTGCTAGAAGAACTCGCTGCCAAGATCCAATTTGTATCTGTTGGAAAGCAAATGATTTTACCATTTCTAAGTAATTCAGAAGCTTTTCTTAAGACCCTGTCATCAGGGTTGTGTGCAATTACATATTCGATCATAATTCATCATAAAGGCTAAGATTGAGGCTGTAAAATACTATTTTATACGGTCTAAATAATCATCTTGCATTTTTTCATAACCAAGTTTTGATGATTCATAAAACTTAACACCTTCATTATTATATACCTGTGAAACATAATGATTTGGATAAGAATGAGGATATTTATAATTCTTTTTATGGGGGTGATGATTTCTAAGATGAGTTGGAACTTCTATTGTTGGATTTGATTTTATAAAGTCTAGGGCCTCATTAATTGCGAGATAGCTAGCATTCGATTTTGGTGCTCTTGCAAGATAGGTGGTAGCCTGAGCAAGAATAATTCTGGCCTCAGGCATGCCAATCTGTTTTATAGCATAATGAGCATCAGTTGCAATTGTAAGTGCTCTAGGGTCCGCATTTCCAATATCTTCGCTCGCAAGTATAATAAGTCTTCTCGCGATAAATTCTATATCTTCTCCGCCATCAAGCATGACTGCCAGCCATAAGATTGCAGAGTCGGCATCTGAGCCTCTAACACTTTTAATAAAAGCAGAAATGACATCATAGTGTCTCTCTGAATTTTTATCATAACGTCTATTATCAAAAAAATATTTTTTTATGATTTCGTCTATTTCTAAATCTTTAATGATCTTAATATTTTGGGACAATGTTTCTAATTGATTGAGGGCAAAACGGGCATCACCATTAGCATTTTGTGCAATATAAGTAATTAACTCTTTTTTGATTTCAGAATGGTTCAAATTTTTACAAGTTCTCTCCAGAAGATCTTCAACTTCAATAATTGTAAGAGGGTCTAGTCTCCACCTTTGCACTCTGGATAAAATAGCTTTATTAAGAGTTGTATTAGGATTCTCTGTGGTAGCACCAAAGAGAATAAAATCACCTTTTTCTAAATGGGGAAGAAGAGCATCTTGTTGTCCTTTATTAAATCTATGAATCTCATCAATAAAGATAATAGATTTCTTTGAACCCATTAATTTATTATCCATTGCTGTCGCAATGACTTTTCTTAAATCATTGACTCCACCAAGTACGGCGTTAAAAGAATATAAATCTAGTTTTGATTGTGTGGCCAGGATATGGGCCAGTGTCGTTTTTCCAGATCCAGGAGGACCAAAAAAGACAATATGAGGAAGATTTTCTAAATTTAGTGTTTCTAACTTTCTTTTGATTTGAAATTGACCGACAAAACCTTCTATTGTTTCAGGTCTGACTCTATGCGCAAGGGGGCTAGAGTTGTGAGAGTCTTCTGAAAATAAGCCTAGTTGTGAGTCCATATTGTTGACAAATATACCTTATTATCATAATTTATCCAAACTCATTTTAGAGTTTTCCTTTTGCTTTGCAAAAGTTTTAATGCCACGAAGAAGGGGGTGAATGAAGATGCAAAATATCTATATACCAGTAGATGAGAGAGGGGTTGAGAGATCTCTTAGAAAGTTCAAAAGACTTTGCGATACGTACGGTATCGTTAAATTGTATCGTTCACGTCAGGAATATAAAAAACCTTCCGTAATGGCAAAAGAGAAAAGAGAAGCAGCTGAGAAAAGAAGAAGAAAAACAGTTACTAAATTTACTCGTACGAACACAAAATTATAAAAAAATAGGCCTCACAATGTGAGGCTTTTTTTTAATCTTTTTCATAAATATGTATTTGATCTAAATATTCTTTAATCTCTCTCGCCCTCACATTTAATTCAGGTGAAGCACCACCATTTCTTATCTGAGAAGTCGATCCATTGTAAATATAATAAAGAAACTGAGCCTTATTCTCTCTTGTCACATTATTATGATTAGTCTGTAAGCTTGCTAGTTCATGATTCATTTCTTTTAAAACGATCATCGTCGCCAATGCAGCATTTTTTGGATCAGTTAAGTTATCTTCTGTAATATGTTTTGAGAAATCGTATTTTTTTGTATAAAGAGTGACATCTTTAATTTGTGTCAGACCTCTTGAATTTGTTGAGTCATTACCTTCAACCAATTTACCTGCATCAACAACACCTTGACCTAGGTCTTGTGAAAATGTTGACATCATAAAACCAAGTAATTTGGCACCAATACTAGGAGAAGTTTGAAGAGCTCCCGCTGGAGCTTTTAATAAAGCACCTTCTTTAATTTGGTAACGTTTTTCTGTTCCAAATCCACTCTCAATACCCATAATAGCGTAACTTAGCTCCGCTAGATCATTATATTCATCGTTTGATAGACCTAATTCATTTGCAACAACTTTTTTATTATCTGTAAGTGTTTGTGTAAAATCACGAATAAAAGGATTATTCGTTTGTTCATGGTTAAAGATTGAAATCTCTATTTCTTTAATTTTGTCTTCACTTTGAATAGAATAATAATAGTCATTATTGCAAATTTTATTTTTTGGACATGAATTTGAATCAACGGGTGTGAAACTTATTTTATCATTAATGATTTTCATACGGCTAATAGGGTTACCATTTGCATCTAGCTCTTCCGGTAAAATATAAACAGGACAACCAGGATTTGGAAATTTCTTTTTATACTCTTCAAAATCCATCTGAGATAAATTGAGACATCCATTAGAGATTCTATTATCTTCTGGGTTATTATTTTTTAGAGCACTATAGCGATTTTCATAACCGATAGGTATTTGGTGCATTGCTAGAACTGTTTCGTACTCTTTATCTTTATTAAGAGGCCCATCAAAAACACCTTTTTCTGTCACAAGTGCTAGGAGATTATTATTGTAATTTTCGTAGTATTGATTATCTTTATCATCTCTAAAGGCATAGCTATAGAAAACTCCTGCAGCCGTTTTTCCATTTGTTTTCCTCTGAGCATTTGTATATTTATCATTATAAAAAATAGTTCTTTTATCTCCTCTCTCTTTTCCTAGTAGGATTTCTTTACTGAAAAGGGATAAACCATCTTTATTATAGACAGTAAGACGATTGTCCTTTTTAGAGACGATTGTATAGAATTCACAAGCTTCTGTTGTTTTAAATTTTTTATGAAACTCTATAATAAGATTTTCATCATCAAGTAAGTTTATCCTATCAATGATTTCTGCTTTTGAGTCATAATGAGTTTTGCCACTTGGAGTTCTTGAAATTGGATCAACTACTTTTTCAGCATCTAGAGAATTATATGTATTTCCTTTATAGGTAAATGTTGGTTGTGCATTGAGGATAGAGCTGACCCAAACTTTTCTTTTCTCAGCATCTAAACCTAATAAATTAGTACGAGGGATTTTATTTTGAGTTTGAAAATCTAAAACAAGCTTTTCCTGATCTTTAAATGAGTAGATATCTAGAGTGAGAGGATTGACAATATTAGGGCCTATCACAACAGCGCTCTCACCCTCCACAATTGCCTTTACTACTTTTGCTTTTGATTCAGTAACTGGTTGTGGATCTGCTCCGAGTTGATTTATATTTTGAAGCTTTGAATCAAAAGATAATGGAGATAATTTCGTTTTCTTTTTTATTATTTCATCTTTATCAATTAATGTATTACCAATTTGATAGAGATTACCATTATAGATATAAGATTGTTCATGGTTGATTGATGAGTCGAACACAATGTTTTTTTGCTCATCTGGTAGAGCTTTGAATTTATCAAGTGGAGATGTCTCTTCTTTTTGTTTTTCACCTATTTTGAAGGCTAAAAGTTGATCTTTTGTCCTCTCAAGTTTTTTTCCTTTATCACATTGATAAATAGCTCCACGAAAATCGAAAAAATCTTGAGGAGATTTTCCATATTTGCATGCCACTAAATGATAGTGGAATTCTTTTTTTAGTTTTTCTTTTAATTCCAGATCTTTTGTTTCTGAAAAGCTTGGTACTAATTTCAGCAATTCTCTCATTTCTCTTTTTTTCTCATCGATCATTTGAACGTGTGGAAGATTTAGTTTTCTATCCATCGGTGTAATACTTGAAGAATTAAATGAGTTAATAATTTCTTCACCTTCTTCGATATAATTTGATCGATTATAGTTTTCAGGAAGTTTGTACTCATTTAAATTTCCATCAGCATCTCTATAAACGAATGTTGTCTTTTTTGATTCGATAGCATCAATCAAAGAGAAGATTAATTCGGGATCTGCTCTCAGGTCATCTCTTGTGAGAAAATAGGGGTAATTATTTAATATTTTATCTATTAACTTTTCAAGGTAGAGTTTTTCTTTTTCAAGTTGATTTGGATCGATATCAAATGATCCACTCGGTTTTTTGTATACGGGAGGATCTTTTACTTCTGGTGGTGTTTTAGTTCTTTTTGTTTGGTGAATTTGATCACTTTTTTTACCACCTACATGGAGCCAAAAATCTCCGTATTTTAAACCTGCTTGTTTGTCGATTTCATTGAACTTTTGAATTAACTCTAAAGTATCCTTGTCCAATAGATCTGTACTTACCTGGGGAAGGCTGCAGGCATTTGTGAGAAAGGAAAAGCAAGCTTCACTAATATTCATCTTCTTAAGTTGATCTTCAATCTCTGTCGATAATTTAATAATCTGTTGTTTAAATCTTTTTTGAGTGGCAAGGCTTATTGGACGATCTCTCATTGAGGAATCAATTATTTTTGTGAAATTTAGAATTGAATTATCACTATTTTGATTTGAAAATAATCTATGATCAAAGAGACCATTATCTAGTTTTACTTCTTTTTCAGCTAAAATTGCTAATAACTTTACATCACTGTCTTGTAAAATAAATTTTTCCCGAAGGATTGGGTCATCGATTCCATTTTGTGCATTTAGCGTATTTTTAACATAAGGAATAATTCTCGCGAGCGCAGTTCTTGAGAGTTGATTTTTTTCAAATAATTTTTTTGCTTCAATAAATTCTGGGTCTTGATTATCCATTGTTTTAAGGATTTCATTTATTTTTACTTCTAATTTGAAATCTCTTTTGTTTTTATCTTGATAAGTCGTCGCCCAAGCAAGTCTGTGAAGTGTAAGTTTTCCTTGCAGACCTAGGAGCTTTTCAATCGTCTTCTCATTAGTACTATCTTTAAATAAATCTTTTAGGCTATTTTTACATTCTTCTATCTCATTGGCATGGGCCAAAAACGATAAGAGCGTTAATAGGATGATAGATATATTCTTCACTAACAAACTATCGGTAAAATAAAGTAATTACTTAAGCGTAATACTATACTATGTTGTGATATCAGTGTCTTAGCCTATCTTAGAGTGACTTTAAGTACATTATTCCATCTATTGTGAATAGTACCAAGAATGGTGATGGCCTGCTTTGAAATATTATGATGTCTTTTTGTAAGGGTGACATTTAAAATATTTATTCTAAGATTTAGATCATTAATTCTTCTGACAAATGCTTCTTTAGATAATTCAGTAGAAATAATATAGTTTAGAGGTCTATAAACATCATTCCAAAATGATAAAAACTCATCTTTAAATCGATTATCACTAGAGCTATTTATATATACGTAAAAGTTATTTTCTACTTCGTAAATAAGAGTTGATATGTCATTTATGTTTTTTAATTTATGGATCTTTGCTTGTTCAAAAAATAAATAATTCTCTAGAGTCAGGTTCAAATCATTGAGTTTTGACTTATATTTATAAAAATCCTGGAAGGATTCTATTAAATTATCTGCTGTGAAATTTTCTTTATTGGTTAAAGTAGGTGAGTTGAGTGAAAGTCTACTAATTGATCCCACAATTTGAATTGCTTGTTTTATTTTTGAGATACAAATATCATTTTGTTCATGACTACATTTGTCCTTCAATTGTTCAGTAATCTCATTTAAATTTTTGAAATAATTAAATATAGACTTACTCTCTTTAAGCTCAGGATTAAGCTGAATAACGAGAGTAACAAAGTCTTGATTGATATTAATAAGCTGAGGTCTAACATAGCGTTGGTATTCAGAACCATTTAGATTGATATCCCCAGCTGTATAAGAAAATGCTAGTTGAGAAACTAATAAATAGAAACAAAAAATAAACTTCATAAGTTATTTTAACTAATAATAAGTAATAATCAATAATCTTATTCTTTTAATAATTGAAGACTGATTGTCTCTCCTTCAATTTCAAATTGAATTGATTGATCGATATCTGACTTTTGATTATTTAATGAAGTGGTGAGTGTTTCACTCATAATGTGTGATGCGAATTGCTCAACTACTTTGTGTAATTTATCACTAGCAAAATAATTGATTGTTATTCTATCTTCTACATTAAAGTTGAGATCCTTTCTCGATTTTTGGATTCTATTAACTACCTCTCGGGCCAAACCTTCATTAATGAGATCATCCGTTAATTTCGTATCAATATCAATTGTGATCCATTTATTTGATAAGACCTCAAGGCCATCTAGAGGTTCTCTGTAAACGAAAACATCTTCAGGAGTTAAAGTTGTATTATTAATAATAATCTCACCAGTTGATTCAAACATTTTTAAAGTTTTCGAATCAATTTTATTTATTAATCCCATCATTTTACCAAATTCTTTTCCTAGCTTTTTCCCTAGAACTCTTGAATTTGGTTTTGCATATAATTTAATAAATTTATCTTCATCCGTAGAATAATGAATATTTTTAATATTTAATTCAGACTGAATATAAGATTCAAGTTTCGAGATCTCGTCTAAAAGAGCTTGATCTTGATGAATAACAGTTAAAGATTTAAGAGGTGTTTTTACCTTAATATTAACTTGATTTCTCTTTTGGCGTCCAAGTAAAATTAACTCTTGCATTCTTGAGACTGCGTCTTCAAGAGGTGCATTGATCAGTTTCTCATCACAGATAGGATAGTCACATAGATGGACTGATTCTTCCATTTTTTCCCCAAAAGATTTTAATTCTAAATAAATATATTCAGATAAAAATGGCGCAAATGGTGCCATGATTTTAGACATCTCTTTTAAAGCTAAATAAAGCGCTGAATAAGCTTCACACTTATCTTTTTCAAGTCCATCTCCCCAAAATCGTCTTCTATTAAGTCTGATATACCAATTTGTTAAATCTTCGATATAGGTAAATAGTTGTGGAACTACATTGTATAGCTTGTACCCTTCCATTTCCGTCGTTACATTTTTTGTGAGAGTTTGTAGTTTTGAGATAAGCCATTGATCAAGGATATTATCCCCAATTTTAAAATTATCTTTTGCTGACCAATTATCAACTTTCGCGTATGTTGAGAAAAACTTGAATGAATTATACCAAGGTAGAAGAGCACGTCTTACCATGTCTTTAACACCTTCATCAGTAAATCTTAGTTCTTCTCCCTTAACGAGTCCTGAATTGATAAGAGTTAATCGAAGTGCATCTGCTCCAAAATCGTTCATTAAGATATCTGGTTCAGTATAGTTCTTAAGACGCTTACTCATCTTTTTTCCATCAGCGGCCATGACAAGACCGTTAACGATAACATTTTTAAAAGCAGGTTTTCCTGTTAAAGCAGTTGATAAAACTGTTAATGTATAAAACCATCCTCTAGTTTGATCTAGGCCTTCTGCAATAAACTCAGCTGGAAAACCATTTTCAAAAACTTCTTTATTTTCAAATGGGTAATGAAGTTGAGCAAATGGCATAGAGCCTGATTCGAACCAACAATCAAAGACATCAGTGATTCTTTTATAAGTTCCTTCTTCTCCATCAATTTTAAAATCGAGGACATCGACAAATTCTCTATGAAGGTCAGTAACTTTAACTCCAGTGTATTTATGTAATTCTTCAATTGAGCCAATCGCAATAAATTTTCCTGTCGTATCATTTTCCCAAATAGGGAGAGGAGTTCCCCAGAATCTAGATCTTGAAATCGCCCAGTCTCTTGCTCCTTCTAGCCATTTTCCAAATCTTCCTTCTTTGATATGACCCGGAACCCAGTTAATTTCTGAGTTTGATTTTAAAAGGTTCTCTTTAATCTCATCAACTTTCATATACCACTGAGGCATCGCCATATAAATAAGAGGTGTGTCTGTTCTTGGGCAAAATGGGTAGCTGTGAACGAGGACAGATTGATGAAATAAATGTCCATTATCTTTTAAATGTTTAATGATGCTTTTATCTGCATCTTTAATATACATTCCTTTAAAGTCAGTGACTTCATCAGTAAATTGAGCTTTTTTATTTAGGGGAAGAGCGAAAGCCGAAATATTATGTTCTTTTAAAACTCTGTTATCATCTTCACCAAAAGCAGGTGCAGAGTGAACAATTCCTGTCCCATCACTTGTCGTTACATAATTATCACTCACGACTTGAAAGGCTCCATTTTCTTTTTGGTCTTTAAAGTATGGGAAGAGTGGAACATATTTTAATCCAACTAGATCTGATCCTTTTACTTCTTTAAGAGTTTCAAATTCATGCCCTTTTGCATAAGACTCAAGTCTCTCTTTTGCAATATAGAACTTAATGTTTTTTGTTTTTTCATGAACTAAGACATAATCAATATCTGCATTTACAATTAAGGCCATATTTGATGGAAGTGTCCATGGAGTTGTTGTCCATGCTGAGAGGTAAGCATCTTCATTTTCAATTTTAAATAAAATTGTGACTGCTGGATCTTGAACATCTTGATAATTTGAAGTTGCCTCAAAGTTTGATAGGCCTGTTTCAAGAGCGACAGAGTAGGGAACAATTTTATTTCCCTTATAAATTAAATTCTTATTCCAAGCCTCTTTGAATACCCACCATACAGATTCCATAAAATCTGTATCCATTGTTTTGTAGTCATTTTCAAAATCAACCCATCTTCCCATTCGGTTGATGGTTTTTTCCCATTGATTTGTAAAGGTTAAAACGATGTCTCTACATTCTTGGCAGTATTTTGAAATACCATATTGAGCCACAAAATCGTTTGCACTCATTTCAAATTTCTTATCAATTTGTTGCTCAATTGGAAGTCCATGACAATCCCAGCCCCAACGTCTAGAAACATAACGTCCTTTCATGGTGAAATATCTTGGAATGATATCTTTAATCGTTGAAGCAACTAAGTGTCCATGGTGGGGTAGGCCCGTAGCAAAAGGAGGCCCATCATAAAAAATATAAGATTTATTATTTTTTGTTTTTTCCAGCGATTTTTGAAAAATACCATTTTTGTTCCAGAAATCTAAAATAGATTTTTCTGTATCAACAAAAGAAAAATTCTCATGAGTTGTTTGAGTTTCAACATTATCCGACATGTAAGGTCCCCTTAATCAATTTATTAGGTATTTTTTGCCTTAAAAACATATCAAATATTCTTTTATTTGAACAGTAAACAATTAATATTACAGGACCGATATTAGTAATATGCAGATAAAGCTTATAGCGATTTTAATATTTAGCTCCTTTAGCTCATGGGCAGTTGATATAACCTCAACTAATCTCATCGATGAATACAACCTCGTAAAGACTGATGTCTCTAGAAGAGGAGATGATTGGGAAATTAACTCGGTGCAAATAGATCGAGATGAATTTAAATACAAAGGCCAAAATCGAAATCTAATCGATTGGGACAATATAGATCCTAATGAGTGGTTTGATCTCAATATGTGGATTAAAAATAGAAAAATTAAAGACTCTGACATCTCTTGGCGTCAAAAGTACCGAGAAAATAATTATTATGAGCAGATAGGAAAGGTAATTAAATGCCAAGGTATTTGCTATTTGTATCGTGGACTAGAAAAAAACTCTCTTGAGTATAATTCTAAGATTTTTGAAGGGGATGAAGTCATTACTGAGGAGAACTCTGCTCTTTGGGTTGTTTTAGTGGATGGAACGTTAGTCCGTTTATCAGCTAATACTTCAATGAATATGTTAGAAGTGAATATTACAGACGAAGAAGTTTTTATCTTATCTAGATTAAATCAAGGAAATATTCATTATGAATCTCGATCGAATCAAAATGTAGTGGAGAAGAATAAGCCTGAAACTGATCTCTCGTTTATGCCTCTTACCCTTGCAAGAGCTAATCGAGAATTTTATATGCGTAAAGAGTATCAAGCCTTAGATGATAGTGAAAAATTAGAATATGAAATTGTTTTGAATCCAGGCTACTCATCTCAATACAGAGAGCTTAATAAATTCATTGTTGAGAATAATAAAATATTTGAAAAAAAGAAAAGTAGATTCTACCTTTATACTCCGAATTTAAGTTTTGAAGGTGAGAGAGCATCTCTTGATATTTTTTATGAGACAAATAGAAATACATATTTTCTCTATAAAGATTTAAATGCAGAAAATGAAAAGAGTGAAACGAACTTAGTGGTTAGTTTTAGAGGCCATAAAAATGAACAAACAATGGTTCCTTCTGAAAATCAATGGTACTCTTCAGATAGACGAGGTCGAGAAGCTTTAGAGTTCTTTACCGATCAAGTCATTTCTCCACTTGAGGCCATGAGTAATTTCACATTAAGAATTCCTACCATTAAGTTGGCCAGAGAAATAATAATCGCCAAAGATTTTCAAAAGCTTTATGAGAAACATGAAGGAAGGTTTTTTGCGGAAAACCTAGGTTACCGTCTCTGGAATAAAGAAGTTTCTGATGAATTAACCCAAAGGAAAAAATTTATTAAAGAATATACAAGAAGAGTTGAGACGACCAATCTAAATGCCATGGAAAAGGTATTTAAAATTCCGGAAGGCGAAACTATATCTCTCGATTATTATAAAAAATCAATGAGCCTTCATTATTTAAAATTAAAAGAGATGTATCATAATGATTCTAAAAAGGTCAGAATGATGAATGATTCAGAATTTTATATATGGTTACTAAAAAATGGAAAATAAAAAATATAAAATGTTATTGGCAAGTGCATCTCCCAGACGAAAAGAGCTGCTAAATTCCCTATACATCAATTATTCAATTGAGCCTTCTCATAGTGAAGAAATTTCAAATGAGCAGACACCAGAGAAAATTGTTATGGATTTGGCCTCTCAAAAAGCTAGGGATGTTTATGAAAAAACAAATATTCTTAATCCCTTTGTCATTGGAGCTGATACAATTGTCGTTTTTCAAAACAAAATTCTCGGAAAACCAAAAAGTATTGATGAAGCAAGAGAAACTCTCTCTCTACTCAGTGGACAAAAACATTTTGTCTACACAGGAGTTTCCTTTTTGAGTGAAGATCACCTCGTTAATTTTTTTGAAAAGACTGAAGTGTATTTTGAGAAAATTCCACTTGATATATTAGAGAAGTATCTCATCACAAAGGACTCACTAGACAAAGCCGGAGCATATGGTATTCAGGGAAATGCTCTTGCTTTTATTGAGAGAATTCAAGGAAGTTATTCTAATGTCGTTGGTTTGCCAATTAATAAGGTATTGATTAATATTGAAAAAGCTTTTTTAAATAATAAGAATACTAAGCCTTGGAGAAACTATTTTGAATAATTGGATATTAATCATATTTATTGCTTGTCTATCAAATCTTGTGATTGCAAGTGACAAAAAGATTGAGATATCTGAGGATGAAATTATTCAGAACTTAGAAAAAATATTAGGACAACCAGAAAGTGATTATCTTGAGAAGATGGCGGAAGTTAGTGAGCAATCAAGTACCTATATTTTACAAAAAGAAGAGGAGTGCTCAGGAGAGTATTCATCCATTTTAATAAGCTCAAGTGGAGAAAAGACAGTTCAAAAAAAGAAGCTCACGCTTCAAGAAAAAAAACTATGTCATTATATGTTGATTAATTTTAGAATTAGGTTCACTCAAATTGCCTTCAAAGTGAGAAGGGATCACTTGGCAAAATTACATAAAAAACAAATTAAAGAACTTGCTGAAGTCGAGAGACTTCAAATTACAGAGCTAGAAAACTTAGCAGGCAAGTACAAATAACCATTAGGCCTTTTTACTAATGACTCTCGATACCATATTTAATTTTTTAGGCCTTAAACTCTTTACTTTCATCATCGATTTTTGAGGTCGAAGACTTCTCGCAGGAACAACAATATTCACAGCTGGAATTGTTTCCTCTTTGATTTTTGAGTTAGTAATTGTGTTTGATTCTGTTGATTTCATAATTAAATCCTTTGTTTTGTAAATTAGTGTTTGAAATTCACAATTTAAAAACAAAGATAATTATGATAATTAGATGTTTTTATTAAATTGCTTATTCAAAACGAGAAAAATTTCCAATAACAACTCCTCGTGTTAATATTTTAATCTACTCGGCTTTAAATCAATAAAACTTAAGTAAATCTTAATTGTATTATTATAACATATTTTTATTTATATTTCATCTCTCTGGGTAAAAAGGTAGTTAACTTTGCCTAGTTGATGTGAAATCTGTAATTATGGCTTAAAATATTACTGTAATTTCATATATTTAGAGGGGAAGCATTTAGTGAGAAATCTGATTCTAATAGTGGTGATTTTATCACTTAGTTCTTGTTCCATGGTACAAAAAGTTGCCATTAGGTCTAGCGCAGACATCATCGCAGCCAGTAGTGACGAAGTTTTAAAAGAGAATAATTTAGACTTTTTTGAAAAATCTATGCCTGGAAATTTACAATTAATAGAAGGCTTATGGAACTCTGATCAAGAGAATAAAACACTCCTAACAATATTGATTAAAGGTTATAGCTCTTATGCTTTTGCTGTTTTAGAAACGAATGCTTACGAGGAAATCATCCTTGAAAAAAAATCAAATAAAATAAATGCAGTTTTAAAAATGTATGAAAAGGCGATTCGATTTGGCCATAGGTATCTCGAGCTTATTGGCATTGAGAAATCGACTTTTGAAAATAAAAACACCTTAGCAAATATGAGTAGCTTACTTGAAAAGCATATTTCAAAAGAGGATGAAGTCGCTCTATTTTACTTTTTACAAGCTCAGGGTAGTTCTATTAACTTATCAAGAAAAAACTTGTTGAAAATGTCTATGTTAGGTCATATCAAAGCGGGTCTTAGTTGGATTTGTAAAAAGAATCCTGATATCGAATATGGAAATTGTTCATTATTTGAATCTGTTATTATGGCCAGTACACCTCTTGTGATGGGGGGAAATTCAGAAAAATCAAAGTCAATGTTTGAAGATGCTATGAAAAAGTATCCGGAGAATTCATTAATCATTGCATCCTATATACAATACTATCTGATCCCAAATTTAGATGATGAAGAATACAAAGTGTTTCAAAAAAAATTTAAAGATAAAATATTTCATTGGAACCAATACCAATTAGGGATAAAAAATAAAATGAATAAACAATATGATAATGAGTATTACAATCTTTTTAACGCTATTGCAGAGAGAAGAATGAATACGCTTTTAAAAATCGATAAAGAAATATTTTAGATAAAGGACTTTAATGAAATTAATTCTCGTTTTAACAATGCTTTCAAATATAGCGATAGCATCAAGTTTAAAAATAGCAACTCTTGTTCCTAAGGGAACGAATTGGGCAGATACTTTAACCCAAATGAATAAAGAGATTAAGTCTGAAACAAATGGAGAAGTAAAACTTAAAATATATTATGGTGGAACTCAAGGGGATGAGCCTGATGTGTTAAGAAAAATTAGAATTGGACAACTTCACGGAGGAATTTTCACAGGTAAGATTCTAGGGGATATTTACCCCGATATTCGTTCTCTTGAAATTCCATTTAATTTTTATGATAATGAAGAAAAAGCTCTTGCTGCAATTGCAATGCAAACAAATTATTTTAACCAAAAAATAAGTGAGAAAGGCTTTGTTAATTTAGGTTTTTATGGAATTGGTAAAGTCTATGTTGTTTCAAGAAAAAAAGTAACGAGTATTGATGAAATGAAAGGGATTAAAATGTGGTCATGGGAAGGTGATCATTTAAGTGAAGCTATGATGCAGTCTCTTGGTCTTGTCTCTGTACCTCTTGCATTAACTGATGTGACCTCTTCATTATCAACTGGAATGATCGATGCTGCTTATGCTCCTCCTTTAGCTATTATAGGACTACAATGGCATAGCAAGGTAAAGTATATCATTGACTTTCCTACTGCTTATTCTGTCGGAGCTTTACTCATAAGTAAAAAAGATTGGAGTAAGATTAGCGCTACCAATCAAGAAAAAGTAAAAACAATTTCTAAACGTAATATTGATAAAGCAAATGAATTAGCAAAAATAGACAATAAGAACTCTCTCGATGTCTTAAAAAAATCTGGAGTTGAGTTTATCAGCTTTAACAAAAGTGATATTGAAAAAGCAGAAACAATTAGAGCCGGAGTTATTAAAAAACTTAAAGGAAAATTACTATCTGCAGAGATTATCAAAGTTATAGAGAAACTAAGATGATAAAAAAGATTGATGATGCGATAGGGTCGTTTTGTAAATGGTTTTTGTATATTGCCCTAGGTATTATGCTTTTTTTAACCCTTTTAAATATTTGCTTAAGATGGTTTGAGATATCACTCTTGTGGATAGATCCAATTGTTAGACATATGGTTTTATTTAGTACTTTTCTTGGGGGAACCTTAGCGATAGGAGACCGAATTCATATCAAAATTGATATCCTTGGAAGGATATTAAAAGAAAAAAAACTATTTGGACTTGAAAAAGTATTTGATAAAATTATTATCTTCATTACTTTTATATCTACTATGATCTTATTATATGCATCATGGAATCTCTTTTTAGTTGAAAAGGAATTTGGTACGTTCTCAACCCTAGGTCTTCACTCAAGTGCTTTTCTTTTCATCATTCCTTTGGGTGTTTCTATTATGTGTATACGTCTGTTCTTAAGTATTTTTATAAAGGTAGAGCAATAATGGAAATGGTTATTTACGCCCTTATTATATGTGCCATTATTATTGGAACTCCTATTTTTTCGATAATGATTTTACTTTCAGCAGCTGCTTTTTACTTTGCTGGAATAGATTTATCCGCCATCGGTGTTGAAGTCTATAAGATGGCATCTGCTCCAACTATTTTGACGATCCCACTTTTTACTTTTGCTGGTTATGTTATGGCCGAGTCGAAGTCCCCTGAGAGACTCTTGAAATTAGCACAAGTCTCTCTAGGCTGGATGCCAGGGGGAGTAGCGATTGTAAGTTTGGTCATTTGTGCATTTTTTACTGCTTTTACCGGGGCATCTGGAGTCACAATTATTGCTCTAGGTGGTTTAATTTATCCAATGCTTATAAATGAAAAGTATGATGAGGATTTTTCTCTAGGATTAATAACAACTTCAGGCTCACTTGGATTATTGTTTCCCCCAAGCTTACCGATTATTCTTTACGGGATTGTGGCAAGAGTTGATATCGATCAATTATTTTTAGCAGGACTGATACCTGGAATTATTCTCATTCTAATTCTCACTTTTTATTCAATTTACAAAGGCCAGGTTGTAAAACGTGAGCCGTTTATTTTTAGTGAGTTTCTATTAGCCCTTAAAGGTGCTCGTTATGAACTGCCTCTTCCATTTCTAGTAATTGGTGGAATTTATTCGGGACTTGTGACTCCAACAGAGGCATCAGCTATTTGTGCTGCATATGTCGTTTTGATGGTCTGTTTTTTATATAAAGAAATTGATCTTTTTAAAGATCTTCCAGCTATAGTTCATAAGAGTATGAGTCTTGTCGGTGCGATACTAATGATCTTATGTTGTGCCTTGGCTATGACAAATTACTTAGTAGATGAAGAAGTACCTACAAAACTTCTAGAATATATGAAAACTCTTATTGAGAATAAGTATTTATTTTTACTCTTTTTAAATGTTTTTCTTCTCATTGTTGGTTCTATGATGGACATATTTAGTGCCATTATAGTTGTTGTCCCCCTTATTTTACCAATAGCTGAAGAGTTTGGAATTAATCCACTTCATCTTGCTATTATCTTTTTAACAAATCTGGAAATCGGTTATATCACACCACCTGTAGGGATAAATCTCTTTATTAGTAGCTTTCGCTTTGATAAATCCGTACTTTATCTCTACAAGGTAGCTGTCCCTTTCTTAATTTTACTCATTATCGCTCTTTTAATTATTACCTATATTCCATGGCTAAGCTTATTATGGTTCGACTAGTTTTTTTTCTCTTATTCCTCATATTCTCAACAAGTGTTTTTGCTGTAAACTCTGGTGAAATTGATTTAAAGCTTTATTATGGACCTCGTCATTACGAAGTGAAAAATCAATTTTATTTTCAAAAACCAATTTCAAGAGATTCTCTCATTGAATATGATCTCATTAATGGGCGTATCAGTAGCGAGATCTTTGATTTGTCTGATTATGTTTTAAATGAATTTCAACTTGGAAATAGTTGTCCTGATCACTTTTATCATGGTGAAAAGAATTATTTAAACTATTTATTTAGAGCGCTTGTTCTGAGCTCTTTAACAGTTTCTATTGATAATGCGATAAGGGATGCAAAGATTTTAAACTTTAAAAATTCTTGTAACTACTCAATGGATAAGCTCCTAGATAACTGTCGACCTAAAGATAAAAATCTTAGTCAGTTTATTGATAAGATTAAAAAGACTTCTTCACAATTTTTAAACTCTGAAAAAAGTTTTTCAAATTTTAGTGGAGGATTTGACAGTCAATTTGTTAGTTTCAAAGAAAAATATTCTGATGATATAAGTTATCAGAGATTTATTAAGAACTGTGCAGAAGCTAGTTGTAAACCTACGAGATCCAACTATGAGAAAAATCTAACAAATTCATGCCAACAGGAAGTGAAAACTTTTCAAAGTATTTGCCGAGAGGATGATAATTTATATGGACTCTCAAATTCACCCGAAGCTTTTTATTTAATTATGAGTTCTACTGCATTAAATTATATAGAAGAAGATAGTTATCGATCTGGTTGTTTAAAAAGATATGTTCTTGAAAATCAGAATAAAGAAATGAGTATCAGGCATTTAAAAGGTCTTTTATCATATTTTTATTCGAAATCAATTGAGACCAGAGCTTTAAATGCCCAGCTTAGACTTTTTTCTCTGGGGGCAATGAGAGAATTAGAAGAAAAGGGGCTAACAGAGCTCTTTAGTCCCGTTAATGAGCCTCTTATTTCTCCTTCTAAAAAAACAGAAGAAAAGAAAGAAAAAGTTATCAAACCAGTATTTGAAAAAATAACATTAAAAGAATATAAAAAAGAAAAAATTGTAAAAAAATCTAAGCCGATAGCGAAAATTATTCCTAAAAAAGTTAAGTTTAAAAGTCACTTTTTAAAAAGCTCCGAGCTACGTCGTGATGAATCTTTATCATTTATTGATATTGATATGTTTCAATTTCGAAATGATTTTGTCTTTACAGAAGATCAAAAAGAAAAAATAAAAGAAAGTATTAATCCCTTTGTAAGCTATCAGGGTCTATCAGAAATGCTTAAGCGTGATAAATTAGGTTCTAAAAAAGCACCACTACCTTTAAAAATGTTAAAATTTTTAATTGATCAAGAAATGCACAAAGAGCTTTTCAATATTATTAATGTTTTGGGAGATAAGTTTTTTATTTTAAACAATATTGATAAAGGGATTACTCAGCTTGAGTATATCCAAATATCCAATAATCAAATGACTAATTATCAGTGGCAAATTAAAATTTTGGATGAGTAGAATCTTGATACCAGTTGGCATGATGAACGTATAAATTTGCTCCTCTCGCGGCAGTGATTCCAAATTGAGAGTCTTCAAAGACAATGATTTCCTTCGGGTCATGGCCTAGGAGTTTTGTTGCATAAAAATAAGGTTCAGGGTTGGGCTTATTTAATTCAGTATCAGCTCTCGTTATAATATGATCAAAATATTTTTTGATATCTAGAAACTCTAAAAATGCAAAAGCAATATCTTTCTCACTAGAAGTAACGACAGCAAGTTTTATATGATTTGTAGAAAGCTCAATAAGTAGACTTCTTATTTTTTCACTAAAAATTTCTTGAGGTTGAATTTCATTTAGTATCGTAAATAGGATATCGTTTTTTTCTTGTAAAAATTGATCGATATTAAGTTCTTTCAGTAAGCCTTTTTCACGGTATGTTTGGAAAAACTGTGAATCAGTTCTTCCTGTCATATTTTTTTCTATCTCAATCAGGCTTTCATTAAAATCAGGATTATACTTCTTGATTACGACTAGGCTTGCTTTAACATGGAGAATCTCTGTCTCCATAATAGTTCCATCCATATCCCAGAAAACAGCTTTAAGCGCCGGATTTAAGATTTGTAAATCCTTGAAAGTTGGTAGGGGGTTGATTAGCTGCATAAATTTCCTAATTTTCTCTTTTTTAAGCTTTTGATAAAATATATTAACGCTTTCTAGCATTTGAGGAAAAAAAATGGAAGTAAATTCAAATAATATAGATCAAACTCTAAATAAATCACCTATAAGATCTAGAAATGATGAACTTAAAAAAATGGTCCAGGAAAAGTTTGGAGATAAAGTTCAAATTAAAAAAGTTAAACCCCCAAAAATTGAAGATAAAGTTGAGTTGGGCCAGAAGTCAGGCATAGCAAACTCTTCAGAGAAAGATTTTGGTGATATTGATAGTAATGATCCTACTTCTTCAGTTACTCATGACAAGCTCAAAGAAATACTGAAAACGGGCGCCTTTAACTTCTCTGAAAAAGAGCGCGCTACACTTTCTAATATTCTTAAATAATTAGATTTCTTTACGATTTCAAGAATTTGAGGTATTTTCCCTATTTGGGGGAATTAATGTCAAAGAACGATCTTTTATCAAAAATTTTATATGAAGCTAAGTCTTATAATTCAATAGATGATATTGAAAAAATGGTAGAATTTGGAACTGACTTATCTGTTATTCCTATTCAACCACTTTATATGTCTTTAAAAATGACCTCAACGGATCAGGTGGCCGAACTCATTCCAAAGCTCTCATCAGTTCAAAGACAAGTAATGCTTGACCTTGATTTATGGAAAAAAGATCAAGTTGATGTTGATGCTTTTGAATTTTGGATTGAAGCTTATTCAAAAGTTGATAATGATGACATCATCCAAGGATTTGTAACTTCTGAGGATTTTTATCTCTATTTAAAGTCACGAGTGAATGTTTATACCTTCGATGTCGAAGATCCATATTATCCAGATGATGATAATTATTTTCTGACTGATGATATGTTGCTTTTGATTGAGTATTCTTCGGAATATAAGTACCCAAATGAGCTAAAATATTTAATTAAGCATATTTATGCAAAGTTTGGGGTTGAAAATGCTTATAGTCTTTTATTTAAACTCGTAAACGATTCTTACTCAGAGTTAGAAGAGCAAATGTATCAATTTAAAAAAGAGAGACTAAGAGATTATGGGTTTGTTGACTATTATGAAGCGATTGAGAAATTACATCCCTTTATATCTGAAAAACAAATTTTATCATTTTTAAAAAATAAGAAAACGATAACTCCAAATCTTGATTTGAATTCACAAAATCAAAGTCTTCATAAGTCATCCATTGTGAGCTTTGATTCAGAAATGGATAATATTATAAAAGAGTTGTCTTATATTACAGATGAAAAAAGATTAATTTATCTCCATTTTACTTTTATTCGTTTGATCAATTCAACAATCGTCATTCATGATGCCCTTAAAAGTAGTCGAGTTGAACTAACGAGAATAGGAAAGTATACAAAAAACTCCTTAGAGCTAGGTTTACAGTTTGCAAAAGCAAATCTCTCTTTAGCTGAAAATGAAAGTTTATTTGAAAAATTTGATTTTTTCGACCTTTATAAAATAGGTAATGCTCTGATTATGATTCAAAGAGATCGCCTTAAAAAAGCATTAAAGAAAACGTTGTTTGAAACAGAGGACTATGAATACTTTTTAGGGGCAAGTTGGAATACATTTTTAGAAAACTCAGATAATGAAATTCCAAAAGTAAAAGCATATGGGGCAGGACTAAATGCTAAAGAAGTAAATAATCTTGTCGTTTATGAATTTTGGAAAAATGAAATTTCATTATTTACAAATTCTCTCCCGTTTATCAATACGTTTTTTGAAACATTCAATAAGCTTAAAACTGATGGAAAGCTATTTGATAGTTTTTATCTTAACTATGAAGTAGAAAATATTGATTTCGAATCGATTCTAATTTCAAGCTTTATTAATCATAGCCTGGGTAATTATAGTAATAGTGATGTTAATAAAATGGGTGTGACTATTTCAGAATTAAAGTCTTTCTTTAAGCTTTATTTTACAAAGAAAAATGAAGATTCAGAATATGTTCTTCTTCCATTGAAATCTGATAAGGTAAAGGAATCCATTGAGAAATTTATTAAAAACTTTGGATTTAATATGATTGATAACTTTGAGAATTACTTATACGGAGTCTTGTCAGAGCACTTAAGTGGTTATGAGTTTGATACATTAGCCGATGAAGATTTTAAACATATAGGTGGACCTATTTTATTAAATTCTCTACCTAATAATTAAAATGATCTGTTAAAATTTCATCTAGAGCTTTGAAAAAAGGTGCTTTTTTGTTGCTAATCCTCTCGAGCACCTGATCTTGGAGGTTGAAGTTTAAGTTTTCCTCTCGGGCCATTAATTGGATATCCTGGGGAAAGGTCTTCATCATATATGTTTTTTCTTCAAGTAATTCTTTTTGCTTGGTAAGTCTTAGAAATTCACGATCTAGAAAAGTTAAGAGGTCAAAACCTTGATTTTTCTCTTTTAAACTTTGTTTTGCTTTTTGAATATCATGATGATCTATAAAATCTTTAAATCCAATTAAATCGTCAGGTGTATCATCCTTTTTAGTCATCAAATTCTCCTTCAAAGTTTGTTTGAGCGATGATTTTCTGATAAAAATGATTTTCAGAATGGATCTCTGCTATGATTTTGTGTGTTCTTGAAAATTCATTTATAATTGGTTGGTATTCATTATGTTGAATACTCTTTAAATTCTCTTTAATGAGATTTATTTTATTCATGACAATATTTTCTTTAATATTAAGTGGTCTGGTTTTAATATTAAAAAATTTTGGAAGGAACTTTTTATCAAAGATAAGATTTAGTTTTCCTCTATATTCAGGAGCGTATCCAATGATATAAAGAGGGTATGGGAATAGAGAGAGGTCATTTTCTTGCAGATACTCATCAATTGAAGATAGTGCTTCAATTTGTTTTTCTAGTAAATGTGTAATAATGAGAACGTAGGGCCCATCAGTCATTTCGAGTTGACTTAGTTGAGCATAGATCATTCTTTTTTCAAAAGAATTCAAATGCAGAATTTTATAATTTGCTAATGCCATAAAGAATTTCTTTCCTTTAAAATTAATTATAGTTAAAATATTAGACGAGGTAAAATATGAATTTAAATTTCCCCCGTGTTCAAATACCTGAGTTTATAGCATCAGTATGTCAGATGAATTTAAAAAACAGTAGAAGCTGCTTTGCTAAGATTACTGAACTAATAGATAATGATCCTTTTTTAAAGCTCTATGTACAACAACTATTTCCAGAACACTTAAAAAAAGGTGGTTTTAATCTACTTTTATCTAATCTTGGTTGGGAGGGATTTAGAAATCGAATGACAGAGGCCTATATCGAACATGGGCGCTATCAGAAGTTTCCTACTGAGATTTCTTTAGATGAGGTTAATGATATTATAGAATTTGAGAAACGTTTTGACTTCCTCTATCCTGAAGGAAATTCTCGTGTTTTTCAACTGGGAATGTTTTTAAAATTATGTGATATTTATCAAGAAAATAGCTTTGACTTTGATGAACAAGACTATGTGGTTATTCCTTCTGAAGTGGATGAAATACTTATTTTAGGAAAATCTAAAAGCTTATTTCCTGATTGGCTCATCATTTCTGTTTGGACTCTCTTTAATATTGTCGGTGATGATCGTGCTAAACTCGTTTTCGAAGAAAGCAAGGGAAGGTTAAGCCATATTAAAGAGTTATTGACTGAAGAGGAATTTCGAAGTTTTTTTAGTGTTCTCTTAAAATATGGGCATGGAGTTCATGATCATCAAATTTTCATTTCATCAAGGGTATAAATATGAGTAAAAATTCAGTGTGGAACTTACTAGAAGATTTAAAGAAAAAGAAAGGAATTACTGAAGTTATCATTAATAATGCCGACTTTATTTATATAGAACGACAAGGAGATTTAATCCGTTTAAATGTCGAACTTGAAGATGAAGATATCTATTCATTCTGTAATGATGTTGCAAAAATGAATAAACAAAGCTTTGGAAAAGATCAACCTGTCCTAGATGGCACATTAGTTGATGGAAGCCGTATTAATATTCTAGATGCTACCTATACTAATGGGATGCCTGCTATCACAATAAGAAAATATTTAAGAGAAATTAGTAATTTTGATTCACTAGAAGGTAAATTTTTAATTAGTCAAAAGTGGATTAGTTTTCTAAGAACAATTGTAACATCAAAGTGTAATATTATCGTTTCAGGAGGAACAGGAGTTGGAAAGACAACTCTATTAAATTTACTTCTGCAAGAGATGAAACATACAGAGAGGGTGATTACAATTGAAGATACTAGAGAGTTATTTTTTAATATTCCTAATCAGCTAAATCTCATTACTGCAAATGCATTTTCAAAAGTTAAAAACCCACTAAAAATGAGAGATTTACTCAAAAATACTTTAAGAATGAGACCTGATCGAATTATTGTCGGAGAGGTTAGAGGTGAGGAAGCTTTTGATTTGCTACAGGCCATGAATACTGGGCATGATGGAAGTATGTGTTCTGTACATGCAAATTCTCCTGCGGAAGCTTTAAGTCGTTTAGAAAATTTATTTTTATTTGCAGGGTTCAATGTTCCTTTGAAGGCCGTAAGAGAACAACTTGTGAGCGCCATTGATTTTATAATTCAAATTGAAAAAAATCGAAATGGGGAAAGGGTAATAAGTCGGATTACAGAGTTATCAAATATGGAAGGCGACACAATTCTTTTACAAGATATAGGCCGTAAAGGAGAGTTTGGTTTAGAGTTTACAGGTCTTGCCCCAAAGAGAATGATGCATTTAATAGCAGAAGGTCTTCCAAAAGATTTCTTTAATGAAATTTAGTAGGGTCATAATGTCCCTTTAAATTTTTTAACCAGCAAATATAGCCGAATTATTTGTTAGAAAATTTTTCTTGTATCAAAAGCCTTTGTTAGAGATGATCTACGCTGGAATTGTCTAAGTCGTTCTGACTTTATAAGGAGATTTTATTGATGAGAAACGTTCTACTATTACTTCTATTAACTTCATTTACAGCTAAAAGTTTTGCCTCTGAGGCACAAATTAAAGTCATCTATGGTGAGGATGATAGAAAAGATTTATATGATGGTGTTGATGAAGAAAGACTTAACCTTGCAAAATCAACAGCAGCAATGATCCCAAATGGGCGAGTTGTCTCGTTAAATAGCGAGGAAGTCAAATTAGTAGGAGAGAGTTTAGAGTCAACAGGTGTATGCTCTCATGAAAGATTTGCAGCTCAGCCTACTGCCGCAAACTGCTCTGGATTTCTAGTTGGTAAGAATAAGCTTGTTACTGCAGGCCATTGTGTAACATCTGAGAGTTCATGTAAATCTAGTTCATGGGTTTTTGATTATAAAGTCGATTTTGAGGATCAGTCAGAAGTCATCGTGAATAAAAAATCTGTTTATAAATGTAGTAAAATTATTTCAAGAGAACTTAATAACTCAACTGACAACGATTATGCACTCATTGAACTTGACCGAGAGGTTCTTGACCGTGAAGTTCTTAAAGTGAGAAAGAGTGGTACTCCCAAAGTGTCTGATAAAATTTTTGTGATAGGACACCCTTCAGGACTTCCGACAAAACTAACAGATAATGGAGTCATTCGTTCGGTAAATGATGTCTTCTTTGTTACAAACTTAGATACATATGGAGGAAACTCCGGGTCAGCAGTTTTTAATGCTACATCAAAGCTAATTGAAGGAATTTTAGTGAGAGGAGAAACTGATTATAACTATGATCGTACTCTAAATTGTCGTGTCTCAAATAGAGTTCTCTCTCATGAGGGACGAGGTGAGGATGTGACATTGATTAAAATGGTAAAAGGAGTTCTCGATTTAGAGGAACAAGAGGATGAAGTTGTGGTCGTGCCCGCACCTGAGCCTACACCTGTTCCAACTCCGGCACCAAAACCTCCAAGAGAAGAAACATGGTGGGATCGGTTTTTAGCGTGGTTGAGAAATCGATAGCTCTTTATACCAACAATCATTTCTTTGACAATTTTTATCTTGAAGACATTGGCTTGCCGTTTTGAAAATATCAAAGCGGCATTGCATACTTGGATATGAATCAAATATTGTTTTTTCTGCTTCTATCTCATTAGAAAAAAAATCTGCTTTAGCAATATCAGGATTTAAATAAGAATTAATATCAACAAACCCTCTGCCAGCTCTTAGGATTTTTTTACAAATAATTTTATCTTCTTCTTTCGAATATTTTTCTTCACACAAAGAAACTTCATATGGATATAAATCAAGAGGCTCTAATAGTTGTGTTTGAGATCGATAAAATTTAGGCAAACAACTTACAACTGCAAAATGGTCTGCTTGTCCTTCTGAAGATGCCCATAAACTATCCGTTACTTTTTGGTGATAGGGATGGCCTCCAATAATATGTCCAATTTCATGACAAATAATAAATTCCCAAGTCTCAGTGAGCATACCTGGAATTCTTGCCATTCCGCCCCAAAAATTTATCATATAAACTAAATCATTTTGTTTTTGGGCCCAGGCACTAAAATAGGGTGTCTCCCACATTGGGTTTTGGACGATCATACGGTTTTGGGCCAAGGAGTCTTTAATAAAGATTGGAAGTATTTCATTAATTTTACTTGAGAAACTATCTTTATTAATTTCACTTGTCGTTATTTGATCTGGAAATATCTGATAGCGCTCTGAGTTGAATTCTTTTTGAAAACTGGCATAAGTAATTTGTGACAAAAAAATTAGTGAAATAAGGAACTTCATTTTTCCTTTATAAATGGGAGACTCTATTAACGCAATGAATATCGAAACAGTATAAGATTTTCACAGTTTTTAGTGCGCTCTTTAATGACGAAAAATTGATTACATGTTATAAATATCTAAAATTCCATGAATAAATAAAAGAAGGATAATCACATGACTAAATCTAGAATTATGTACACAAAAACTGATGAAGCACCTGCTTTAGCAACATTTTCATTTCTCCCAATAGTTAAAGCATTTTGTTCAAATGCAGATATTGAAATTGAACTAAAAGATATCTCTTTGGCGGCTAGAATTTTATCAAATTTTCCTGAATTTCTAACGAATGAGCAAAAGCATAGTGATGCCCTGACTGAACTAGGTGAACTTGCAAAAACACCAGAAGCAAATATTATTAAACTTCCAAATATTTCAGCATCAATACCTCAGTTAAAAGAGGCCATTAGCGAATTACAAAAACAAGGTTTTAAAATTCCAAATTTTCCTGAGGATGCAAAAACGAGTGAAGAAGCTGAAATAAAATCAAAATATGCAAAAGTACTAGGTTCTGCAGTAAATCCAGTTTTAAGAGAAGGAAACTCAGATAGAAGAGTTGCCGTTGCTGTAAAGCAATTTGCTAAAGATAATCCACACTCAATGGGAGTATGGTCAAAGGACTCTAGAACAAATGTTGCATCAATGACGAAAAATGATTTTTATGGATCTGAAAAATCAGTGACTTTAGCGAGTGATGAAAAAGTGAAGATTGAATTTGTTTCATCATCAAATGAAACAAAAACGTTAAAAGATTTTTTTAAAATTGAAGCAGGAGAAATTATTGATAGTTCTGTGCTTGGAATTGAATCTTTAAAAGAATTCTTTGAAAAAGAAATTACTAAAGCTAATGAGGAAAAAACTTTATTGTCTCTTCACTTAAAAGCAACAATGATGAAAGTCTCTGATCCCTATATTTTTGGAAAATGTGTTGAAGTTTATTTTAAAGATGTTTTTGCAAAATATAGTGATTTATTTAAAGAGCTTGGTGTAAATTCATCAAATGGTCTCGGAGACGTATTTGCAAAAATTAAAGGCCATGCAAAAGAGAGCGAAGTTCTAGCAGCTATAAATGAGACTTATAAATCACGCCCTTCTCTTGCAATGGTTGACTCTGATAAAGGAATAACAAACCTTCATGTTCCAAGTGATGTTATCGTTGACGCTTCAATGCCAGCAATGATCAGATCTTCAGGAAAAATGTGGGATAAAGATGGAAAATTATCTGATACTCACGCTTTAATTCCAGACAGAAGTTATGCTGGAATCTATCAAGCAACGATTGATTTCTGTAAGGAGCATGGTGCTTTTGATGTCGTGACAATGGGGAATGTCTCAAATGTTGGTCTTATGGCCAAGAAAGCGGAAGAGTATGGCTCTCATGATAAAACATTTTATGCTGAAGATAATGGTTCAATTAGAGTTGTTGATTCAAAAGAAAATATCCTTATGGAACACAAAGTTTCAAAAGGTGATATTTTTAGAATGTGTCAAACAAAGGATGAGCCTATTCAAGACTGGGTTAAGCTTGCGGTAACAAGAGCGAAGGCGACAGGTCAGCCTGCTATATTCTGGTTAGATAAAAATAGAGCACATGACTTTGAAGTGATTTCTAAAGTTGAAAAATATTTAAAAAATCATGATACGACAAACTTAGAAATTAAAATAATTGATCCAACTAATGCATGTTTATATACACTTGCAAGAGTGAAAGAGGGACAAGATACAATTTCTGTGACAGGAAATGTTTTAAGAGATTATCTAACAGATTTATTTCCTATATTAGAACTTGGTACAAGTGCTAAAATGTTATCGATTGTTCCACTTTTAAAAGGTGGCGGATTGTTTGAAACTGGTGCTGGTGGGTCTGCTCCAAAACATGTTCAACAGTTTGCGGAGGAAAACTATTTAAGATGGGATTCTCTAGGTGAGTTTTTAGCTCTCTCTGTTTCTCTTGAAGACATCGCTCTTAAGAAAAATAATAAAAAAGCTGACGTCCTTGCTAAGACTCTTGATATTGCGAATACTATGTTCTTAAAAAATAACAAATCTCCTGCAAGAAAAGTTGGAGAAATTGACAATAGGGGCTCACACTTTTATCTCGCAATGTACTGGGCAAAAGCTCTATCTGAACAAACTGAAGATAGTGAACTTAGTTCACACTTTAAAAAAATCTATTCAGAGATCTCAGCACATGAAGAGAAAATTATTGAAGAGATGATTTCAGCCCAAGGAAGAAGTGTTGATATGAAAGGTTATTATCATCCAAATGAATCTGTTTTAGAGAAAGAAATGAGGCCTAGCCAGACGTTCAATCAAATAATTAGTTCAATATAATATAAAAGGAGGGTTTTCCCTCCTTTTTTTTTGAAGGAATTTGAATGAATTCACCAAAAAAAATAATTAAGTCTTCTAATCATCGTTTTATGAGTCTTTTTTTCTTTATCGGCTCCTTACTCGCATTCTTTCAAATGAAAACGACTGTACCTTTTCTCTTGAAAATTTTCATTGTTGGGTCATGTGCTGGAGTTGGCCTTTATTTTTTACTAAAAAAGTCAAAAGATATGATCTGGGTACAAAATAATTTACTCTGTTTTTCAAAAAGCAGAGGCAAAAAGGTTCAAGAGTACTCAGTTGAGATTAAACAAATTGAAAAAATAATTCTTAAGTTTAGTGGTAGTCGTTCTATCAAAGTTTTTAATTCTTGCTTTTTAAAGCTAAGAGGAGAAAAAGACCCAATTCAACTACCTGATGGAATAGAGTATAGTGCTTATAATCCCTTATATGTAAAATTAGAGTATTTAATGAAACCCCTAAGTAAATTTAACTCTAATATCTCCATTGAGATAGTAGATGAAGTTAAAGGAGTACGCATTGATTTCGATTAAAAGAAAAAATTATTTGTGTTGTCTTATGTTATGCTTATTAATCTTTTTGGCCCTAAGTTTATATTTAAATAATCGCTCTAGAGTACTTGAAGAAGTTATCTTTTTTAAAAATGATAAAATTGAATTAAAAATGGTTAAAGCTTATGAGAATTTTTTATTTCATTATGTCGGAAATACGTTTCGCCTACAATGTCGATCAAAGAGAACAGCTAATATGAAGGAAACAAAATTTGGTCAAAGTGGATGGAATAATAATGTACCTATGAGTATGGATCTCTTAAGTGCTTTTCAAAATTTAAAGAGCGGACAAGAAATTCAATCTTTAAAAGAGTTTGCCCTAGATTCTTTTTATTACGGTAAAGAGACACTCGTGATCCCATTTTATGATAAATTATTTATCAGTTGGGATTTATGTTATTCCTTTGAACGAATAAATTTAGATGAAGTTGTTTTGAGTAGACTTAATATAAATCTTCAGTCGTTTATGATTCAAGATATTCTTTCTAATCAATTGGGTGCTTTAAGCTTTTCTCTATTAGAAAATGAAAAAAAAATTAAAATCTATTTCTCTACAATTGACTTTGGAAAGAATTGGACTATTCATCAGTAAAATTGTGAGAAGTGATTTAAAGCAATTGCCATCGCATTAGATACATTAAGTGAATTCTTGAGTCCATGCATTGGGATTGAAACTAAGTCATCACTTAACTTTAATAGCTCTAATGAGATTCCAAATTGTTCATGTCCAACAATCAGAGCACAAGGGCTCTCAAAATGTCTATACTCATTGATATTGATCGCATTCTGACCTGTTTCCAGAGAGATAATTTTATATTTTTCTTGTTTTAGTTTTGAGACTAATTCAATTGCACTTTCTTTATATTCTAAATCGATATGATCAATTGTTCCCATGGCGGTTTTTATGACTTGAGGGTGGTCAAAGTGAGGACTCAGTCCTGTTAGATAGACTTTTTTGACACCAAAACATTCAGCACTTCTTATAATTGCACCAACGTTATGAGCAGACCTAATAGAATCAAGGATACAGATGATTGGTTTTTTCTTGATTTCAGTAATTTTATCATTCGTTCTGACTAGAAATTCATATTCACTAGATGTGACTCCAAAAAGTCTTTCCAATGACATTAAATAAATTTGAAACTGGTAATCAATCTCTTTTATTTTTCTAAATTCTTTATTTAGTTTTTGAATATTACTATCTAAGTCATTTATTAAATAATCATGATACTTTGAAAGCTTAATAAATGAGTTTGAGCTTATTTGTTGTTGATGAGTTTCTATATACTTTGCTAGATCTAATAGAACTTTAATCTTTTTCTGTGTCTGGAACTCATTGAGCTTTTTACTTGTAAAGTCTTTATTCATAAACTTTATATAACGAAATGAATTAGGTTTGTCACTTAGGATACAATCTTATTAAGCTTAGAGGTTTCTAGCTGTGAAATAAAGAGGTGCCACTGAGCAGGGATATCACTAATTTTGAATCCGATCATATTATTTTTTTTCCATGCAACTTCAGCTTCTAAAAAGCACTCTTCAAGATCATTAAATGAGATTTGAATGCTTTTGAGACCTGCAAGTTGATTCGTATCGCTGAATTCTAAGCAAAATCCCCCTCGGGAAACTTCTAAACATTTAGTAAGGCTACTATCATTTTCTAGATGTTGAAAATTAACGGTGGCCTTCATATTTGTATAAAAACGTGGATATTTCCTTTTTTCAAGATAAGAGGGAATATGTTTTATTAATTTTGTTCGATCATGACTAAATCCGTACAAGACAATAATTAAACTTTTATCTTGATCACTTAAATTTTCTAATAGCTCATGGTTGTTTTTAAAGAATCTCTTTAGTTTTTCTCTATCATGTAGAGGATTAGATATGACTGATTTATCTGATGGAAAATATGTCCTATCTTTCCATGGATTAGTCGTTAAAATTTTATAGAGGTTTTTATTGAAGGGAGCATCTTGATAAACGTCATTAAGATACAGAGGATAAGCTGAGCAATCCGTAAACTGAGCAAATGCATTTGGTGCATTTAGCATTCTATGTCCTTGGACTTTACCAGTTAAGGGTTTGAATAAAAAAATATCTTCATAGATATATCTCGCACGCTGATCTGTAACGATGACAAAAATTTTTGTTCCAATACACTCAATTGAATATTTATATGCATACATGCATAGAATGGAGAATAATCCTGAAGAATATGACCTCCAATCTTTTGAGATTGCAAGGGCAGATAATTCACTAATTCTTTTACCTGTCTGACGTAAATGTTCGATACTGGTTACATAATCAATCGGAAGGCCCATGGCCGTGTCCATAATTTGCGATATGGTGGCAATAACTTGATCACCTTTTTTGGCAATGAAAACAGTTGTACTTGGAAGTAAGTTATACTTTGTAATCCTAAGACCTGTCGTTGATTTTGAAACAATTTTTTGTTCTTCATAGGCATTTTGAAGTAAAGTGAATGCCTGCTCATATTCTTCAATTGTTTCAGCAATCTTAAAGTAAATATCTTTTTTGTCTGGAAGCTCTATATCAATATTAAATGATCTGCGTATTAATTTTTTACGTAGAGTCGGATGAAGTGACTTCAGTAATTTTGATTTAAATTTTAAAGTGTAATACCGCAATTTTCTCATAAATACCTTTATTACGAGTTTAAAGGCGGTTCGGCATTATTCTAAAGATTAATTAAGGGATTTCTAGTTATGAATACAAGTCTTTTAATTTTAGTCATTCTCGATTGTTGTAAAAGCTTGTTGATAAAGCATCAACCGATCTCTTTGGTCAATTTCTTCATTTTCAGCAATTTCATTGATTCGGTAATAACAATTTTTAATTTCTTCGATGATCTTTGCTTTACCTTTCTCTGATATTGAGATGATTTTCATATTGCACTTTAAGATTGAATTCTCTTTACCTAGAGAAGGTAAATCTTCTTTTTGTCTATCGGTGATAAAATGAAATAGGGATCGGCTGACAGATGCATCAGGGTTACGAATTTCTTTTTTATACGCAGTCGTTTTTATATTACCATCAGTATCTGTGTAGCAAATACCTTTTGAAATGAGATGAGTGATTAGGTATTCAAATTTTTCATCATCTAATCCAGTAATTTTTTGAAGAATATCCATCTTTTTTAATAAAGGAGCATCAATATATTTTTGAATATAGACCCCTGTCATAATTAAAGCTGCCTCAGGGTATTTCTCTAAAAAATTAAGAGCAGTGATATTGCATTCTTTATCAAAAAGTTTATCTTTAACATTTTGATCAGTAATAAAATAATGTAAAAATTCAATAACCTTACCCGATGTTGCATCAATGAGTTTTAAAAAATCATAAAAAGAGAGAGCTGATTTATTATTTTTGATTCTCCACCATTTAGATGTGGTCATTTTCATTTCATTTTTTAAAACATAGTCAGTGGGTTGACCCCATTTTATACAATAGGCACTAATAATATTTTCTTGGGTAAGTTTATCGATATTGATATCGAGAGCATCTCTGAAAACTGTTTTTAAATCATGAGGGCTAAAGAGTTCACAAATTTTTACAAAATCCTCAACTCTTAGGACTTTATAGCCTGCTTCTAATTTAAAATATTGATTATAACTATGACCCAAAATTTTAGATGCACTCATACAATCTTTAGATCCTCTAAGATTTTTAAGTATATCTCCAATGATTAATTCGTTCATGGTTCTTCCTCTATCAGTTCTTGATTTGGGCTAATATTGTCTATAATGTTTAAAAAATCTAGTGAAAATGTAATTTCTGGCCTATTCTTTAGATCTTTAACTTTATTTTGATGACTTAAGTATTTAATATTACGTAAGTCTAAATTTAAAACTTCAATGACGAGAATTAAATGAATCGAAATTATTTAAACATTGGACTTGTTTTTTTATTATTTTTTAACTTAAAACCTGTTTATTCAACAAGCTATCATCCTTCTAACTTTAAAAACTCAAAGCATATTGAGATGGAAAAAATTATCATCAATTCCATTTATGAAGAATTATTTGAATTAACTAAAGGACTAGATCCTTCAAAAGAATTTCAACATCATGATAATGTGAACTCTCAAAATGGACGAGGGAAAAAAATATTAGAAATGATAAAGCAGAAAAATAGAGAAAAAATTGCAAGGATGAATGGCTTCGATCCTTCAAAGGTTAAGTCGGGAAAAGATATTGTCAACTTAGGAAAGAGTGAGACGAAAGAATTAATTGTAAAAATGCATACGATGCCGGAAAAAGATCAATGGGTTAAAGATGCTTCTTCTGAATTATTAAAGCTAAAGAAAAAAGTTCTGATGGAGCATAAGGATTGGAAAAAAAGCCATTTAGAAAAATTTAGACAATGGGAGAAAGAGCAAAAATCTTATAAAGAATTAATAGAGAGCTACGAGAAAAATTTAACGGAAATAAAAACTGAAGTAAAAGTAAAAGATAGTGATATGAAAAAGAAAGTTGATATCACACTAAATAAAGAGTTCTATATTGTTTCAAATTCAATGGATAGAAAGGTTTACGATCAAAAGTTTAGACCGACTTGTTCTTCTTTTGCTGGAGTGAATGCGGTTGAAATTCTTCTGTCCCAAAATTCAGTTGAACTTGACTTGAGTGAACAGTATTTTTATTGGTCATCTAAAAAGGATTGCCAAAATTCAAAATGCTCAAAAAAAGGATCATGGGTAGGACATGGTTTTGAATTTAGTAAAAAAAGTAAGCAGCTGAATCTTCCTTTAGAAAAAAATTGTCCTTATAATGAATTTCCTGTCTGGAATAATGAAACCCAAATTCCTCTAAAATCAACTTGTTTACAAGGAGCTGTAAGAGTTAGTGACTTTCACTATGCATATGATTTGAACTCAATCATTAAACTTTTAAATAAAAACCATGCTGTCATTGCAAGCTTGAAATTGACGCCAAATTTTTACACTTCAAATTCTGTTATTATGGAGAAAAATAAAAATATTGGTCAAAAAATGGATTCTCACGCTCAGGGGCATACTATTTTGATTATAGGCCATATGAAAATACCTAAAGTTCTCAATGAGGGAAGCTTGTGTTTTATAGTCAAAAATAGTTGGGGCGAAGGTTGGGGGCAGGCAGGTTATTCTTGTCTCACTGAGAAATGGCTACTTGCTCAAAGACAATCAAATCCCTTTACAGTAGTGGATTCAGCCCAATATTAAGCGAGTCGAAAAGTCAGATAATTTTTTATATGACTCTTAACTGATTTACTCTTACAATGGATATATCTATAAATAAACAATGGAGTGTTAGTGGATACATCGTTAATTCAAAATCTATTCAATTTTATTACAAATAATATTTTTCCAATCATTTATATATTTGCAGTGATTGAGATTTATTTGATTGTTCATGTTTACTTATTAATGAGAAAACATGAATCAATTTTACTCGATGTTTCAGATAATTTATTAAAAGGCTTCTCTGATGCTCCTGATAAAGACTCAACTCAGAATATTCATGAAAAAATTGAGTCAGCGTTAAACTTTATTGCCAATAAAATTTCTCTAAATAATGAATTTAAAAAACAGTTTATGGAGAATGCTAAGAGTATAAGCCAGAGACCATTTCATAGCAGACATTATAAAATTGAGATGTATGCAAGTTTAATGTCTACACTTGTTCAGGTTTTTCCTCTTTTAGGGATTCTTGGAACAATTCTTGCCATTGCTCAAACAGCTTTTCAAAATGGTGGTCAAGTAGACGTGTCATCTTTATCAAATGCATTTGTTCTCGCAATGGATACAACGATATTAGGAATTACGTTTTCAATTTTATTTATGATCATCGAAAGTACATTTCAGCCTAAAATTGAACGAGTGATTAATGAGAGTGCTGATTATAAGCATATTGTCTCACATATACACTTATCATAGAGGGCAGTATGAACTTTGTTAGAACACCAAGAATTAAGCGCGCAAAGAAAACAGTCGTCTCATTAACATCTTTACTCGATCTTTTGTTTGTTATGATTTTTGTCTCTCTTATTCAGCAAAAAAATATCACTCCAGTAAAAGAAAAAAAAGAAGTGAAAGGCAAAATTGTTGAAATAAAAACTGAAGTTAAAGAAAAAGTCGTTGAGGAAAAACCTGTTCCAAAAATATATAATATTAGCGCATTATTTTATTTTTATGGGACTGCGAGTAATCCAAATATCCCAACGGGAAGTTACAGGATGCAAGGGGTTTATAATGAAAAATCAGGTCACCTCTCTGTTGGTGGAATCAGTTGGGTAAATAGACCTCAAAATTATGATATGGTTCCTTTATCAGGAAAAATTTCACCTGGATCAAATATCTTTACAGGTCGGATTGAGTTTCAGGGCTGTAAAGAATTTACATTAAGAAAAGTTGGACAAGGCGGAAGCAAGAATCCAATTAGTGGAACATGGGAAGGAATCTATGATTGTTCTCAAGGTCAGACAGGTTTAACTCTCACAATAGACTAAGGATTTAAATGAAAGTATTAAATATCGTTGCAGTTTTTTTATTTCTAAGCTCATGTGCTGCCTGGAGAGTGGGAGAGACAGAAGAGATTAATGATTTTAAAGATATTAAGCATAAATCTGAAAAAATAAAGATTGGAATCGTTTTTAAAGAATATAAGACCTATTTTAATGAAGAAGAAAAAAATAATCAAGGAAGCCTAGCTAAGCAACAAGAATTCATTGAGCTGACACAAAAAACTTATAAAAAATCAGGGCTGTTTCAAATTCAAAAACGAGATAAAAAGGACAATGAATTCATAGTCGAAATTAGCTTAATTCATAAGGCCACTAGCAATACAAATACTGTTATCTTCACTTGGGCAACGTTATTTTTATACCCATCTAAATCGTTGGATGAATATATTCTAAAAACAACGATTAAAGATAATAAGGGAAATATTGTTTTTGAATCTACCAAAAAAGATAGTATCATCATGTATCAGCAATTCTTTATGCTCTTTGCAATGCCATTTATTTCTCCATATAAAGTAGAGAAGGGCTTATTAGAACAGCTTAATAGATCTACAATTGTCGATGTCTATTCTGATCCAAGTATCATGACCTCAATATAAACTATATTGTTTTTGACAGTTATTTTTAGGCCAAAAATTGCCCTTTGCATGAATCAAAGTTATTTCATAAACTATTAATATAATTATTAATTAGGAGTTTTATATGAAGTGGTATCAAAAACTGCATTGGAAAATTATTATTGGAATGGTTCTAGGACTTGGTTATGGAATTGTTGCAGTTGCACTAGGTTGGCAGGAATTTACAGTAAATTGGATTTCTCCTTGGGGAACAATTTTTATTAATTTATTAAAGTTAATTGCAGTGCCTCTTGTTTTAACATCTTTAATTGTAGGGGTGGCCTCTTTATCTGATATTAAAAAATTATCCAGAATGGGTGGGAAAACGATTGCTATTTATCTTTTAACTACGGCAATAGCAGTCAGTATTGGTCTTGTTATGGTTAATGTTTTTAAGCCTGGAAATTCAATACCAAATGAATTAACAGAGAAGTTAAAGGCAAGTTATGAGGCAACAGTCGCAACTAAAACCTCAAATGCTGAAAATGCTAAAAAGAGAGGACCACTTCAACCGATAGTTGATATGTTTCCAGAAAATTTAATTGAATCGGCAAGTAATAATAGAAATATGCTTCAAGTGGTTATCATGGCCATTATATTTGGTATTGCCCTTATTCAATTAGATAATTCAAAATCGGATCAATTGGTCAATCTTCTCGATGTGGCCAATGAAGTTGTTCTAAGAGTGGTGGATATGACAATGCTCCTAGCACCGTTTGGAGTTTTCTCATTACTTGCAAACACCATTGTTAGCGTCGCCGGTGATAACCTTTCCCAGATAGGTGAACTTATCTCAGCACTAGGTTTTTATTGTTTTGTTGTTATTTTTGCGCTTCTTCTTCATATGGGTTTAACGTTTCCAATAATGATTAAGTTTTTTACGCCTATGAGTCTTAAAACATTTTTTAAAGGAATTGCACCAGCACAACTACTGGCCTTTTCAACAAGTTCTTCTGGAGCAACACTACCTGTAACAATGGAGAGATGTGAAAAGAATTTGGGTGTTGAAGAGGAAGTCACTTCTTTTGTTCTTCCCCTCGGATCAACTATAAATATGGATGGAACTGCTCTTTATCAAGCAGTAGCCGCGTGTTTTATTGCTCAAGCAACAGGAATTGACTTAACTTTTGGAAATCAATTAACAATTATTTTTACAGCGGTACTTGCATCCGTTGGAACAGTTGCGATTCCAGGAGCAGGGATTATTATGCTTTTAATTGTTCTAGAAGCCATTGGGGTTCCTAGTGCAGGGATCGCTCTTATTTTAGGTGTTGATAGAATTCTTGATATGCTTAGAACAACAGTGAATGTGACAGGAGATGCAGCAGTTGCTGTCTTAATTGCCCATCAAGAAGGTCAATTAGGTGAACCTCATGTCTCTGATGCTGATGAGCCACATTTTAGATTAAGTCGAGAGTAGATAATAGTGAAGGGTAGTGAGAGCTATCCTTCAATTTTATTTGATAAATTCTCACATTCATATCTTGAAACACGTGAATCTGATTTGCATGAAAATGCTTGATGAGTCCAAAGATTATAAAGAATCGTATCTTTTCCAATAATGAGTCTTCTATTATCTTCAACAGCATGTCTTTTTCGATCAGCAATTATTTTTATTGAGTCGTCATTTAGGTTGATAAGACTATTACTTTGCGCCCATTTTGAGCGTCTTAAGTTTAAATCGATAGTTTTATTTTCAACAAAAGAATTTATTTTTAGGTTAGTGACTCTCTTTTTGTTCATGATAATTTCAAAAGTATCTATACCAATTGTTCCAGAAAAGATATCTGTTTTATTAAGATCAAAAGTAAGATTGATTTCATTTCCAAAAGAGATAAATTCTCTCGTTTTGCTATCAATTTCTCCGTTACATGTCCCCGTTATATCAAATCTTTTATCCAATCGATGAGGTCCATATTTAGTTTGAGAAATATTGATTTTATTTAAATAAATTGTATTCGATTTTTGAGCAGTTAAAGAATTCTCACAAATAATTGTCACAAGAGAATTGATATTTTTATTATTAAAAATAAAAGTGTTCGCAAATGTAGTTGAAGTTGAGATAATCAGAAATAGGCTTATAATAGATTTATTCATAGATTAATTATGGCCTATTACTAGATTGAATGAAGTAGCTTTTGTAAATTCTCTAATAGTGTCAAATAATTAGACAACAATACAAGAAGGAATTTTATTAAAAATCAGATAGTTAGGCATCTCTTTTCCCTATCCATTCTTTTTCTCTCCATAAATGTTTATGGTGTTAGTTTTCAAAGAGCAAAGTCTATTCTTGAAGCAGATATATACCCTCATGGATCGAGCTTCTATTGCGAATGCTCTTATCAGGGACGTGCTATCAAGCAGGGTTCTTGTGAGCTTTATTTAAGTAAACAAAAAAAACTTCAAACCACTCTAGAATGGGAACATATTGTCCCTGCCCATGCCTTTGGACAATCTTTTGTTGAATGGAGAGATCATAAGAAACTTTGTCCTAAGAAAAATAAAGGGGCAAGAAAATGTGCAAGGAAGCTGAATAAAACTTTTCGAGAAATGGAGGGAGATTTATATAATTTAGTTCCAAGTGTGGGGGCCGTAAATCGATTGAGAAGAAATTATTCATTTGCAGAATTAAAACCTTCAAAGGAAAATCAAATATGTAAAAATGGCTTTGTCCTTGAGGGACGTAAAGTGATGCCCCCAAATAATAAAAAAGGGGATATTGCGCGAATATACTTTTATATGAATCAAAAGTACCCAGGCCATGGCATTATTTCAAATAAGAATAAAAAACTCTTCAACACTTGGGATCTATCTGACCCTGTTGATGAAGAAGAATGTCTTTTAAATAAATTAAAAGCAAAAATTATGAAGGGTGAAAATGAGTTTGTCTCGAAAAGATGTCGTAAATAAAAGAAGTTATATTTTCTTATTCATTTTGGTTTTATTGAATTTTACGATTAGTTGTAGTCAAAAAAATCAATTAACTATTATTAAACAATGGCATCTTAGTCCTAATGCTAATACGCAAGATATCGAAGAAGCTAAAAAACTCCCACATTATCCTAATCAGATAGATATCTATCATCGTCTAGTAGAAATGATTCAAAATAATGAAACGAAACTCATTATTGCTGAAGGCTGTGAAGGCGAGGTGACAAAAGATTTTTCAAAAAATTATAATGGATGGTCCATGGATGCACTAGAGAAACTAAAAGATTCCTCTCAGTTTTCATCAGTGTTAGCTCCTGTTCATATGAAGTTAAAAGTGAAGTTTCCAAAATTAAAAATTCTTTGCGGGGATAATGAAGAACTTGTTAAAAAGAACCTTATGGCCTTTTCAGAGCTTAAAGGGTTTCTTGGTTTTTGGGAAAAGCTAAATTCATTTAAGGGCGTGGATCAAAAAAAATATTTGATTTATGAGTCCAAATTAAAAGAGCTCTTTCCGGAGGAAACAATAAAAGACTCTATGGGTTTTATTGTGAATAAAATATCTGAAAATTTAAATCTTTTTGAGAGCTATATTTCTCAAAGAAATGATTCATTTATAGAGGTATTGAAAAAAAATAGAGTCTTAAATCCTGTGTTGATTATTGGTGGATTACATGTTGATGAACTATCTTATAAACTAAAAAATGATTCTTTTAAGGTCAATGTCATTACTCCAAAGGGCTATGACAGCTCAGAGTCTATTCTTATCGAATCTCTTAAGGCAAATATTGCTAAAATGAAGGAGAAGTCAGAGCAGATGGTTTTTAATCAAATGCCTGAAGGATTTCAAATTGATCAGTTCCCACTCTCAAATCTTCTTAGTGAGATGGATCTTTTTACAGAAAAAGAATTAGTTGAAATTAAGGGACTTATATCTCCTAAATACTTTCCCTACTTATTATCCGACTTTGATAAAGATGGAGTGAGAGATTTTACTTTATCGAGCTCAAATGGATTGATTGTCATTTCATCCGAAGATACAGATTGGGATAATGATGGCAAAGAAAATTTTTTGGATTCTACAGTTGGAACAAAAGAGGTTGCACCAAAGCTTAGAGATATAGAATATCAAAATAAGTATATCTCAAACGTCGAACCTTTAGAGGTGATAGAGAGCTTTCAGAAGAAAATGAATATTCACCTTTTGCAAGAACAGGGGATAAATCATGAAATTTTAATTTTAGAAGTGTTTAAATCTCTGGCCGATAAAAAAATAATTCCTATTCATGGGATTAAGTTTATCAAGGCCGCGAGTCCTAAAATCAGTTATGGATCGAATGTGTTTTTTTCCTATATTAACTACACAAAAACCATGGAGTATTATCCTAATAATTTATTTAATTATATTCAAAATCAATTTCAAAATAGATTTAAAGATGTTACTTTTAAAAAATATATTAATTCCTATGTTATCCCTCTTATCATCCACTCTCTATCACATGAAATTGCCCATAGTCTTGATTTTGATATTAATGGACTTGCAGTTAAGAACCAATGGACATTTGAACTTACTAATTACAATGGTAAGTATCTTAAAAATTTTCGACATCCTTTAAAAATAATTGCAGATTTGAAAGAAAATATTCGGTTTCATGGGAAAAATTATAAAGAGTGGAATGATGATTATTCAGCTTATCAAACATGGTTAAATCTTTACTTCAAAAACTCAACTGATAAAGAGAGACTAAAGTATTTAGAGAAATCAAAGTATTTTGTGAATAAAAAATCAAAACGCTTTGATCAAAAAATAAGTTATTTTACCGCCAATAATATTGTCTCTGTCTATTCTACAAAAAATATGTCTGAATGGTTTGCAGAAAACTATGCCATGTGCATTTTTCAAAAGATCTATCCAAATAGTCAGACAAATCTTAGAAGTGTTGAATTAGAGCATCTCCTAGGGATCAATCCAAGAGGGACTATTTTAAACGGTGAAAATTGTCTCAACTAAGTCTTAAAGTCCACATTTATTAGGCACTAAGACAAATCAGTAAATCTTCATTATTTGTAAGTAGCTAAGATTACGTTTATTATGCCAGGAAATTGATTCCTTGGCATAATAGTATAGTGGTTGAAGTTTTTCTTAGCTTTAGCCGATAAAACTAGTGAATTTCTAAGATAGAGGGATATCGATAATTATTATGATAAAAAAAATCGCACTTATATTTATGATTATCAACATTAGCTTCTTTGCTTTTTCAGGGCAATCTCAGAACAAAGTTGCGATTGTAAAACTCATTAAAGGTGATGCCGAAGTCCTAACTGTAGCTGGAGACAAAGAAAAAATCAAAAAAAATATGTGGTTAACAGAGGGAAGTATTATCTCAACTTCTGATAAGAGTTTTGTTCGCCTAAGCTTTATTGATAAATCCTCAATGAGTATAGGTCCTAAATCTTCTTTAAAAATTGAAAAATTCAGTAAGAATGAAGCTGGAATAATTAATGTTCTTACCGGACAAATAAGATCAAAAGTCACGAAAGATTATCTAGATATGGACAAAGATAAATCGAAACTCTTTGTAAAATCAAAAAACGCTGTCATGGGAGTTAGAGGAACTGATTTTTTATTTACGACGAACCAACGTACAGGAGCAAGCTCTGCTGTTTTATTTGAGGGAAGTATTGTTTTTAATAAAATTGCAAAAAACGATAATCTAGCAAATCTCGAAAATATTGTTAATAGAGGAAGACATATCTCTCCTGGTGAAGTTTCAGTTGCCAATAGAGGAAAATCAAAACCTACCGTTCCAGCGAAACTCAATTCAAAGCAATTTACTAAGTTATTTTCAAATGGTGATTTTGAAGTGACTAAAGATACAAATTCAAAAAGGTTTAAATCGGTTGTTCCTCCTGGTTTAAGTGGAGATCTTGTCTCTACTGATGGAGCAAATTTAAAAACGGAAATATCAAAAATTACAAAATCAACAATTGAGACTGATACAAAAGCAGAAGTGAAAAATCCTCAATCAAAAGAATCTAGGGGATTTGTTGAAGGGGATAATATTAAGCCTGCTGATGGGGTGATGGTCCATTTAGATACTGGAACAATTATACCTCCAGGGATTGATTCAAGTTATGATAAAAATTCAGGAGAGTGGACAAGTACTTCAATGGGTGGAGCGGCATCAAATGGAGAGTATCTACCTCCAGAGGGCTTTAAAATCAATGATGATGGACAATTACTTAAAGTCGATATTACAACTGGTAAGGCAACAGAGGTCGTCGTCATTGATATCAAACCTGTTGATCAAATGCTCCCTATTGATAAGGCCCCAACAGTTAAGTATGTAGAGCCTACGAATTCAATTATTGAGAAAGGTCCAAAACCAGCAGGAATCATTGATGATATAAAGCAAATTAAAGAAGAATTTAATCAAATGGAAAATAATGATAATCCAGATGGTGTAAAAGTTTTAGAAGATGGAAGCACTGTCTCGCCTGATGGAACAATCACGAAAAAGGATGGAACAAAAATTCTTCTTGATGGTACTCAGATAACAAAAGATGGAATTATTGTAAAAACTGATGGAACAACAATGAGTGGAGACGGTAAAATAATTAATGCCATTCTAGATAAAAATGGATCAATTGTTGGTTCAAATGATGGATTACAAAAAATACCAATGCCATCAGATTGCTCTACTTGTAATCAGCCACCTTCTTTATTCAATTCCAATACAAATCAACCAGCCCCAACTGCAAATAAATCCAGGGTAAGAGCTACTTTTAATAAATAAATGAGCTATCTGGTCGGACACTATTAGGTCAAAAGATCTTACTTTAAGATTTTAGCTATTTTGTTATAATAGAGTTATGAATTTACTCTATGGATGCCATGAATATTAAAGTCTTATCAATCGCTATTTTACTACTCGTTTCAATAAATTTATCTGCAACAGAAAATAAGACAAAAACAAAACAAGTTTTTCAAAGAATTTTTAACCTCTTTCAAGATGCAAAATATGATGATGTTATTTCATCACTGAATCTTATTGAAAAAAAACTAGAACAGAGTTCAAAAAAAATATCAGAACTTGAATCTCTCGTTTATTATTGGAAAGCAATGTCTTATTCAAGGTTAAATGATTATGAACTTGCAGAAGATTATTTTGAGAAGGCCCTTACGAATAAATACATAACTGATGATATCTTTTATGAATATGGGCAAGTTCTCTATGTTTCAGAGAAGCTTCAAAAGGCGAGAATTGCATTTAAAAAGTCTGTGCAGAAAAAATTTAAAATGGCCGTATCTCTTTACTATATTGCTTCAATTTCTCAAGAATTAAAGGACTATAAAAAAGCAGTAAGTTTCTATAATATGATTGAAAAAATACCAAGAGAGGAATCTCTAGAAGTCCTACAAGCTGCAAGAGCTCAAATTGCTGATATTTACTTGATAAAAATTGAAAAACAATCTGATGCCTTTAGTGGAATAAAAAATTATGTCATTCCTCAATATAAAAAGGCAATAAAAGTAAATGAATCATCTAAACTCTCTGAGACATTGAGAGATAAAATTACTGAACTTCAAAGACGTTATGAAATCATATTATTTAAAATGAGAAATGGAAGGCCAACGGCAAGACCTCCTCACTATATAAGAGGAAACTTTCTCTATGGAGTTAACGATAACGTAACAACATTATCAAATGATGAAAAAAAATCTCAAAATGCTGAAGATTTCTCTAGTGCCTATTATACGACAGGAGTATTTGCTAGATACTCAATTTATCCTAATTCTGTTTTTTCTTATTCACCAGAACTTAGTACTTCTGTGACCAAATACTTAGGTGATAGCGAAAGTTTACTTCCTTATAATACGTATTATATCAAAGGAGCATTAAAAACAAATTTCGAACATATGTATAATAATGCTCCAGCAACCCTTTATTTTGATCTAGACTATACTTATAACGCTGATGATAGTGATGCGGATAAATCTTTTGCTTTTGCAACTGAAGTCTATGGAATGACAATCTCAGAGGAACTACAACTATTTGAAAATAATCCATCAACATTTAGGTTTAATTATGCCATGACATCTGCAGAGGATGAGAGTGCAAGTTTTAAGACATACGGATTCTCTTATGAGCAGCTTATTCTTTTTAAGAAGATCACTCTTTTTTGGTATAATAATTTAAGTTTTTCAAAGTATGATAACGAAGCTTCTAATAGTCTTGACGTGAATGCCCTAATATCTAGAATCGATTTTATTTTTCCTACTTTTTATAATCTTTTCAATCCAACAGTATTTTATAGCTCAACGAGCTCAAACTATATAAATGATTCTGACAAAGGTATTTTGGCATTATCAAGTATTGGGATGAATATAAATAGGCCTATTTCAAAAAAATGGTATTTAACTCTTGAATACTCTCAATCAACTCAAGTGGCAGATCAAGACGCTGATAATTATAATCAAAGTTTATTCTCGTTAAATTTAGATTATATTTACTGATAATTCTTATTTAGCTCTTCAATTCCGCTCTCAATCACAGATCTTGTTTTAGTGATCAGCTCTGGAATATCTTTTTTTGTAAGTCCCGCTGTTGGAATCGGTTCATGAATTTTGACATAAACATTCATCATGCCAAATTTATTCATTTGATTAAATGAGACAAACTGTGAGACTGAAAAAGGAATGATCGGAACACCGGTTTTAATCGCTGTATAGTAGGCTCCTTTTTTAAAGGGCAGAAGCTTTCTTTTTGGGTTTCTATGCCCCTCAGGGAATATGACAACGCTAAGTTTCTTGTTAATAATTTTATTTTCTAAATCTTGCATTGATTTTAATGCCTTATCTCTTTTACCTCTTTTAATAAGTAAATTTCCAAATAAGATATAGATTTGACCAAAATAAGGGATAAATCCTAGCTCATACTTTCCAAGTACCACCATGAAGTTGGTAAAAAAGCCATGGGCCACTAACACATCTAAATTATGTTGATGATTCCCGACAACGATAGAAGGACGATGCTTCCATAAAATTTCTTTATTAATCGTTTTAATGGATATTCCCGCAAATACTTTCATAAAAATAGCGAAAACCCTAAAAAATGTATAATTATTTTTAGGACTAAAAGGCCTTAAGATGGCAAAAGGAGTGACGACAAATAGGGAGAAGAATAAGAAAAATATAAAGATAATATATCTTAAAATAGCAATCATGATTGAGACTCTCTTACTTTAGGGGAAGTTGAATGATAAATCTAGAACCCTGTCCTAGCTCACTTTCCACATTAATTTGTCCATTATGCTTATTTATAATGTGTTTGACAATAGAGAGTCCAAGGCCTGAGCCTTCAATTCCTTCATAGGCAGGTTTATTTACTCTATAAAAACGCTCAAAAATTCTACCTAATTGATCTTTATCGATTCCAGGACCATTATCAGTAATAATAATTTTAATAAAATCTAATGATAATTCATGTTCTATTTTAATGATAATATCTTTATTTGAATTGTATTTAATAGAATTATCAATCAGATTTGTTAATAATTGATCAAATAAGAGTTCATCTCCAAAAATTTCAAATTCAGAATCAAGCTCAATCTTAATTTCTTTTTGAGGGTATTTAGTGGCCAGGTTTGATTTTACTAATTTTATTAGTTTATCAAAACTAAACATAATTTTAGTAATGCTAAATTGAGATTCAATTATGGAGAGTTTTAAGAGACGATTAAACATATCCTCAAGCTTTTCGCAATTGTAAATAATTCTACTGAGAGGAAGTTCAATATCTGAATCAGTTGATTTTTTTGCATTTTGTAAAAGTTGTGAAAATCCTTTAATAGAGGTGAGGGGAGTTCTCACTTCATGAGAAATATTGGCAACAAAATCTACCCGAAGCTTATTAATAAGAACGAGCTCAGTAATATCATGACAGATGCACAGGTATTGATTTGAGTTATTCGTATGTGTATAAACAGGAGTGATAGTAAAGTTATAGTATCGATTATTAATGATGAGATTATTTAGGGTTTGAATTTTATTATCCTCAACCACTTTTTTAAATTTTTGGATCAACTCGTTTTCTTTAAAAATATTCCATAATTTTTGTTCTTTCGGGTTGATGTTTTGATTTAAAAGAAAGCTTTTTTGAAAAGATGAATTTTTTTGAATGCAATTAAGAAAGTTATCAAAAGTAAAAATAGGGTCAAGAATTGATTCAAGGAGGATATGGGCGTGATGCTTTTCTAAGAGTAAATTTTCTTTTTGAATTAATAGGTTCTCTTCAGTTAAGAGAAGAATCTCATTTAATAGATCCCACTCATTTTTTTTGTAAAACAAATCCAGCTTTTTTTGAAAAGAAAGCTGACTTTTATATGAGAAATTTGCTTTAGGGCCTTATGAAAGGGTTTCACTCGAAGATAGGCCTGAAGCATGATCAAAAGAAAAAGTGCAATTAAAGGGAGGATTAAATTTGCAAAGATATTTTCATTTATATCAATGATGATTAATTTTGCAAAAAGAAGAGTGATGAGAATGAGTAAGACTCTAGATTTAACCGCTGATAAAAAATAATGCCAAGGAAAGCTAGACTGACTATTCATCTTTTAGCCTATAGCCCACTCCTCTTATGGTTTCAATAATATCTGAATTGGAAGAAAGTTTTTTTCTAAGACCCGCAACATGAGTATCAATAGTCCTATTAGTTACATGAACGTCAGATCCTATAATTTCTTTAATAAGACTCTCACGGCTAAAAACAATGCCGGGTTTTGTCATTAAAGAATAGAGTATTCTGAACTCTGTATGTGTCACATGGAGAGGCTCGTTATCTACTTTTAAAATATGTTTTTGTGAATCAATAGAGATATTTTTAAACTCATATATCTCACTTGATGGTGAACTCTGTAAAGTTGTATGCATTCTAAGTTGGGCCCGCACTCTTGCATATAAAATATTAATATCAAATGGCTTGATAATATAATCATTAGCACCTGCATCTAATCCTTCAATGATATTTTCAGGAGTAGACATGGCCGTGATGAAAATGATGGGTGTTAAATTATTATTTTTTCTAAGAAATTTACAAATCTCAAGACCTGATAATCCAGGTAGCATACGATCGATTAAAAAGAGGTCATATTGATTTTGAACTAAATCATTCTCAGCAGAAGTAAAAGAGTTATGAACAGTAACCTTGTGTTTTGCCTCTTCTAATTGAAGTTTTAAGACAAGAGCAATATCAGGGTCATCTTCAATAACTAAAATTTGAGCATTATCCATGATAAGCTATATATCAGATGAGATTCGGTTTGGAAAAAAAATTGTGTTAATATTTAGTTAAGATTTGAGAGGGGAATTGAATAAATCCCCCCCATATTAGGTCTTATAAATTTTTGTTTACAAAGTCCCAGTTTACTAATGCCCAAAAAGCATCAATATACTTTGGTCTATCGTTTCTGTAATCTACATAATAAGCGTGCTCCCAAACATCAATTGTTAGAAGAGCTTTACGACCATGCTTAGCAGGCGTATCAGCATCATCTGTATTGAAGATTTCTAGCTCACCTTTATTATCAACAAGCCATGTCCAACCAGATGCAAAGTTTGTTGCAGCAGAATTAGTAAATTCAGCTTTAAACTTATCAAATGATCCCCATTTTTTATTGATTCTGTTAGCGATCTCTCCAGTTGCTTCTCCACCACTTTTTGGTGCTAAGCAATTCCAGTAAAATGTGTGGTTCCAAACTTGAGCAGCATTATTAAAAAGGCCACCGCTTGATTTTAAGATAATATCCTCAAGAGACATTTCAGCAAATTCTGTCCCAGCAATTCCAGCATTAAGTTTCGTTACATAAGCATTATGGTGTTTACCATAGTGGTAACTTAGCGTTTCTGCAGAAATGTGTGGTTCAAGTGCATCTTGTGCCCAAGGAAGTGTCGGTAATTTGTGTTCCATGTTTATTCTCCGTGTTATGTAATTTACATAAGTTATATCATAAAAAAAGTCGAATTACTTAGCTTGTCGCATAAGAAAATTACGTCTACTTGTTTGTGCGCCACAGCTAACTTAATTGTTTCTAGGTTGACAATTATTAGTTATAAAATATGCTTTAGTTAGTCTAAAAAAGAGGTCTAAATGAAAATTCTAGAAATGACAGTTTTAATGGCAATTTTATTTGGATGTAGCCAAGTTTCAAAAAAGAGTAATTCTACAATTGAAGGTGAGCCTAATTGGTTGTATTCACCAAAGGATGGCTGTAGTGATTCTGAGCTATGCGCATCTGGTGAAGGTAGCACGTACACTGAGAGTGACTCTCACGCGAAAAAAGCATTGGCAGGAATTTTCGAGACAAAAATAAAGTCAGAATTTCATTTTTCGAAACAAGATTTTTCAAATGAAGAAAAAATTAAGATTCAAGAAAATGTAGAAGAAGATGTAAACCTTCAAATTGAATACTTATTAAAGGGCTCAAATATTAAAAGCCGCTTTGAGAAAAATGAAATAAAGTTCTCTTTAGCAAAATTAGATATTGGACAAGCTGGATCAATTATAAGAACAGAATTGTCAAAAATTGATGATGAAATGCAAAGCATTTATAAACTTGGAAATAAAATTTATATAAGAAAGCTCATTATTCTTTTTAACAAAAGAGAATTATTAAACGAAAAATTAATTTTATTAGATAATATGGGATCTCCAAGAAAAATTAAGATCTCCGATATTAATAATCTGAAATTTTCCCAAAAAAATAATGAAAAATTAAAAATTGTCCCATCTGATGATATGCCCAGTGTTCTTGTGAAAAAATTTGAAGAATATCTTGTCTCAATGGGGTTTGTATTAACGAAAGAGAATACACATAATTTTTTAATTAAATTAGACTATAAAAAGAAAGATGAGTATTTAAATGTTCAAGGCTTTAGTCGTTATGGTTTCTCTATCAATATTGATGCCTATGATGGGCAATCAAAAAAAATTGGGGGCTATGCCATTACAAAAGTATCCAGTGGGAGAAATGAGCAGGATGCATTTTTAAAGGTAAGAAAAGTCATCTTAAAAGATATAGAAAACAATATAGAAAAGCTAAATTTAAACTAGAGAGGATTGTATGAAAAAAGTTACGTTATTGAGCTTATTATTTGTCATGTTTGTTGGATGTTCATCATTCAAAGCAGAAAGAGTGAATAATAAGTCATCAGATGAAAAATCAATGGAAATTACAGATAATTGGATGAGTGAAGATACTCGTAGCTCAATTAAAACTGTCATTAAATTAATGAAAGATCATAAAGGTTATCAAAGAATGATGGCAAAGTTCACAGGGGCTCCAAAAGTCTTTATTGCTGAAGTTCAAAATAATACATCTGAAGCCTATTTTCCCATTGATGATTTAAATGATGAATTTTTAAATGAAATCTCAGCATCTGGAGATTTTATTCTTGTTGATGCAAAAGCGAGAGAAAAGATTTTAGGTGAAATTACTTATCAAAATGATGGAATGGTAGATCCTAATACAGCAAAGCAAATTGGTAAGCAACTTGGTGCTGATTTTATGATCTTTGGTAATATCTATATGAAGCCAGAGAAAAGAGATGGTAAAACTCTAAAAGAGTATTCTGTTAATCTTAGAATGACTAATATTGAAACCGCAACAGAAGTCTTTAGAGTAAGAACTAGAGTCAATAAATTTTCAGATAAAAAGTCACTCGGTTGGTAATTAAACATAAACTAATATTTTTAAGTCTCTTTTTGGTCATGTCATGTTCAGTAAAAACAAGGCATGATCAAAAACAGTTTCTAGATTTTTTTCAAAAAAAAGAATTCCCAAAAGCTCTTGAGGTCCTAGATCATAGTAGTCTTACTGAAAAAGAGCAACGTCTTCTCTATTTAATGGAGAAGGGATCTCTTTATTATTATCAAAATCTTTTCTTCGATGCCGCAATGATTTTTAATGAGGCCAATGAACTCGTTGATTCTTTATACACCAAAAGTGTGAAAGAAATTATTGCAAGCTCGATTATTAATGAGAATTCAAAAACCTTTTTTGGATCAATCTATGAGAGATCTCTTCTTTATTATTATGGGGCCATGAGCTTTTATAGGTTATCCAATCTCACATCCTTTGAAAAAGAAGTCGAGAAGGAAGGGAAAAAAGTAAAAGAGAAGGTTGAATTAACCGAGAGTGATAAAAAAGCAAATATTAATAAATCTCGCTCTTTTTTAATTGCTTGGGATTCTTTTTTCCAAGAAATAGGGAGATCAAATAAAAATAAATCTATCCAACAATACGATTTACTGGCAAAACTTATGGCCGGAAAACTTCATCTCGCTTATAAAACAAAACGTGATGATGATATTGCTCTTCAATTATTTAAAGATGCTTATATGATCTTAAATGAGATATCACCAACCTATAAAAGCTTTAATGAAAATTTTAAAGACTATAATTTAAAATATAGAGATTATTTAAAATCAGAGACTAAGAAGCCATCAACAAAAGAGATAGCTGAGACTGATTATTTTTTACAAACAAAAAAAGATATTCAAGAAAATATCTATTATCTTACTAATAAATATCGAAAAAATGAATTAAGAGAAGTTCGAAAAAATTATCTAAAAGGTTTTGATTCAAAAAATTATAAAACAACAAATATTGAGATTGTGATTGAAAATGGCTATGTCTCTCCACTTAAACCTAAAGATATTGCGATTAATTTAAAGACAGCCGTAGAGTCCATTGAAAATAAAAATACAAGAGCCGTTGTTGAGGGAATTGGAATTCCAGTCTTAACTTATTTTGCGCTTGGGCCTTTGGGGCTTGGAGCTGTCTCTCATGGTAGAAACTATTCTATTTATACTTCTCATAATGTAGGAACCTCATTAACTAAGGAAGTGGGGATTGAGTTTGAAGTGCCTCATGTGGATGAGCCTAAAAGTTTAAATTCAATGGAGATTCAATTTTATCAAAATGAAAAACTTATAAAAACGATTAAACCCTATATTGCGGGAGCTGTTTCGGATTATGCTTTTATTAGCAATCAAGAAAATTTAGAGAATACTTTTTCAAAGAGAGCCGCAAGAGTGGGGGGGAAATATATTTTAGCGATCATTGCCGCTTATAATACTTATAATACGATGAATAAAAATGGGGGAGAGCTCTTTGCAAAACCCGCGGCCTTTGGTCAGTTTTTAGTTTCTCAAAAAGCGATTAAAGAATCAGAGAAGGCAGATAGCCGTCATTGGTCTACACTTCCATCCAATATCCTTGGAGCCTCTCTCAATCTCTCTGAGGGGTCATATAAGGCAAAGTTAATCGAATACGCTGGGGATAAGACTTCTATTGTAAGGAGTGTTGATCTGGGAGAGTTTCAGGTAAATGATTCTTCTCAGAGTTTGTTTTCGTTTCGGGCGTTGTAGGTCCCTAAAATCACAATGATTATTTATTCTTTATGTAATAATCCTATAGGAATTGTTTTTTTCTGTCGATAATATTTCACTTTTAAAAAAATCATTTTTTATTGAACGATCTGAACGTTAGTGGAGATTTCTATGTTTAAGAGCTTTTTGTCTTTTTGTTTGTGCTTTTTAATATTTTCAACCAATTCATTTGCAAAAGATAAAAAACATGATGAGAGATTTTCAAAAAAGTATAGGGATATTAAAGAGTCATTTCATAAATCAAAGCATCATAGAAAGCATAAAAAGAAACATAAGCATCATCACCATCATCATAATAAAAAATTTACTCTGGTTGATTTGATTAATGGTAATCCTGGCAAGCAAAACATTGCTCATCATTTTTCCATTGAGGCCCTCGAATCGGATAGACTTGATACCCTTGAATTTGAAATCTCAAAACATCCAAGAAAACATAAAAGAGCTTTTCTGAAAAGTATTACTTATAACAATTTAAATATTGAATTTTCAAAAATAAATGACAAATACAAATTTAGTTTTGATATAAGCTCCTTTGATATTGGCGTTCATGAAATTCAATTAAGAGTTGGAATTAAAACATCTCATCGTTCAAAGACTCATTATAAATCTGTAAAAGTTAGATTTAAGAGACAAACTTTTGATACGGCACATGCATTAGTCTCCGTTGAGAATCTTCATCCAGTTGGAAACTCTCAAGCAAACTTCGAATTTAATCAGTCCTATTCAGATGGTGGTCATATTGAAAAATATGAATATAAATTATTTAAAGATAATATTGAAATTGAAAATGGAGTTAAATCTGCAGATGATGGACAAACTAATATTCATTATTTTTTTAAGGATGCTGGAAGTTATTATATTGAGCTTACTGTTACTGATAATCTCGGAGATACTGATTCAGTTTCATCTGAAATAATAAATGTATCAATTCCTTCTCCATTACTCGAATATACGATTACTCAAGATCCTAATCAAAAAGATATTTTTACGATCGATTTCTCAGGGACAAAAGCTCCGGAAGGTGAAGAGATCGCCCACTACTTTGCAGCAGCTATTTCAAACTACGGTGAAGAGGGGGAGGAATGGCATGAATCTGCCTGGTCAGATAGAGTGGAAAATATTTCTAAAAAGAGACAGCTTCAAGTTAAGGCAAGGGGAGATATTCAATTTCTTGTTTGGGTAGAAACTAAGTCTGGGACAAATACTAGTTTTGTAACTGATATTTATAATATTCCAAATGAGACACCTTCTATTCTCTTTTTAAATTACGCCTGGGAATTTCCTGATGAAAATAATCCAAAAATTCATGTTTATGCACTGGAGGCGAATGTTACTGAGAGTGAATTTAAACAATTTAATTATAAACTTACAGATGAATCTGGAAATATCATAACAGGAATTAATACTGACTATTCTCCCTTTAGTGATGAAACAATTAGTGTTTTACATGCAAATTTGAAGTTTCCTTATGCCGGAGTCTGGAAAATAGAGGTTACTCTCGAATTAAATGATGGAAGAGTGTCCTATCCTTTTATTTATTCACACACCCTTCCTGAATTTGATCTAGGAGAGGCAACTCTTAATATAAATCTATCTCCAGAGTTTGAAGGAGCATCCAATGATCTAAAATGGCTGATCGATTTAGATAATAGTCATCCTGGAAACTTTGGGGAGTTTCAATCTTTTTATTGTGATTTTAACGGAGAAAATGAATCCTTTAGAATTGAAAATGAATGGACTGAATTTCATTTTTCAGTTCCAAAAGATTTATACTCTGTGGACTGTTTTGGAGTGACAAGTACAGATCTTATAAGTGCTCCTGTTCACTTTGATATTGATGCAAGAAACTTAAAACCAGTGATCATTAGCATGGATATCAATATAAGTGATGAGACTTGGAAGTATCATGAGTTTTGGGTAGATTCTTCTGATTCTGATGGATACATTGAATTTGTTGATTTAAAACTCATCTCTCCTAGTGGAATTATCACAGAATATACATCTTTTGATTTGTTTGGAGAGAATCTTTTTGAAGAAGGACAGTGGAGTTACGAACTTACAGCTTTTGATAATGAACTACTTGCAAGTGATCCATTTAGCGGAACATTTAATGTCACGAATGCAACACCAAAATTTGATGAGATAAATATCTCAAAAATAAATAAAAGGGATTATAACTTTCAGGTTTCAATGAGTGATAGTGATGGATACGTAGAAGGATATAGTGTTAACTTTACTGATCCAAATGGGGGAGTTTATCATTATGAATATACTGAAAATTTTGATTTTACCTTTTGGATAACAGGAACTTGGAATCTAGAATTTATTGTTAGAGATAACCTTGGAAAAACGAGCACCACCACAAGATCTGTTGAAATCATTAATATTAAACCTGTAACAGATTTTGAAATTCTAACGATTAGTGAATATGGAAGGCAATTTGAGTTTAGACCTACAAAATTTTTAGATGAAGAAGATACAAATCCTAGTCGTGCTGAATTAACTGTCTCAAGTCCTACTGGAGTCATTTCAAGCTACAATACATATGAAACCATGGATTTATATCTAGAAACTCCAGGAACGTATTATTTAACTTATATTGTCTATGATGGAGAAGGATTAGGATCTGATCCAGTGTCAAAAACGGTTAATGTCATTAATCAAAACCCAATTCCTGTGATGAATATCACTCAGATTGCAGTCAATAGAATATATCTTGTGGTGGAAGATTCCTATGATCTTGATGGAGAAGTCGTTGAGCATTCATTTGAGTTTTTTGGTCCAAATGGAGAGTATTTAACTAGAAACTCTGAAGGATCATTTGATATTGAACTAGCTAGTGCAGGAGAGTGGAGAATTTTATATGGAGTGAAGGATAATGATGGAGCATGGAGCCGTGCTGAGGATGGGACTTTTTATTTTGAAGTTGTAAATACTGCACCACGAATTGAGCTTAGTTATGAGGCATTAAACGAAGAGAAAAGATTTTATAAAGTTAGTGGGAATATTTTAGATGATACCGAAAACTTTACTTATATTTATAAAATTACAGATCCTGATAATGAGGTATACGAACAACCAGTAGATGGATTAACATTTGAGTATTATTTTAATAAATATGGAAGTTGGAGAGTTGAATTGACGGCCACTGATGAAGAGGGCCTAGTCTCTCAATCAGAAATACTTATTAATACAATAAATAATGCTCCTATTATCAGTATAGATGCTGATAGATATGAAGCAAAGACATTTGAAGTTATTGAGTTTAATGCTCTTAATACTTTTGATCCAAACGATGATTCACTGATTTATACATGGAACTTTGATGACGGGGCAACTTTGTCAGGAAAAACAGTTTATCATTTCTTTGAAACAGAAGGTACTCATTCAATCGAGTTTGTGGCGGTTGATCCCTACGGTGCTGAATCAAGACAAGTTTTTAATGTAAATATTCTTGCCGCTACATATACACCACCGATATCAAAGTTTACAACTGATGGTGATTTTAGCGTGGAAGGTAAGTTAAGAGGAGAAATCTATCTAAATGGATTAACTTCAGAGTCGACTGAGGGAGAGATTGTATCCTATCAGTGGTATGTTGATGATATGCTCATCTCTGAAGAGAGTACAACTCTCTATAAATTCTTATCGACTGGAGTCCATCAAATTAGACTTGATATAACTTCGGAATTTGGCGTTATCGGTACTAAAAGTCTAGAAATGGATGTAATAGCTCTAGAGAAGCCATCAGATATAGAATCTATTCATGAACTAGAAATGACGGGACTTGATTTAATTGGTTTTAATCCAATTAACAGTACCGCTACTCTTACTTTAGTTGGTGCAAGTGAATTAAAAGATACCTATAGTGTTTTTCTTAATGAAATTGAAATCACAAATGCATTTACGAAAACGGGAACGAGCTTCCAAGGCACATTAAATTCAACTGAAGGAATTAACTTATTAGAGGTCTATGTTCAAGATGAATTAGAAAATTTCAAAAGGGTATCATATCGCTACTATGCAGGAAGTATTAATCAGAAAGTTAAATTTTTAGATGCAAATGGAATGCCGCTTAGTGGAATAGATATTTTTCAAGAATTTAAAAATAATATTCTTGAATCAAAGAAATTTACTACAGATTCGAATGGAGATATTGAACTCATTAATGCTCCAGATATTGATTCTGTTATCACTGCTCATAGTGGAAGAAATTATCTAAATCAAATCGTTGAAGAAGGAAAGCTAGCTCAGAGTTATACTCTCATTGAATTAGAAGCACCTAGTTTAATTGATAATTCAGATTTCTCAGATGGAATAAATGGTTGGAGTTTAACTAATTTAAATTACCAACTTGGAGAAATATATGGTGACAAAAATATCATTTTTGAACAAAGTACTACTGGATATTCAGAAATTAAAAAGCATTTTATAAATTCTCACACTGATTCTTACATTAAAACGACTGTAAGGATTCCAAAACTACCTGAAGAATTAAAAGTTCAATTAAGCTTTGAAAACATCACGACAGGAGAGAGAGAAAACTATTTGTTTGGTTATGAGGAATCAACGAACGAGAGAGCACAGGATTTACAAATTTGGGCAAATCAAAACGATGAGTTAATTCTAAAGGTTAAATATTTAGAAGCTCAAAATGTTGTTGGGAATTATCTTAGAAATTTTATGACTGCTCATGCAATTACTAATAGTCCAATATCGATAAAGGAATTAAAGTATTACCGAACTAAGTATAATGTAATTTTAAAGGATTTAAATAATTCGGCAGTGTGTGTGAGTACTTTGAAAAATCCTTGTACCGAGTATTTTAGATTGTATGAAATGAACAAAATTAGTATTGGCTCTTATGTTTACAATAATAGAATTTATGCAGATTTAAAATTTGAAAATAAAAAACAAGATATAAAAAATATCACTTTTAATTCAATCGAAATATATGAAGACAATTTACTTAGATACTCAGAGAATGTCCCAAGTAATTTTTTAGAAAATATAAAAGATATTGATAGAATCAGTGAGGGAGTATATGAAGTTGATAATACTAAAACGAGCTTAAGTGGAGGTTCAATACAAAATCCGACCTCTACGAATTCTACAAATGAATTTATTCCATATATCGAAATACCGTCGAATACTTTTTCGGAAACTGCAGAGAAGATTCGCTTTAGAACAAGTCTTCTAATAGAATATATTGATGGAAGTTTAGAAACAATTTATTCGGAAAAAGTGATTTCAACAATTTTGAAACAACATAATCATATGGATAAGCATTATGAAGAACTTAATACCGAAAAGCCAGACCATCCAGATAATGGTGATAATTGGTCAACTGATCTTGCAATAAAGTTTTTAGATGATTTATTTAATAAAGAAAAAATAGGTCTTCTAATAGGAGATAATACTAATATTAATGGTGCCGAAAAAGGTAATGTTGCAGCTGACAAGTTATCATTATTTAACCCACATTCATGGCACAATGATGGTAATAGATTTGATATGAAATCAAAAAACTTTAGTAAGGATGTTGCAAGTGCAGGCTTAGATTTTAAAGCATTTTTAGATTTAAAACATATTTTGGACATAAAAGTTAATAATATAAATAAACTAAAAGATCGTATTGAAAAAATTATCGTTGATAAAGTTGATAGCGATGATAATTCCACAGAGATTCAAAACTATAATAACTATTGTTTGTTAGGAAAAAGTATTGATTATTTATACTCTGATTCAGATAGCTCTAAAGGGTTGAGAGCATCTTCAGGTAATCACCTTAATCACTGGCATATTAAGTTGAATGCTAGCGAAAATCCATCTTATTTTTCAAAGTTAAGTGATGAATCTGAAAAAATATCTTACACAGATTTTGCAATTGTAGATGGCTTTGCTGAAAGAACTATATCAGTAGATATTGGCAACGCTCCATATATAAGACTATATAGAATGAAAGATTATAAATTTATAGAAGATCTTCCAGAATCAGAATATACTATAATAGACAATATCTCTAGTTTAACTATTCGTATAAATTTAAACTATTTTAATCAGCATAGTAAAGAAATCAAAATGTATGTATCAAAAAATCTTACTGTTCCTGGTAGTTGCACAGATACAGATATACTCTTTGGGCAGGAAATTGATGATTGTAATCTAGACGGAGTTAAGGATGATCCTGCCATTATAAATGAGTATGGAGGGATTGTAGGAGTTGAATCCTCAGTTGATTCTAGTTGGATGGTTTCAGATGGAGCAAGAGTTTGTGGACTAAGTGAAATAAATGCATTTAGTGCAAATATTGCGGGTAGCAGAGTTGTTCTTGAAAATGTAAAAATAAATGATAAATGTAATTATCTGCAAATTCGAAGCACAGGAAATATTAGGTCTGACGTCTCAGGGCAAATAACAAATGGGGTTAAGGTTAGCGATTCTGTTTTGTGTTCAGATGCAACAGATAACTTTGGGTTCATTGGAAATGATGAATTCAGAGAATTTAATTTTTCTAAATCTGAGGCAATTGGAAACTTTGTATACTTCGTTAATAGCAATGTAAATAATTCAACTATTTTAGGCGAAATTAATTCAATAAATATGAGATACAAGGACTCGATAGTGTCAGGTATCATGTATAATGAAAATGGGATAGTTGATAATAGCTTTGTTGTTGTACCAGATACTCCTTATGATAACTCTCTTGCTGGTGAGGGAAATGTAATTATTTCAACAATTCAAAGTGGACAAATTTATGGCTCAGTAATTGGTGGATATGTACTTATTCACGGAAATATAATTAATTCTGAAGTTAAAGCATCGACGCCAACTCCAACATATCTGGAAAATAATAGCTTTAATATGACTTTTTGGCTTGGAATTGATCTACGTGCTCGAGTTGAAAATGCTACTGTATTTGGAAATACTCATATTAAAGGATCAGTTAAAGATGGAGCAGTATCAAATTCAAGTTCTAGAAACTTAATAAGTACAAAAACAGGAAAATCTGTTCCGGGCAGATCAGTAATCTCTGATGGAGCAGGAATGAGTGGAGCTAATGCTAAGACATCTGGAGTTAACAAAATTGCATGTGGAACACTTAAGTCAAGTCTTGGGCATAATCGATTTTATTGTAGTGGCGAAACAGAAGCATATTATTAATAGAGAGGTTTTATGAGCTATAAATTATTATTTATGATAATGATTTTTTCTGGTAACTTATTAGCAAGTGATAAAGAGAGAATTAATGAGAACTTAAAGGAAACAATTGATGAGGGAGAGAGATTGAAAGAAATATCTCAGGAGATAACAAGAAAAAGAAATCAAATAAAAAAAGAAACTGAAGAGAGAAGAGCAGAGTTTTTAAAAAGAACAAAGAATTTTAAGGATAAGCAATGAGTAAATTAATGTTTTTAATACTGATTTTTACATTTGCAAATGTATTTGCTGAAGAAGCAAAACCTAAATGTCACCTTGGATATAAAGTAATTGATGGAATTAAGCCTTGTACAGGATATATTGCTAAATCAACTATAAATTTGGTAAATTTAAAAAAACCTGCGATTTCTTCGTTGAAGTACAAAGAGAAAGTAACTGGTATTGACTTTAGGTTTTACAGCCAAGATGGAACTGAAATCATTCCAATTGATTTTGTAACAAGTAAGCGAGAGTATACAGATCCAAAATTGTTATTTTATTCTATCGCATATAAACTTGAAGGACAGTACGAACCATCAGTTGTATTTGCACTAGATAAAAAGTTTCAAATTGAAAACATTAGACCTGTAAAAGATCGTCCATTAAAAATTGAGAAGCTATCTAGAGAAAAAACTGAAGAACTTAGACAGAGTCTTGTTGACAAAAATGGTGCCAATATTGGCTCACAGTATCCACTTAAAAAATCAAAAGATGATCAGCTTTTCTATACATCAGAATTTGAAAGCTATTTAATATTATATCCATATACATTGAAGAAGAATGAATCGTATGAAAAACATAAATTTGAGACCTTTAGATATTTTATCTACAACAAAGATGGTTCGTTTATTAATCAATTTTGGACAAGTCCAGGACGAGGCGAAGTTTTTTTTAATCCATTATTCAAGTTTGATCTATATGGAATAGAGTATTTGCTAGTTTCTAGTGGTGATTATCGTTATCCATTGGTAGATACTCTTTCCCTATATTACAAAATAGGTGGAAAATCATATTGGGTACCATTTGATAGTAATGAAATGCTTCCATTCGATCTTGATAAAAAATAAACCGAAGCCTAGTCAATAAACTCCATGTTTAATAAGTACAAAAACAGGAAAATCTGTTCCTGGAAGATCAGTAATCTCTGATGGAGCAGGAATGAGTGGAACGAATGCAAAGACATCTGGAGTTAACAAAATTGCATGTGGAACACTTAAGTCAAGCCTTGGGCATAATAGATTTTATTGTAGTGGCGAAACAGAAGCATACTATTAATAGAGAGGTTTTATGAGCTATAAATTATTATTTATGATAATGATTTTTTCTGGTAACTTATTAGCAAGTGATTCAGAAAGAAATGAAGTGAACTTAAACGAAACGATTGAAGAGGGACAAAAGTTAAAAGAAATTTCTCAGGAAATAACAAGAAAGAGAAATGAAATAAGAAAAGATGCTGAAGAGAGAAGAGCAGAGTTTTTAAAAAGAACAAAGAATTTTAAGGATAAGCAATGAGTAAATTAATAGTTTTAATGCTAACACTTTCATTCACAAATGTATTTGCTGAAGAAGCAAAGCCTAAGTGTCATCTAGGATATAAAGTAATTGATGGAATCAAGCCTTGTACAGGATATATTGCTAAATCAACTATAAATTTGGTAAATTTAAAAAAAACTGCGATTTCTTCGTTGAAGTACAAAGAGAAAGTAACTGGTATTGACTTTAGGTTCTACAACCAAGATGGAACTGAAATCATTCCAATTGATTTTGTAACAAGTAAGCGAGAGTATACAGATCCTAAAATATTATTTTATTCTGCCGCATATATACTTGAAGGAAAGCACGAACCATCAGTGGTATTTGCACTTGATAAAAAATTTCAAATTGAAAATATTCGACCTATAAAAAATCGTCCATTAAAAATTGAGAAGTTATCTAGAGAAAAAGCAGAAGAGCTTAGACTGAGTCTTGTTGAAAAAAATAATGCAGGTACTGATCCTAAATATCCTCTTCAAAAATCAAAAGATGATCAGCTTTTTTATACATCAGAATTTGAAAACTATTTAATATTATATCCGTATACGTTGAGAAAAAATGAAACATATGAAAAGCATAAATTTGAATCAAATTTGTATTTTATGTATAACAAAGATAATACTCTTATAGGTAAATACAAAACGTACCCAAGTGATGGGGAGGTTTTCTTTAATCCATTGTTTAAATTTAATCTTTATGGAATTGAATATTTACTCGTGTCTAGTGGTGATTATCGTTATCCACCGTCAGATGGCATTTCATTACTGTATAAAATAAACGGAAAAACGCAATGGTCATTCTTTAGTCATCGCGGAATGTTACCAATTAATATCAGCGTAAAGTAGAGTTGATGAGATAAATCGTCAAAGTCGTAGGCTGTTTTAGAACTTTTTGGTTATTTTATTTTTTTACAATCATTTGAGATAGAAAGAGTTTTTTTCACAGATAACGTAAAGAGTATCTCAAGTAATCTCTATGAGGAATTTTTCCGACTCTCAGGTAATTGGAAACTTTGTATACTTCGTTAATAGCAATGTAAACAACTCTACAGTTTTAGGAGAAATTAATTCAATAAATATGAGATACAAGGACTCGCTAGTGTCAGGTGTCATGTATAATGAAAATGGAATAGTTGATAATAGCTTTGTGGTGGTGCCAGATACTCCTTATGATAACTCTCTTGATGGAGAAGAAAATATAACGAACTCTGTGAAGTAAGAACATCGACGCCAACTCCAGCATATCTTGAAGACTATTCAACTTTTAAGATAAGTCTTTTAATCAACTACAAGCTTTAACTACCTAAAAACTAACTATCAATTACTTGATAAAAATATTTCTAATCAAGATTCTTTAATCCCCTAGGACAAATCCTCCAAAACAAATCATTCAAGTACTTTTCCATAAATATAATTTTAAAAACTCCGAATAAGCATACAATGAAAGGCTTTATTCTCGTTATTTTACTATTTACAACTAATTCATGGGCAAGTTATTTGTTTGTTGAAGGAAGTTTTAATCCTACTCAAAGATGGAGTGAATTTAGTAAAGACCCAGAAATAAATATAAAAAATCTCTTTCAACAATTAATTAAATCAAAAACAGGTAAAGCTCTTTTAAAGGCCGCAAAAGATAAGTCCTCTGAATACGGATCGACTCTTTATGATATTGTAAAGGAAGGGGAAGGCTCTCTTACGGATACGACTCTTGTAAGACGTTTTAATATGGCTAGCCCTGAGCATATTGTTTATGAATCAAAATCAAAGATCTATTTGAATAAGAATTTAACTCAGTATGATGCACTTCTTGATCTTGCTCATGAATTAACTCATTTTGTTTATCGTAAAAATTTTAATCCTTATGTGAAAAATTTCTCTTTATCTGAGTTTATTAGAAATACGATTGAGGGAACAGGAGGAGAGGTTCAGGCCTTTGTGGTTGAATGCATCGTTCACTCTGAATTATTTCCTGGAAAAATGGATTCAAAATATAATTGTGAAAATATTTATGATAAAGAATCAAAGAAGTTTTCAACAAAGCTTGCCATCAAAAAGTTCTACCAAGTGGGCTCTTATTATGAGAGTTTTATTGGTGTTCTAAATAAGCATGGAATTGTCTCTGAGTTCCCTGAGATTTCAGAGAGTAAAGAGAGCTTCATCTCAAGTGCTTATGGGATTCCTTATCCAGTGGCAGCATTTGAGGAGTATCTAACAGTTCTTAATAAAGTTTGTGAGAATGATAAGAGAAGACTTGGTTATATGAAAGTTGGTGAGGGAAGATCTCCTGCATCAGTTAATCAATTTGAATCTGATTATAAAACTCGCTGCAAAGATATTTTTTAATCTTCTAACATCTTCATATCAGTAATAATAAAATCATTTTTAATTTTTTTAACGAGATACCAATATTCGTGAAAGTCTTTGTCTTTTTTATCTTTGATATTTACAAAATAGAGATCTTTTTCAAGACTTGCTTTTTTAAACTTCAGATCAAATATATATTTTTCTTTTGCTTTTTGATCTGCATTTTTTACTTTATAACTCTCTTTTAACTTTTTAAAATATGTTTTCGATGTGATCTTTTCAAGCTCATTATAGTTAAGGGTATTTAACGATTTTAAATACGTACCCATAAGCTTCTCCAGCTCTTTTTCTTGCGAAAAGGTTTGTGTTGAAAAAATCATCATGAGAAATAATATTTTATACATACTATTGTCCTCTCTTTGTTAGCTTCACTTCATAGGAGCAACCGTAGCTCTCTGTCATTCCTTTTATTTTGCTAAATAAATTAACAAGAGTCCCAGGGCAGCTAGTATTTTTAAAATATGAGTGAGGGACGATGGTCTTTAAATTTGGATTCTTTTTTTGTAATGTACAGGCAAGTCTTGCAAGTGCATCGATTTGCTCAAGAGATGGAATTTCTGGCGTAAGTGATGAGTCAATATTTATTGGAACTTTTACTCCATCAATCTCATGGAACTCAATTGGAGAAAAATTTCCAATAACGACAACTCCTTGCGATACTAAGTTACCGCTGATACCACCTTTTGAATTCAACTGTGACATAATATCAACCTTCTCCATGCCGATTTGTTCGTTCCCACAGTAAATTGGGTATTTTGATAATTCTTCTAATTTTTCATCTTCTAGAGTCGTTGTATAACCACCAGCATGAGCACCTTTAACATTAGGGGCCCTACCTTTAAATACCTTAGGTTTCTCAGTGGTTGCACCATCAAAAGAGGTGGAAATTAGATAATTATAGCCTATCATATACCATTGATCTTCGTTAGAGCTGTTATTAATGTGCTCTTGATTTATTGCAAATGGATCTTTAGTGCTTTTTGAACTTGAATGATGAACTACCAGATATTCCGCCATCATCTCATCTCTTAGGCAATAGGTTGCCTTAGGTGAAGGATTTACTTTATACTCAACAGGGTGAATCTTTATAAGCTCTTTAGGTGGAGGAGAAATATCATTCTTACTTAAATCTGGAATCATTGATTGGAGCTCTTCAAGCTTTAAGGTGAGATCATTTAGTGATTCATTTGGATCGATCATGGGGCACACAAAATTTTGGTTTGACATTAAACTCAAAAGGTCTTTCTCACTACAAATATTTTTATAGTCATTAATATTTTTTGAAGTGTGTTTATTTAATTCTCTTACAAGATCTTTGTTGGTTTCTCTAATTAGCTTTTCAAGATTTTTATCATCAAAGTCTTTTCCCTCTAATAAATCCTCTTTTGATCTTTGAATTTTTTTCGCAAGGCCCATAAATTTGGACTTAAGTTCCATGTCAGTCATTGAGAGCTTACTAAATTGATTAATCGTTTTTATAGATCCAAGATCCCATGAATCGAGATGATATTCTTTAGGTAGATCTTTAAATAATTCAGGTTCATTCTTTTGAAGATCCATCCAGTGCTCTATGACATTTTCTATATTCTGAGGATCAATTTCTTTAGAGTTACTAAATAAATTTGTCAAAGAGACAGACCAGTTTGAATCCATTTTATCTTTTAGTTTTGGATCAATCTCTTTTATGGCATTAAATAATTTTGTCATCTTCTCGTTAAATTGAAAGGATGTTTTGGTTTTTTTATCTAGGGAATAGAGTCCTAGTAATAATTTATTCATGACCCTTTGATATGATAAATCAATTGTTTGAACTTTTAGATCGCGGTATATCCATTGAAGTAAATGTTCACAATGATCTGTCTTTTGTGCAAAGCTTTGCAAAGACATCAAAATAGATAATATAATTGGTAATAAAAGTTTCATCATCACAGCTAACTTATCGGAATAATAAGAATAAAACTGAGAAAAACTCTCTTTTTTTATGGATCTAAGTTGTTAAAATTACTTAAAACTATCAAGGTCTATGGTCATATTCTCAAAATACATCTTCTCAATATGCTCAATCTCAATAATGGCATCTTTATGATAAATCCCTTTCTTATCCTGCCAAGAATCATAAACAAGGGTACCTTTGATAAAAAGTTTATCTCCCTTTTTCAAACTAGGCTTAACTTGTTCAGCTAATTTTCCCCAGCGTCTGCATTTATGCCAATGGGTTTTAGGTTTCGTCTCACTATTTGCATTAGGGGATAATTTATCAGGTACACCAATAGATAAAGTGAGAACTGGAGTTTGGTTTTTGGTATATTTGAGCTCAGGCTCATTTCCAATATGACCTATAATGACGATCTGTGAAAAACTCATAAAAAATCCTTGTTAAGAAGATGCAGAACTATAGCCCTTGAGGCCCTTTTTCCACATTAGATAAACGATTAAATATATAAAACATGAACTAAATATAATTTCAGAAATAATCTCGAGTTGATTATTTTTTTCAATAAGAAATCTCGTTGGATAAGAGGCAATGATGGAGAATGGTAAAATATTTAAAAAGAAGCGTCTAAAATATCCTTGGAAAATTCCATCAGGCCTGTGACTAATTTTTTCTGCAGCATAAAAAACATCCGCAAAACCTCTGTCTGAATGAGTCCAAAACACAGGGATAAGAAAAATGAGGTAAATCATAAAGTATAAAAATGCTCCATTGATAAGTAGGGCAATAAATATAGTTAAGTCAAAGGCAGAATAGCTAATAGGAGTAAGGCATAAATAATAAACAAGAAGAACTGATGCAATAATCAGGTTCAAAAAGGAATTTGCAGCAATTTCTTTGAAGGCCATAAAGAAAAAAGAAGATGCAGGCCTTACTAAATAATAGTCGAGATCCCCTCTATTAATGGAGAGAGGAAACCACCATGAATTATTAGAAAAAAATGTCATATGAAAAGCATCAGAGAATATAAATGAGCAGATAAATAAAGTCATCTGATCTTGATTCCATCCACCAAGAATAGGAGTATGAAGGTAGATGATTTTGAAAAATAAAAATTGAATAAAATAAAAGATTAAATCCATGAAGACGCGAAAGAAAAAATCAACTCTAAATTCCATCGCCTTACTCATAGAAAATTTTATAAAATACAGATAAAGTCTTAAATAGCGTTTCATATGCCGACTCCGCTATATTGATACTTTCCTTTATTCCACAACAAGAGACTTATACCTTTAAAGATAAAAATCCATGAAATCGCGATAAAGGCTTTTAAAAAAAGATCTTCTACGAGGATCACTTCATTTCTAAGAAGCCTGACCGGAAAATCGATTAAATAAGGAAAAGGAGTATAATATAAAATTTTATGGCCCCAATCAGGAAAAAAGCTAAGAGGGATTAGTGCTCCTCCAAGAAATGAGGAAAGAAACCTCACCGTCACAGATAAACTCCAAATATTATCGTACCAAAAAGCAAGTAGCTCACAGATCAGTGAGAGGTAAAAATAAATTTGTGTCGCCATATAAACACTAATGAAAAAATAGAGCATACTAAGAATTTTAAATTCAAAAATATCGGCCCTAGAAAAAAAGATTTGATAAATACATAAGATAAACATGAGTTGAAATAAGAAGAAAGTCGAGTTTGCAAAATATGTACTTTTTTTATATCTGATAAAATCCAGAGGGTAGAGGAGGTACTTATTTAGTGAGCCTTGATAAATATCTCTTGAAGCAAAGCCAATTCCCTGTCCTTGTTGGATGCGATAAATGAGAGGGGCCACGAGATAATAAAAAATCATAGTATGCTGATCATAGCCATTTAAAACTTCTTTACCTGAATATGAAAAAATAGATCCCCATAAATAATAAGCAATCACGAGGGAGAAAAGAGTTTGCCCAAAAAAATTGACCCAAAAATCAGCTCTATAAGCAAAGAGCTTTCTTATCTCCATTAAAAAAACTTGATAGGGCCAACCAGTCATTTTTTCTCTTCTTGAATGATTTTTTCAATAATATTTCCAATCTCTTCTTCGGAAATTGTAAGATCAGAGACAACTGAGTTATTGAGAAGAAACTTCGCGGCGTCCATTGTTAGATCTGGAGGAGTTTGAATGATAATCTCTTTATTGACTGACTTTATCTCCCCAAGCTCTTTTGGAAATTGAGTGATAATTTTATTTAAGTCGGCTTCGTCTTTTAAATGGGCCTTAATGATTTTATCTGAAATATATTTTGTATGAAGGGCCTTAAGTTTTCCATCATAAATCGATCTACCCTCTTTAAGAATACAAATCCTTGGACATAGCTCTTCAATATCTTCCATATAATGACTTGTTAGAATCATGGTTGGATTAAATTCTTTTCTATATTCTTTAATGAATCTTCTCACTGCTTTTTGGGCAGATAAATCAAGACCAATTGTAGGCTCATCTAGAAAAACAATCTTTGGAGAGTGAAGAAGTGCCGCCATAAGCTCCACTTTCATTCTCTCCCCAAGGCTTAGTCTTCTAACTTGAATTGTTAACTGCTCTTTAACGTTTAGAAGTTCTGATAAATATTCAATATTGTCATAAAACTTTCTATGGGGAATTTGATAAATTTCTCTCAAAAGTAAAAAACCATCCATTGCGGGAAGATCCCACCAAAGCTGAGCTTTTTGTCCCATAATGACAGACATGATTTGACGGTATTCATTTTTTCTATCCCATGGATTATGTCCCATGACTTTTACAATTCCAGAGCTTGGATGAATAATTCCAGACAGGATCTTTGTTAGGGTTGTTTTTCCAGCACCATTAGAGCCGATAAGACCTATGATTTCTCCCTCATTTATATGGAGATCAAGATTTGAGAGAGCATTTTTTTCAATATAATTTCTTTTCACAAGAGACTTTAGAGAGCCTCTAAGGCCTGCTTCTTTTTTATGAACTTTAAATATTTTATTTAGGCCTTTAACTTCAATCATGATTTTTTTAGTAAAATTCCTTTTAAGTAACTTCCTTCTGGAAATCCTTTTTTATGGGGGCAATCCTCTGCCAAATAATGTTTACTCACAAGTTTGAGCGGTAAATTTTTATCTTTAATAATTTGGACAATTTGATCTTCAAATTTTCTCATCGTCGTCTTATGAGTATTCAAAAAGGCTATAAGATGACCATCTTTTGCAAGAAGCTCTGCATATTTTGGCAAATATTCTTTATAATCATTAAAGGCATTAGACCTTTTATTCTTATCTGATGAGCTTGATGGGGGATCAGAGATAATTAATTCAAATTGATCCTGATCTTTAATCATCTTAGAGATTGCAGCTGAAACTGATGACACAATAGATTGGTGCTTATCTTTATCAAAATTATTAAGTTTAATATTTTCTTCTAACCATTCAACATAAGTCTCAGATAAATCAATGCTTACAACTTTTTGAGCATCTTTTTTAAGGGCATAAAGAGAAAATGCACCGGTATAAGAAAAGAGATTGAGAACTGATTTTGATTCATCAAATAATCCAGATAGTTTCGCTCTTATGGCCGACATATCTGTATAAATGCCATGATCATAAAATTTTCCAAGAACAACTTTATATTTCACAAAAAATTCTGTCACCGTTATTTCTTTAAAAGAGATATTTGGATCAAGACATTTTGCAGGCTCTTTAATATCTGCTCTTTTTTGAATCCACAGATTATTGCGAGTTATATTTTCTGAAAGATGTTCTTTGCAGTAAATAAGAATAATTTTAAAGAGATCATCTTGGTATTGTTCCCAAAAGTTCATATAAAATTGAATAAGGATTTCACCGTTAAGATACTGGATATTTAAACCTGGAAGTTCATCACCTTCACCAAAAACGAGATAGAAATTATTTCTTTGATCAAGAATTTTATTTTGAATTCTCGAATCAAAGGACTTTATAAGTCTTTGTTTAAGTTCACCTTTAAAATTCTTGATGGATTTTTGAAAATCACCTCTCGTAGACCAAACCCGGGCCCTAATATTTTTATGGGTTGGATCATGAATAAGAAGCGCAAAAGGTCTTTTCTTATTGGCCGCAACAATAAATTTTTCTCTTGGATTAAACTGTTCAGAATACTTATCAATTGTTACCCAAGGATGCCCTTTAATAATCTGTTTAATTGAGATGGGATGAATATCATATGTCTTTGTTTGTTGATGAGAGCGTTCCATAATTATTGATTTCTTCTTTTTATTTCTGTTTCAACGATATCTAAGAGTCTTAAGACGTGATTAGTGAAGTCAAAAGGGTTAGATAAAAATTCATTGAGGTTAAATTCGTTTAAAATATTTGTTTCTTCTATACTTATATCATCTGTTTTATAAGGATCAAAACTCAAGCATAAATAATTTAATTTCATCGCTACGAGTTTTAATTTTTTTTGATTCGACTCTTCAATTTCATTTTTGAAATTTACGAGTCTATTTGCGTTAAGCTCTTGAGAAGTCTGTGTATCTTGATTAATGTGTTTTTCCATGAGTGGAATTTTTCATATGACGCTTATGGTTGTCAAGGTATATTTAGGAAGGAGTTTTATTTGCAAGTCTTTTATTTATTTGGTTTTTTTGCACTGTGGCTCTTCTTGATTAAATACTTTAATCTTATGCCTAATTTAAACCTCATATCACTCTATAGAAATTTGAAACAATCACCATATGAAGATTTTTTAAGATCTTTAACTGTTGGAAATACTAAAATTATTCCAAAATACAAATTTTTCTCTGAAATTGTGCAAAGCTTATTACAATATAAGATTAAGTACGGTGTAAATCCTCATCAGGCAGTGAGGGAGATTAGAAAGGCCAGTGTTACTGAGAGGTCTCAGTTTTTAAAAGTTAAACAGCTGATTTATGGTGGTTATTATCAATATTTCTTTTTGGCCTCTTTTATTTGGTTTTATTTTTATCATTTTAAATTAACGCTTGGAGCCAGTGGACCAACAAATACAATGTATTTTATTTTCATTTGGCAACTCTTAGGTTTAGCGAGCTTATCTGCCCTTGGATATTTCATTCATAAAAAACTATTTAGTCCCTTTTATTATTTTTTTTATTCCGCTTATATGCTCCGTGCTCTTTTACAAATTTCTAGGCCTGTCTCCGAAGTCTTGTGCAGTGCTAAGCTTCATCATCTTGATAAATATAAAGAGTTTAAGTCTCAAAAGGAGAGAATTTATCTTTTAATTCAGGAGTTAAAGTTGAGAGGACAAATTCCAATGGATGAGTGGGATTATCTTATTCAAGAGCTTTGGGATCATTTTGAACTAAATCTGATTAAGTTTAACAAGCAGTTACAAATTTTAAAGTTAATCTCGTTAACTGTCTTTATTCTACCTTCCTTCCTATACCTAATGTTCTCTAGTATTTCCCAAATGGGATTTTAAATCCCTAGACTGAAAGCACTAGTTTTGTTTAAATACTGAAAACTAAAAAAAGGAATCAGTATGAGTCAAAAAATTATTTTCTCAATGTCTAGAGTTTCTAAAACTTACCCTGGAAAGAAAACAGTTATTAAAGATATTTCTCTGTCATTTTATTACGGAGCAAAAATTGGTGTCCTAGGACTTAACGGTTCAGGGAAATCTACACTTTTAAGAATTATTGCAGGAATAGATAAAGACTTTAATGGAAATGTAAATTTATCTAGTGGAATCTCTGTTGGATATCTTGAACAAGAACCAACTCTTAATCCTGAAAAAACAGTCAAAGAAATTGTTGAAGAGGGTTGTGCTGAATTAGTCGCAGTAAGAGATGCGTATGAGGCCATTAATGATAAATTCGCTGATCCAGATGCTGATATGGATAAACTTTTAGAAGAGCAAGGTAAGCTTCAAGATAAAATGGATGCTTATAATATTTGGGATCTTGATTCAAAGCTTGATCTAGCAATGGATGCTCTTAGATGTCCTCCATCTGATAAACTTTGTGGAGTCTTATCTGGAGGGGAAAAAAGAAGAGTTGCACTATGTAGGTTATTACTTCAAGAACCAGATGTCTTATTACTAGATGAGCCTACCAACCATTTAGATGCTGAAACTGTCTTTTGGCTAGAGAGACATTTACAAAGTTATAAAGGAACAGTTATTGCGATTACCCATGATAGATATTTCTTAGATAATGTCGCGGGATGGATTCTTGAACTCGATAGAGGTCATGGAATTCCGTGGGAAGGAAACTATACAACTTGGTTAGAGCAAAAAACAAAACGTTTAGAGCAAGAAGAGAAAACAGAGTCTAAAAGACAAAAAGCACTTAAGCGTGAATTAGAGTTTATTAATTCTTCTGCGAAGGCGAGACAAGCAAAAGGTAAAGCAAGAATTAATAACTATAATAAAATGATTGAAGATGGATCTAGTGAGAAAAGAGATGAAACAAATTCTCTCTTCATTCCTAATGGCCCAAGACTTGGTAATGTGGTTATTAATGCAGAACATGTCTCTAAAGGTTATGATGATAAACTACTTTATGAAGATTTAAATTTTAAATTACCTCCAGGGGGAATTGTCGGGATCATTGGACCAAACGGTGCAGGTAAGACAACTCTCTTTAAAATGATAACAGAGCTTGAAAAGCCAGACTCTGGTGATTTTACAGTGGGAGAAACAGTAAAGCTTGCCTATGTTGATCAAGGGCGAGAGATGGATCCGAATAAAACAATTTTTCAAGAAGTCGTTGATGGGTTAGACGTTATTGAAGTTGCTGGAAAAGAATTAAATGCAAGGGCCTATATTTCAAAATTTAATTTCTCTGGTGAAGATCAAAAGAAAAAATTATCTGAGTTATCTGGGGGAGAGAGAAATAGGGTTCACTTGGCTAAAATGCTTAAAGAGGGTGGAAATGTTCTTCTCCTCGATGAGCCTACCAACGACTTAGATGTAAATACTCTGAGAGCTCTTGAAGAAGCCCTTGAGGAGTATGCAGGTTGTGCCGTTATCATCTCCCATGATAGGTATTTTATAGATAGAATTGCAACTCATATTCTCGCATTTGAAGGAGACTCTCAAGTGACTTGGTTTGAAGGAAACTTTTCTGATTATATGGAAGATAAGAAAAGAAGACTAGGGGACGCTGCAGAAGTTCCTCATAGAATTAGTTATAAAAAATTAAAAAGATAATTTAATTAATCCTAGCTTGATCAAAGAGTATTTGGTCAAGCTGGGATCCATAAACTTCAATGCAATCCACAATTTTTTTATTTTCTAAAAAAATCACATAATCAATATTTGAACAAACTAAATTTAGTACGAGCTCATAGCTTAAATCTTTTTTTGAATAGATTTTAAATAAAAGCGCCATCCTTTTAAGGGCATCCATAGCACTATTGGCATGAATAGTTGCTAAAAAACCATTATGGCCTGTATTCATAGACAGCAGAGCGGGCTCAATTTCTTCAGAGCGAATTTCTCCTAATATTATCCTTTCAGGAGACATCCTTAGGGCATATTTCATATAATGATTCATTGATTTATTCTCAAACTTATCATCTGTAATAAATCTGGTTGTGGTCTGACTCGGAGAGTTTAATTCTTGAGTATCTTCAATAATAATAAGATGCTCATTTTGATCAAGCTCATTAATAAGAGAATTAAGAAAGGTTGTCTTTCCACTGCCTGTCGCCCCAGCGATAAGGATATTTTTCTTTTTTGTCATGGCATTTTTTAAAAATTGAGAATGCTCCTTATATTGATTTAAATTAATAATATTTTTTTGAAGGAGTCTTATAAAGAGTTTTGATTTTTTATTTGGTGATGTGGATCTATGAATGAGAGTGTATCTGACTGGAAAATTTCTAAACTCACCGTAGAATGAACAATAAGGATTTTTATAATTCCAATCTTGTTGATGATTTAAGGCCAAGATGTCAAATGCCCCTTCTAGATCAAGCTCTGTGAGATCACAATCAAATATTTCTTGAGTGCGAGAGGATTTAAAATGAATTTGAGTCGGGGAGTGAATAAAAATCTCTTCTAAGTCATCCATGAGTTCCGGAAGAAAGCTTAAATCAAGAATTTGGAAATACCATTTTGATAAGAGGTTATGATAAAGCTTAAACTCATCTTCATTAGACTCTAAGTTTATTTCATCAATTTTTAAAATTCGACCTTTAGATAAATGATCATAGAAATAGTTTTTCGCTAAATCAATTGGGTTATTCTCCATTGCCGACTTCCATAAGTGTGACATAAACTACAATATCTTTATATTGGTCTTGCTGGTTATTTGTTGAAAATAAGTTTTTTAAGATGGGTATCTTATTGATTCCAGGAATTTCTAAATCTTGTTTTTCCTTAAAATCAAGCTTTATGGTAAAGAGCTCAAACACTTTATTTTCAGTTAAAATTAAAGTGGACTTACTTTTAGGCCCTGAAATTGTTTGATCACTTGATTGAGTAAATTGCGATTGTTGATTTAAGAGATAATTACTTTCTGCAAAATTTATATCTCCTTTAATTCTAAGACCAACAAATTTCCAATCGGTGGAGTTTTTATCATTTGTTGAATTTTGATAGGGGACTTCTCCACCTAACTCAAGAGTAAAGGGATGGCCTATGATGGTATTAATCTCAGGCATTGCAATTAATTTTGCGTTTATGTTTTGATTTTCAAATAAAATATCACCAGATTCTAAATTCATTTTATGATGAGAGATTGTTTCCATAAGGTTTGATTTTACTTTGTTTATTCCAAGTGAGTTTGTTTGAGTTGTACTATTTGTGAGAGAAACAATATGAAATTTCACTTTATAATTTCTAAATTTATTCTCTTTGTTTTTACTTCTAAACTCAATTTGATAAAGATTTTTATACTTAGAGATAAAATGATCAATATTTTGTTTTGTTTCATATTCACATTCAATTTTTGATTTAATTTCTGAACAAGAGATATAATCATTTTGTTCCTCGTAAAAGTCTTTATAGATATCTGCAATGATTTTTGATAAAAGCTCATTTCCAATTTTTACATTTAATATAAGTTTTTTTATTTTTAGACCCTGAATCTTTAAAAATAATAAATATTGCTTCATTGTTTTTATTTCACCTGATACGTAGATAAAATCTCCTGAAATACTTGTCTCAAGCTCCACATCTTTGAGAACTTGAATAATCTCCATTCTCTTTAATTGTTCTTGTTTCGAGGTGACATATATCCTATAGGTCGTTTTCTTGCTTTTTTGCCATAAAACGAGATCTGTAAATCCCAGGGATTTGGCCTTTAATAGAATTCTTCGTTGCTTTGCGTCGTATTTATAGTTAATAATCTCCTTGTTTCCCACAGAATAATTAATCACAGGCTCAATTTGGAGTTCTGTTTGCTCACCTTTACTTAAAAATATGTCATGACCGCTTGCGGCATTCGCGTAAGTATCATTAACAAAGGTTTTGACAAGGAGGATGAGAAAAGTTATAAATATTGCCTTATTTGTAAAATGGATTAAATAACTAAAGGATTTTAATATGTCTTCAAACACACAACAAACAACAACTAGAAGAAACTTAAAAAAGAAAAAAATGGGTACAAAAAGAAAGAATGCAAATAATAATAAAGGTTCAACACCTAAGTTTGCAATCCACCCTGCTGGAAAATAAGAATTATTCATTTAGGCCTCGGCTTTAAATACTAGTAATGATTTTATAATTTTTTTTATATTTTGATTGGAGAGCTCTTTAAGCTCTCCTTTTTTATTTATACAAAGCTCAATAAATCGAAGGTCTCTAATCTCACAACTCTCTTTTAAACTTATCTTGATTAACTTCTCAGGGATTCCATACTTTTGAACTAAGTATTGTTTAATCTCTACTGCACTCTCTTTATTCTCTAGTGGAGAGTAGATATTTAGAATACTACCAAAACAAGTCGTACTCATGAGCATTAGGCTAAATAGTAATTTCAATTTTTCCATCCTTTTTTGATGTTTGAGTCTCATATTTTGTATAGGGAATCAGTTTTAATTCACTTGATTTTAGAATTTTTGGTAAGTACTTTTCATGAAGATAGACGATAAATTTTGTCCCTGAAGTTTTATCTACAGTAAATTGTTCTTGTTCATTTTCTTCTATTCCTCTTAAAAGAGCATATTGGATTAGAATTGAATTATTTGAGTCTAGAATAGTAATGGGTTTATTTTTTTCAAATTTTGCATAGAGTTGCGCGCTAATTTGTAATTCAATATAGTCTTTTTTTAATATCTCTTTTTCTTCATATAAAGGAGCTCTGATTTCCTGACTTGGCAGTGCTAAAAGATAGGAAAAACTATTTGTTAATAAAAAAATTAAGAGAAGTTTAAATTTATTTTGAGGATTAATTTTTTCCATATTTTCTCTCCAATTGATGCCATTTTTTATGAAATTTACTCAGAGAGTGGAACTCTCGCTTTTGAATATGATTTGAAATTTTTACAAGGTGGGTGAGGATTATAAGTAAAGTTGTTGCGAAGATAATAAATTCGACAAAATGAATTCCTTTTTCATTTTTGAAGATGTGTGAAAAGGATAGACACTGTATTCGTTTAGAATTGAATAATTTGCATTGATTGTTCTTACAGTCCATTTCTTTCTTCTTATTATGGTTTGTTCATAAAAATTACGCTCAAAAAGTGTATTCACTTTAAGCTTGTAGGGGGTTTTAAAGCTATTTAGTGAAAATAAACAGCTTTTCCCCATGAGAGACTGGATGTTTTTCAAATATGAAACCTTTTGAACTTCTTGGATCGCCTTCATTGTTTTAATTCCATACTCAACCCCTTGGGCGGTGGTAAGATTAATTCCAGGAATTAAAATTGCACCAATCTTACCAAGCTTTAAGAGTTTAAGAACCTTATTTATCTTTTCGATTTTTTTTATAAATAGCTTTGTTTCTCCATTAAGGGCTTTTGTACAAAGAAGAATTGCTCTTTTTGATTGAAGTATTTTTGATTGATTAAGCTGAGTTGAAAATACAGTTAGTGCGATGATTGAAAATATCATAAGAAGACAAATTCCAAAAAAACTTGTGCTTCCTCTCTCATTCATTACTTACGTTTCCCTTAAATTTAAGTTCAACCCTTGCCTTACGGCAGATTCCCATGGAATGAAATATCTTTTGAATATTATGACTTGAATCATTCTCAGCTAAGGCATCTAATTTTGAATCAATATTTATATATGTTTTATTTTTCATGCACTTAATTTCATTCACTGCGCCTATGACACTAGACCATACAGTTATCATTAAGGAGAGAACTAAGAGATAAGATGTGAAGTACATTATTGAATTTTTATCTCTTGTTGGACTTTCTTATTAATATTTTCAAATCTCGTATCAAGTGTTTTTCCAAACTTTTTAGCGGCCCCTAGGCAAAAAATGCCTATTAGGCCCGTAAGAATAATATACTCCATCATCCCTTGACCTTTTTGGTTTGTTACTTTTCTTTTAAAATTCCACATGTTTATACTCCTTTGTTTATCAACGTTTTCTATTCTCTAATTGATTTAAATATAATCTTAGAGGTGTTCTCGCTAGATAAAGCATATTTGGTGCCAGTTCTAGTTTTGAGATAACACCCTAAAATAAAAGGAGTCTACAAACTTGAGTATATTAATAGGTAAAAAAAATGAACTTTTTCACAAATATTAAAGTAAAGAGATTGCACCAAATTCAGAGGAGTTATAAAATAACTCCATGGAAGAAAATAATAACAAACTCTTTGTATTTGAAAAAAAAGAAATATTACTCATTTTTATATTTGTTATCTTGATGGCAATTATATCCTTCACTTTAGGTGTGAGAACGGGAAAATCCCTTTCCCTTAAAAATGATGAATATAGCGCTTCGGATATAAAAAATATTGATTTGAAATCTGTTGACGAAGAATTTGTGGATGATGTTGTTAAGCCTGAAATGAAGGATGAACCCATTTCTGCTTCAGACGGACAAAATGATATGGAGGAGAGGCTTCGAGAAGAAATGGAGAAGCTTGCGACTCAAGATATCAAAATTGAAAAAAATGATACTGAAAAACCTTCGGCGATAGAAGACTCTACAACTAAAGAAGTTGTAGAAAAAAATACAACAAAAACAACTGGTGAAGGTGGCGACTTTACAGGTAAGTATACGATTCAACTTTTCTCTCATCAAAGCCAAGCTGCTGCTCAGGACTTTGCTGATGGCTTTTTATTAAAAGGTTATGACGTCATCATAAATGAGGCGATTATTGCTGGAAAAGGAAAATGGTATCGTGTAAGCATTGGTATCTTTGATGATGTTAATCAAGCTAAAGATTATTTACAAAAAGAAAAGTCTCTCTTCCAAGACAAAAACTATATTATTTCTCAGTTTTAAGAGGTCTCATTCCTTTTAAAAATTCATCCTTCGAATAATAGTCCCTCTAGTTTTTAGAGGGATTGTTATATAAAGCTGTCGTTCTTTGAAAAATTGTATCTACAAATTTAAGATAAATATTTCTAATTTGCGTTTCATCAAGAGAAGATAAAAACTTAAAGTCAGATTTTTTTGCTAAACTTGATTTAGATAAGGTTTCTCTTAATTGCTCCACATCTTTAGAGTTAAAAATAGATTCCTGAACTAGTTGATATAAATTTTCTCTTGATTCATTATTCTCCTCAATAAGCTTGTGAAGGATAAAACTTGATAAATAAGTATATTCATCTGTAACCTTCTCTAAAGTGTGATCACTGTCTACAATCAGATTTTCAACCACACTCGTTAGTCTTCTTAAGGCGTAGAAAGTTAAACCAAGATTATCTGGTAACATCATTCTTTCTGCAGATGAGTGAGAAATATCTCTTTCATGCCATAAAATAGTATTTTCGTGAGCAATAAGTAAATGAGAGCGAATGACTCTTGCAATTCCCGTTAAATTCTCAGAGGAGATAGGATTCTTTTTGTGAGGCATCGTGGAGGAGCCTTTTTGCCCTTTAGAGAAGCCCTCATAGACTTCTGAAATATCAGAGTGATGTAAGTGACGAATCTCTGTGGATATCCTCTCAACCGCCGTGGCAATCATGGCGGTAATTGAGACGAGTTTTAAAATTCGATCTCTTGGAATAATTTGAGTTGAAACAGGTTCAACATTTAGTCCAAGTGCATTTAAAGTTTCTTTTTCTATTTCAGGAGTGATCACTGTATAGTTTCCTACTGCCCCAGAAATTTGACCTGTAATCTCTTTATTAAAGTAATCTTCTAGATCATCTAGTCTTCTTGAAAACTCTGCATAGAATCCTAGAAACTTAACTCCAAAACTCATCGGCTCTGCATTCATACCATGGGAGCGCCCCATACAAATTTGGTATTTATTATTTTCTGAAAATTGTAGTAGAGTATGTTTTAGTTTTTTGAGTTGTTTAATGATAAGCTCAGTACTCTTCTTTATCTGTAGGCTCAAAGTTGTATCTATAATATCAGATGAAGTGCAGCCAAAATGGAAGTACTTAGAAATATCATCAGGTAAGTTTTCAGTTATTGATGTACAAAATGCAATAATATCATGCTTTGTTGTTTTTTCTATTTCTGAAATTCGCTCAGGGGATATTTTGGCTTTTTCTGCGATGATGGCCGAGATACCATCTGGAATTCTCTTCCCTTCTAGTGCCCGAACTAGGGCGAGTTCTACATCCAAATATGTTTTGAATTTATTATACTCACTCCAAATATCAGAGATTTCAGGGCTATTATAGCGTTCAATCATATTTTATCCTTAAAAGTAATAGCCGAGCTCAACACCAAACTGAGTCCAACCAAAAACGAGTGTTCTATCCGGAAGTTTTTCTTCTTCTACTTGAGAGCGTTCCACAAAGACCCAATTATAACTTAGTTTTGCTCCATAAAAGAAGCTATTTGAAGAGCGGTATTCAAGTGAGTAAGATGCATTATAGCCATATCCCGCATATTTTTCATCATCAGTTGAGTCGAGATGAAAACAATAATCTCCAAAAACTTGAATGACTTCAAAAGTGCGATCTGAATTTAATAGATCAGCAAATGCTTTAAAGCGATATGCTAACCCGACACCAATCATTGATATTGATTGAATATTTGTTGTTCTGTCTAGGTTCGCTGTGCTGTTTGCATCTCCACTATCTGTAGTTCTCTCATCTGCAATGGCATTATATTGGGCCACCACACGTTTAAATTGAAGGCCCCACCAAGCATTAGTAAAGGATTGATCAAATCGATTTAAATAGAGTGCTTCTAGTGTTTGTATTTTTGTAATATCTTCATAATCATAACTAAATTGAAAACTTGCGGATAATCTATGATGATCGACACCTGTGAAGTATGGCTCATTAATGACCCCCGACTTATTTTCTCTATGAGTGAGGATACTATCATCTTTTAAGAAAATCTCAGGGTATGTATTAATATCATCGACTTTAATACTTGAAGGAGAAGTCGTTTGTAGTAACTCTCTCTTATCCTGTTTAAAATATTGAGCAAATGAAGATGTAGAAAGTAGGAATAGCGCTATAATTAATTTCATTTCTCTACCATCCTATCAAATTTTTCCCCAGGAAAGTCTTCAATACCAATTGTTTTTGCTAAATTAAGTTTTTCTATTAAGTGTTCAAATTTTGTATTTTGAAAATTAACACTCGAGTTTAAAAGTTCTGTCAGAACGCTTTCAAGATCAACAAATGTCGTTTTTGATGAGATATAATTATCAATAGTTTTATCAAAAACATAACGAGCATTTTTAAGTTCTGCTTCAACGGCAACAAATTGTTTTTCTAGCAGCTGAACTCTACTTAATGTCAGTCTGTTTGAAACCCTTGACTCTCTAATAGAGTCTTTCATTTTTATTTCGGCCATTCTTTGTTTGTAAAATGAAGATTCCGTTATTCTTGAGTTTAAAAAACCACCACTACCATATAGTGTCCAAGTCATATTAAGAGTGGCAGCAATTTCAACATTTTTACTATCATCAAAGGTATTATAATTATCTTCATAACCAGAATCTGAAAATAATCGCTTATAGGTTCCAAGCTTTACCGAAAATTTTGGTAGCGGAAGATTTTCTTTTAATGTTTTTTGATGGGATCTTACTGCGTTTTCTACTTCATATCTTGCATCAAGAATTTTAGGATTTTTCTTCACGGCAAGCTTTTCTATTTCACCTAAATTAATAGAGAGTGGTACTTGTTTTAAATTATCTGTAGGAACATAGACTGTTCCGGGGTCATCTCCGAGAACTTGTGCAAGGCTCTCTTGGGCCGTGTAATAGGCAGTATTAGCTTCGTGAAATTCTTTATGTGCTTTTAAGAAGATTGCCTTTGCTTGAAGAAATTCTTGAACTTTAATTTTCTTTAAACTTAATTTTTCTTTTGCAAGTCTATAGACAAATGAGGTGTGACTAAGTTGTTTTTTATAAATTGTGACAATATTTTTTAATCTTGAAAGGTTAAAGTATTCAAAGATGACTTTGAGCCTTAGTTCTCGACGCTCTTCTGATAGTTTTTCTTTTTGACGATAGTATGTATTTTTTGCATTAGCGTAATCTAGATAATCTTTTCCCCAGTTAAACAAAGTATAATCTTTAAAACCGACCCCAATAAAGCCTGTGGGAGTTTTTGCTGAAGACGCGTTAGTTACAGGATCACGATAGAGGTTTTCGGCAAAGTGATCAGATGTTGTTCCCATGGTGAGTTGTAGTTTTGGTAGATAAAAATCATCAAATGCATCTTGATAATAGATCTCGTTTAGTTGAAATTGATAAACACGAAGTTTTTCATCTAAGTTTGTTCTTAGACCAATTTCTATTGCATCTTGAATAGAGATATATTTAGCTTTATTTTGAGAGATTGAAGTCTTGTCATTCCCTTCAAATTCTCTTTCTAGGCTTTCAAGATCGTCATCGGCCTGAATAGAATGCGCAAGAAATATGCAGAATAAAAGAATAATTATCTTCTTCATTATGTCCTTAAAAATTGTGTGCTAAAAAATACTAGCACCCAAATTTAAGGTCGAAAAGTAAAATTATATATTTATTCCTGGACAGCCTTTACGAATGATATTCTCTTCCATTGAGTTCACTTTTAAAGTTGTAAGTCTTAAGTTATTTTTAATCTGGGTTTGATTAATTTCGAGTCTTTGTCTAACGGATTCTTGGTTTGGTTTCGTTCTTTTTTGGAGGATTTCATTTCGAAGATAAAGAGAATTTAGTTTTGATTTGATATCTATTTTCTCTTTACGCTCCTTGATTAATTCCTTACATCTACGGGAGAGAACTGGATCAGTAATAATTTCTCTATAAATTGCATTTTGAGCTAAAGCAGCACTTGTCAGGAAAAAAAATGCGAAAATGATTCTATTCATATGCCTATTTTAACGCATTTCAAAAATAATCCAAGTAAGAATTTTACTCTCTATATTGAAGTGAAATATCCTTTTTTAAAATGGCCAATAGTGATAAATTCCGCTATTATTAGTGTAAATGAAAAAAGCGATAAACTATGCCTAAAGTATTGATTTTAGTACCTGCCCGATATGGATCTACGAGATTTCCAGGTAAACCACTCGCTAAAATCAACAATAAGCCAATGATTCAATATGTTGTCGAGAATTGTCAGAAATCTGGATTTGATTATGCGATTGTAACTGATAACGATAAAATTGAAAATTTTATTAAAAGCATTCATGGAAATGTTGTTCGAATTGATGATGATGTTCCAACAGGATCAGAGCGAATTGCTCTCGCTTATCAACGGTATTTTGCAAAAGAGAATTTTGAATTCATCGTCAATGTTCAAGGTGATGAACCTTTGTTAAAGGCAGATACAATTCAAGCGATTATTAATGAGCATAAAATGTCTTCATTTGATATTTTTACAGCAGTTAAAGCGAGAAAAAGCTCAGAGACTGATTTTTCAAATCCTAATATCGTTAAATGTATTTTTTCTGCTGTTAGTAAACAATGTTTGTACTTCTCCCGTGCTTCCATACCTTTTTCTAGGGAGAACGAATTGGTCAAATGGCATCAACATATTGGAATCTATTCTTATAGAACTGAGTCTCTTCTCAAATTTGTAAAGCTCTCTATGGGTAGCTTTGAAAATGTAGAAAAACTCGAACAACTTAGGGCCCTTGAAAATGGCTTGACCATAGGGGCTTTTGAAACAAAAGTGAATTTAATAGGAGTCGATACTCCCGAAGATATTTCAAAGATTGAAGGAGTTCTAGGTGAATAAAAAAGTTAAAAAGTATATCTTTATCACAGGTGGAGTGACAAGCTCACTTGGAAAAGGACTCGCTTCAGCAAGTATGGCCGCTTTAATCGAGCGTCGAGGCCTAAAAATTAATATGTTAAAAATGGATCCCTATATAAACGTAGATCCAGGAACGATGAGTCCAACTCAGCACGGTGAAGTTTTTGTTACCGATGATGGGGCAGAGACAGATCTTGATTTAGGTCATTATGAAAGATTTACTTCTCTTACCTTATCCAAGAAAAATAATTTTACGACAGGGCAAGTTTACTTACAAGTTATAGAGAATGAGAGAGAGGGAAGATACTTAGGAAAAACAGTTCAAGTCGTTCCTCATATTACAGACGAAATTAAAAGAAGAATACATATTGCAGCTGAAGATTGTGATCTTCTTTTAGGTGAAATTGGCGGAACTGTAGGGGATATTGAATCTCAACCTTATATGGAGAGTATTAGACAATTCTCTCATGACGTTGGTCCTGAAAATGTCTTATTTATTCATCTCGTATTAGTTCCTTATCTTGCAGCTGCTGGAGAGTTAAAATCTAAACCAGCTCAACATTCCGTTAAAGAGCTTCGCTCTATTGGTTTATTTCCTAATATCATTATTTGTAGAGCAGATAGAGATATTGATCAAAGTATTTTAGATAAAATTTCTCTTTTCTGTAATGTTCCTAAAACAAATGTTTTTAAATCAATTGATCTCGATTCTATTTATAAAGTACCACTTGAATTTCATAAGCAAGGGCTTGATTCTAAAATATGTGAACTCTTGGGTATCTGGTCTACAACTCCAAATATAAAAGATTTAGAAAAAGTTGTTTATAACGTACAGAATCCAAAGTCAGTTGTTCGCATTGGAGTTATTGGTAAATATACAGAACTTATCGAATCTTATAAGTCTCTTGATGAGGCCTTAAGGCATGGTGCTATAGAGAATCAAGTAAAATTAGATATGATCTATATTGATGCTGAAGAACTTGAAAATGGTAATACAACACAACTGGAGCAGGTTCATGGTATTCTTATTCCTGGTGGTTTTGGAGCAAGAGGAACCGAAGGTAAAATTCTCGCGATAAAATACGCTAGAGAAAATGGTGTACCATTTTTTGGAATTTGCCTAGGTCTGCAACTCGCCATGATTGAATATGGCCGAAATAAAGCTGGAATTAAAAATGCCACATCTATGGAGTTTTCTGAAAGTGGAGACTTTGTTGTTCATTATATGGAAGGGCAGTCAGCAAATATGTCTAAAGGTGGAAGTATGCGTCTTGGAGCCTATGATTGTGAATTAAAGGAAAATTCTCTGGCCCGAAAAATTTATGGATCAGAGCTTATTTCTGAGAGACATAGACACCGCTTAGAAGTTAATAATGAATATACAAAGAAACTAGAAGACGCAGGAATGACAATTTCTGGTATTAATAAAAAATTAAATTTAGTGGAAGTAATCGAGCTAACTGAGCATCCTTTCTTTATAGCTTGTCAGTTTCACCCTGAATTTAAATCTAGACCATTTAATCCGCATCCAATTTTTTCAAAATTTATAGATGCATCATCAAAAAAACATGGAGATAAAAATGAATAAGATCGATTTCTTTATAGGGCCATGTGTGCTTGAAAATGAAAAACTTGCAATGGATGTTGCTGAATTTTTAGCAAAAAACTTAGAAGAATTTAGTGATAAAATTAATATTAATTTTAAGGGAAGCTTTGATAAGGCAAACCGAAGTTCCATAGATTCTTATCGAGGGCCTGGAATTGATGAGGGCTTAAGAATTTTAGAGAAAGTAAAAAAAGAATTTGGCTTTAAACTTATTACTGATTTTCATTATCCTGAGCAAGCAGATCCTGTTGCAAGTGTGATTGATACGATACAAGTTCCAGCATTTCTATGCCGCCAAACGGATATGATTATTGCAGGAGCACAGGCCTGTAAGAAATATAACGGAAGATTAAAAGTAAAGAAAGGACAGTTCTTATCTCCTTATGAAACGAAAAATATTGTTGATAAAGCAGCTAGCTTAATGCCTAAAGAAAATATTCTTCTTACAGAGAGAGGAACAAGTTTTGGTTATAATAATCTTGTCGTCGATATGGCCAGTTTTCAAATTATGAAGTCTTTCGGTGTGAAAACAGTTCACGATGCAACTCATTGCGTTCAGATGCCTGGTGGACTTGGAAGTTCAACTGGAGGAAAAAGAGATCAGATTTTCACTCTTGCAAGAGCAGCCGCAGCCGCTGGAGCAGATGGATTCTTTATGGAAGCTCATCCTAATCCTGAAAAAGCTCTTTCAGATGCCACAAGTCAATTACCATTAGAAAGTATAAAACCATTAATAGAATCAATTATTAGAATTAAAGAAGTATGCCATGAGTTTAAATGAAAATGAATTAAAGGAAATTGTTAAAAAATTCCAATCAAAATTAGACAAAATTAAAATTTGTCTCTTTGATGTAGATGGTATTTTAACGGATGGAAAAATCTATTGGGCTTCAGAAGAAGTCGGTTTCAATAGAAGTTTTCATACACATGACGGCTACGGGATGAAAATACTTATGAAAGCAGGTATCAAGGTTGGTGTGATTACTGGTGGAGATTCTATAGGTGTTGAAAAAAGATTGAAAGGCCTTGGTCTTGATTATATTTATATGGGAAATGAAGACAAAAGAGATGCTCTAAATGAGATTATATCAAAAGAAAATGTTTCTGATGAAAATATTCTCTATATGGGAGATGAGTTTTTTGATCTTCCTCTTTTAAAAAGAGCCGGCTTTTCGGCCTCAGTCCCTAATGCAAGTTATGAAATAAAAAATGAAGTTGATTATATAACGACTCGTACAAGTGGTGATGCTTGTGTTAGGGAAGTTATTGATATTCTAAGATATGCTAAAAGTATTACTCCAGAGATTGAATATTAATGAAACTAGGAAAGAGATTATATAAATCTAGTGCCATTAGCTCTATTAAATTAATGGCGATACTTATTTCAATTGTTTTATTTTTAAATCTCTATTTTCAGACATTTTCTAATGAGCATTTTTTTCAATTTCTTGATTCACTCAATTTCACTAAGGATCAAGCTAGCTTAAGTATCGTTTTTAAATATTATTTAAAATACCCAGAAGAGTTTCTCGTTTATATTTTTGCGATCTTAATTCCAGCAATTTATTACGGTTTTATCCGAGGGGTGGCCTTTCATGAAGGTGGAATCCTTGTAAACCGTGGAATTCCTTTTTTCAATACGAAGATATTTTATACTCAAATTAAAAATTATAAAATTGTTCATCAAAAACATATTATTGCTGTTAAAATTTTAGATACCGAAGATGAGATGGTTTTTGGTGTTAAAAATATTGATAGGGTAATTGCTCTTCTTGATCAAAATGGAATTTCTGGAAATTTGGATCGTCATCAAAATAATGTAAAATCTGCTTCTTTGAAATTAATTTTCTTCTTTATGATCGTGGGGATTTTAATGTTATTTATTCAATACGGTGGATACTTAAGATTTATTTTTCGCTAAATTAATCATGGCCGCTTTTTCAAGTCGATTCATAATCCCTAGGAACTCTTCACTTAGAAGTTGATTTTTTGTTACTTCAACAATGATAGATGAGTACTTCTTCTTATCATAGTCTCTGAAAATTGAATAAATCTCTCTTGCTCCTTCAAAGGCATTTAGGGGAAGCGTATAGAGACCAGGATTTGTTAATAAGCTTGAATCCTCAATTTCTAGAGCTTGATCTTTTAAGGTCAAAATCACAGGAGTATTAGGCATATAATGATGTTTTAATTGCCCTGGGGCAACTGGACTTTGTTCATGACGAATTTCAATCTTTTCATCTTTTATAATCTCTTTAATCTCATTTATTGTAATCATGCCAGGTCTATAGATAAGAATCTTATCATCAAAAATACCAAGGACGGTCGATTCGATGCCGATTGTACATTTACCACCGTCTATAACCTCAATGGATGGAAATTCTTCTTGAACGTGTTGAGCTGTCGTTGGTGAAGTTTTTTTAAACTTGTTTGCACTTGGTGCTGCAACAGGATGTCCTAAAGACTCTATTAGTTCTAGGGCCAAAGGATGATTTGGCATTCTTAGACCAACGTAATCAAGTCCAGATGTAATTTTATCACTCACAAGGTTATTTTTTTCAAGAATCAGAGTCACTGGTCCAGGCCATAGGTGTTTGGCAATTTTATCAGCGAGCTCATTCCAATTTTTTGTATATTTTTTTGCCTGCTCAATAGAACAAACATGAACAATCAAGGGATCAAAAAAAGGTCTCTCTTTTGTCGAGAATATAGAGTCAATTCCTTTTGTGGATTCGATGGACGCAGCAAGGCCATAGACCGTCTCTGTAGGCATACCAACGACACCGCCATCTTTAAGTATATCAATTATATTTTTTATCATTTGAAATCACTTATTCTTTAGTTTAAATTGATTTATTACCCCAGATCCATCAAATTGACCAGAGTTATAGAAGGTTTGAAAATACCTTTTGTTTTTATCGTAAGCATGAAAACTACCAGAGACATGGAGTTCACTTCCAAAGAGTTGATTTAGAGCCTTTAAGTTTTTAGACTTTGAAAAATAGGATCCTAAAAAACTTTTAAGAAGTTTTAAATTGTATTGATGATGTTTTTTAAAGTGATTTAAATATTTTTCAAAACGCCCATAAAGATTTTTAACACATCTTTGTTTTTTTGAGAGATCTCGATTTCTTCGAAGCTCTTTTTTTAGATCATCAAACTCTTTACTGGTGATTTCATTTGTTTCACATACGTAGGAGAGTGAATTGATGAGTTGATGTTGACTCAAATGATGAAAGTATTCTAACGACCTAGGGCCCAGCTCTATATGGGTTGATCCTTGCAGAGGTCCTCTAAGCTTTTTTGATTTAACCATATGAATGATTTTATCATCGACATTCGTAAAATTTCTTGTGTAGCTAATCGCTTTTTTTCTTTTTAAATAATGATACCATTTGTCTGTTCTATCGATTGAAAAATTAACTTTCATCTCCATTGAGAAGCGATCAATACTCTCTACATTATCTGCAGATAGATCCTCTGAAAATTCATATTCAATATTAAATTCTTTTCTTATCTCTGAGACATTTGAGACATCGGTCGGAAATTGAAAGATTCTATTGATAATCTTACTATAGATTAAGCTTAATAGACTTTGAATATAAGTAACTGACTCGGAATAACTTTTAAAAAATATTTTTTCCATATCGTTTGTGACAATTCTTATTTGTTCAAGGGCCCTTCGCTTCATATTTCCAAAAAGTAAAAATGAGAATTTGGATTTGTAATTTTCCTTCTCTCTTTGCTCACTTGAGATTAAATATTCTTTTAGATCATTAACATTATAATTACCTTTGAGCATTTGATTAAGCTCTTCTTGTTTATGGTAATCACTTTTTATGGATTCAATATTGTCTTTTGTAAAAGAAAGGTTAAGCGTACTTGATTTTGTAAACTCATAGTCAAACTCAAAACTTAAAAGAGTCATCTTTAAAAGATTGAAAAAATCGTATTCTAGACTTGCTCTTCCTTGTGAAAAAGTTTTCTTCTCTTTATTTAGTGAGACTCTTAAGTATTGTTCTAAATGATCTTTTTCATCATCTCCAAGTTTTTGAATCAAAGAGGAAGATTTAAAGGTAGTCGCATATTCAAATCCAATACCGACTCCAACTCCATTTCCAAGGTTTGTAGATCCCACTGCGCCTGCATAGAATCGGAATTCATCATTCTTTTTTATAACTTCATATTTTTTTATTTCATCAATACTTTCTGCATCGAACTTTCTAAAAACTAAAAATAAATTTGAAAAATCTGACTCTAGTCCATCAAGATAACTCTTGGAGAAATGATAGTGATGATAGGTTCGATTAAAACTTAAACCAATAAAAGCATTTAGACTTAAATCATCAATTTCAATTGTGTCGTTGTCCCGAAGATTGGAGAGAAAGGAGTAAGCATCAACTTGTAAGATAAGTTGATCATGAACTATCCACTGATCTGATTCTAGTTCTGGTGCAACTTCTCTTGTGGCCCAAATATTGTAATTAAGCATGGGTTTATGCCAGGTAAAACCTGAGAAGTTATAGACGCCACCACCAAGATCATAATTTTCTAAAAGCCTATCAACTTCACCCTGTCCGATATTTATATAAGATTTTCCAAATAAAGCATTTAAATCATTAATGATAGGAGAGAGCTCAAAGTTGGGTTTAGAGCTTTTTGTTGAAATAAGACCCTTTGTTTTTGATTGTTCAACCGGGTGTTTTTTTAATTTAAAATGAGTAAATTCAACAGCATAGGTCTCCTTAATTGGAAAACCACAGAGGATAATTAGGAATGTTAAAATACTGAAAATTTGCATTTATTCCTTGATTTTGCATCGCAAAAGTCTTATAACAACCGATCGGAACTGAAGTTTTTATCTTTAGGCATATTTTTCCGCTTAAATATTATTTATGGAGGCACAGTGGATTTTTCAAAATTTCAACAATTATTAGATGAGCAAACTAGTTGGCCTGATTACTATCATTTTAAATTTGTCACAAAGACTGAAGAAAAGCATAAGGTCATTGAGCTGTTAACAGATCATAAAATTGAAGAGAAATTGTCTGGTACTGGAAAGTATACTTCAATTACTGCTCGAAAATATTTAAATTCATCCGATGAAGTCATTGAAATTTACAAATCTGTTTCCACTGTTGAGGGTGTCATTACACTCTGACGTTTTAAAAGGGTGAATTCGTGACATATGAAAGCGCAATTGTAATTGGAGGGGGAGCCTTCGGTACAAGTATGGCCTCTGTTCTATCAGATAATTTTAAAAAAGTTTATGTACTCGTTAGGTCTCAAGACGTCTACGACTCTATTAAAAATGGTGAAAATTCAGTTTATTTACCAGGACAAAAATTATCAATTAATATTATTCCTGCTCTGTCTTGGGAAGAAATCTTTAAAGAGAATAGCATTGCAAATATTCAACTGATTGTGAATGGTCTTCCTACGAGTGCCATTCATTCTTTTTATACAAAAAATAAATCTCAGTTAGAATCGTTCTTTAAGCTTAAAATACCTCTGGTTTCAATTTCCAAAGGAATAGATCCTGAAACACTTGAAATGTCAGATGATTTATTTCAAGAAAATTTTCCACATTTTCAAGATTATATAACCTATTTATCAGGGCCATCTTTTGCAAAAGAAATTATTGATAGACAAATTACTATTGTCGCACTTGCTGGAAGATTACCAGATGTTTTATTCGATGTTTGTAAAAAACTTGGTACTGATTATTTTAAGTGCATTCCTACCTATGATATTAAAGGAGTTCTTCTCAGTGGGGCACTCAAAAATATCCTTGCTATTGCTGGTGGTATTTTAGAAGGATTAGGCTTTAATCATAATACCAGGGCTGCCATGATTACTAGGGGAATTAATGAAATGCTTCGCTTCGGGAAAGTTTATAATGCAAGACCTGAAACATTTTATTCTTTTGCCGGGATGGGGGATTTAATTCTTACGACAACGTCATCTCTGTCAAGAAATAAGACTTTTGGAGTAGAGGTTGCGACCTCAAAATTAACTCCTAGTGAAATTATTGCAGCTCAAAGATCTGTCGTAGAAGGTTATAAAACGACCCAAGCCGCCTATAGTCTTGCTAAAAAATATAAAATTAAAGCCCCACTCTTTGATGGAGTCTATAAAATTCTTTATGAAGACACCGATCCTAAAGATATTTTAAGCTCTTTGATGAAAATGCCTATTAGTACTATTGAGTAAAGTCTAAATTAAGGTATTTTTAAACGAATTGTTTATAAAATATGTATAATTAAATAATGAATAAGTTTCTACTACCTATTTGCTCTTTGCTATTTTTGTCAACTACTGTAAATGGAGTTGAAGATAAACCAAAAATAGTTAAAATGATTAGTGATGAAAAAATTTTTGGTGGTAGCCAACTATATTTTCAAACTTTAAGTCTAATTAAAAAATCTTATCATGAAGCTGGTTTTGAAATTAATTTGGTAAATGTGCCCAATGAGAGAGGTTTTCAAATGCTCCTAAAGGGAGAAGTTGATGCTGATATTGGAAGAATGTCTATTGTTATTGATAAGCTAAATTTAAATTTTGTTAATGTTCCTTTAGTAGAGCTAAGATATTGCCTTTATTCTGTACATAAAACAAAGGGAAAAGAGCTTGAAGACGCTTCAATTATTATGGTCAGAGGCACACAAATTCCGAAGGTAACAAAACTCAAAAACATTACTTATGCAGATTCATTAGCGCAAGCAATAGAGATTTTAAAGAAAAGATCAAGCATTGATTATTTATTTTTCATTAAAGAGATTTATGAAACCTCTGAATTATCAAAAAATAACCAACTTAATTGTGTTCATCTTTATGAAAAACTAAATGCCTATCATGTTTTATCGGAAAAAAAGAAATATCTCATTCCAATATTAGAACCAATTTTTAAAAAATACTTTCCCCTAAAAATCTAAGCTTATTTCAAATTCTCTTTGATTTTAGAAATACTTATTGTTTCCCCAAGAGATTTTATTTTTCCATCTCTCGTCTTTATGAAATATGCGGGAACTCCTACAATTGAATAGCTAGCGAGAAAATTTGATATGTCTTCATCTCTCTTCGTCCAGTCACCCTCTAGTAACTCTATACTTTCTTCTTTCACAAGCTTTTGAAAATCATCTGATTCAAGAACGATTTTTTTATTCACTTTACAAGTAAGGCACCATGAAGCCGTAAAGTTAATAAAAACAGGGCCCTCATTTTTTTCATTAATAAACGATTTAGTCCATGGTTTCCACATAAGCTTACTATGACTTATTGATGAATTTTCTTCTTTTACTTTAAATGCATTTATTTTTACAGCTTGATAGAAAAAGATCAAAGGTAGAAGAAAAACAAGGAGGATCACATAAATATTTTTTGAAATATATTTTTTAAAATAAAAAGCAAAGAAAACAAAGACGATAATTAAGTTAATATAAATTCCAGAAAAGCTAGTATCAATTAAATTATTTAAAACATCATAGAGCCAGATAACAGTTACAAGGAGTGTTAATCCTAAATATTTTTTAAGTTTATCCATCCAGAGACCTGGCTTTGGAAGAAAACTAATTGTACTTGGAAAAAATCCAGTTAGGATAAATGGAAATGATAATCCAATCCCAACTGCAATGAAAATGATAAATAAGTTCAGTGTAGATGTCGTGAAGGCAAATCCAAGGGCAGCTCCAAGAAATGGGGCAGAACATGGAGTTGATAAGATTGTCGCAAGTATTCCATTGACAAAATCACCTGTAAAACCGCTTTTCGTTCGTACATTTCCAAGTTTTTTTCCCCCTGGAGTCTGAAACTCAAAAAGTCCAAACATATTCAGAGCCATAATAAATATTATCATAAGCATAATGAAAACAAATATGGGAGACTGTAATTGGAATCCCCAACCGATTGTCTCTCCACTCGATTTAAAGAGATAGACTACAACGGCCAAGACTAAAAATGATGAGACAACACCTAATGTGTAGCTAAGGTTATGCTTTAAGATATTCTTATTAGATTCTTCATTGTGAGAAATTAGACCAAAGAGTTTTAGGGAGATTACGGGAAGCACACAAGGCATTAAGTTTAAAATCAATCCACCTAAAAAAGCAAAAAGAATATAATAAAATAAGCTTTTTGATTCTTTCTTAATAGAGCTTTTGATTAATCCATCTTGAGCGGGGTCAATTTTATTAAGAGATTTTAAAACGGTTTCTATATTCTTTTCCCCATTAACCGAAAATGATTTAAATTCACTTGTAATAATTTTCGCTTTTTGATCCCTTGGATATTGTAATAAGAACTGTGGTTTATATGGTGTTTTAAACTCACCATCTAAAGGAAGATCAATTTTTGGATCTTCATAAACTCCATCCCAATCGATTTTAACTTCACCATAGATAATTTTATTTTGATGATCAAGATAGACGTCTTCATGTTTAAAATCAAAGAGCGGTAGTAGGTAGGGTGTAATAATATTTGTATGGGGTTTAATTTTTGTGAAGTCGGCATTTTCAATCATATAGTAGAGAGTAAGACTATTTTCACCCGTTTTACTTAGAAAAAATTGAACTGGAGACTCATTACTTTTTTCTGGTAATTGATGATAAATATCGACGAGCATATCTGATGTTAATCTTGAATTATTTGAACTTTCTTTATTTTGAATATCGAGATTTAAGTTCGCTTCTCCAGGAATACAAATATCTTTACATACTAACCATTGACCACTTATTTCTAAATTTTTTCCGAGGTAGTTTTGATCGATTTCATAAAATAGAGCATATTTACCTGAGTATCCGTAAGCCCACATATCTCCTTGCTCTATATATCTTTTTGGAGCCGGCCAAGGAAGATCGATTGGTGTGACTTCTTGATTATCTAATTTAAATTTTAATTTTATTTCAAGTCCAGCATCTCCAGGATTTTTCCAGTAAGTATGCCACCCTTTTTCATTCTCGAAGCTAACAGCTAAAAATAACTTTTCATCAATTTCAAGAATGCTTGCACCCATCTTTGTTCTTTGAATTGATTGTCCATAGCTGAGTGATGAGATGCATATTAAAAATATAGTAAAAAAGTTCATTTTAATTGTTCGTAACACTTTAAACTCCTTCATTCTGCATCTATAATATTTCTATGATAGCAGATGATAATAATTTTCCTAACCGTATAATATGTTTAACTGAAGAGTCAGTTGAGACACTTTTCCTTCTTGGGAAAGGTCATCTCATTAAAGGCGTTTCAGCTTTTGTAAAAAGACCTGAGGAAGCCTGTAAGCTTCCAAAGATTTCATTTTTTACTACTTCTAATTATGACAAAATTCTCTCCCATAAGCCAGATTTAATCTTGGGCTATTCTGATATTCAAAAAGACATTGCCAGAGACTTAATCGAGCTCGGCCAAAATGTCTTCATAAGTAATCATAGAAGTCTTGCAAGCATTTTAGATTATATATTAATGCTTGCAAGAATTGTAGGAGATGAAGCCTCAGGAATCAAGCTTATCACAGAACTCCAGGATAAGATGAGAGAGGCCAGAGAATTTACAAAAACTTTACAAAAGAGGCCAAGAGTTTACTTCGAAGAGTGGGATAATCCTCAAATTTCTGGTATAAAATGGGTAAGTGAATTAATTGAGCTCTGTGGAGGGGTGGATATTAATTCTGATAAATCTGATGGATTTTTGGCCAAAGAGAGATTCGTGACAAACGATGATATTATTGAGAAAAATCCTGATATTATCTTTGGTTGTTGGTGTGGAAAAAAAGTAAAAATTAATGATTTCTACCAGCGTGATGGATATGAAAATATATCTGCCATCAAGAATAAACAGGTTTTTGAACTTGAGCCGGAAATCTTCTTACAGCCCGGACCTGCACCTATTATTGCTGGAATAGATATTTTGATAGACTATTTTAAAAACTATACGAAGGAGATAAAATGAATAAGTTTCTATTTTTATTTTTATTATTTTCTGGATTAAATGTTTTTGCGCAAAATAAAACACATAGCGATTTAATGGAAGATTTTTTAAATCAAAGACAAAAGATGATGGAGTCAGTGTTTAAAGCATTTGATGATGATGATTTTTTTAAAGATGATGTATTTCCAGACACTGGGATTTCTGGCTTTGCGCAAGGTATGCCTTCTATGGGTGGGCAAATAAAAATTGATCAAAAAGAAGAAAGTGATGGATCAATATCTATTATGATTACACCTGAAAACGAGGGAATGTCGCTGGATATTGATACAAAAGATGACTTTATAACGATTAAGTCAGAAACAAAAATTATTGATAAAAAAGATCAAAATGGCAACACCTTCCAATCACAATCCATAAGTCGATCATCAAGATCAATTTCAATTCCTCCGGGTTATAAAGCAAAAACACCAGAAGCTGTAGGCAAGAGTATTAAAATTTCACTTGTGCCTGATGAAGATATTAAAAAGCTACCTTCTCCTGGGCACAAAAATGGTAGAGTTCCGATCATGAAAAGTCCTGGAGATGAAACAATTTAGCGTTGCCACTCAGGGATGGTTTCTACTTCGTCTCTCATTTTTAAAAAAGAGATAAGTCGATTTAGGACAATAATATCATGATCATCTTCAAGGTCTAAATCGAGAAATGAGCAACCTTTTGAATTCTCTTCATGTCTGCAATTTTGAAATTTGCAATTTTGAAAATAGCTATGAAGATCCGGAAAGAGTTCTGGTAGCTCCGTTTGTGATATGTCAGCTACCGCCAAGGTTCTTACTCCTGGAGAGTCAATCATAAAAAAGGTATCTAGATCAATAAATTCAGCCCAAGTCGTCGTATGAGCCCCTTTTTCTATTCCTTTGGCAAGCCTTGAACTCAGTAGTTCAATTTTTCCATTACTCAGAGAAGAGATGAGCTTACTCTTTCCAACACCTGATTGACCTAAACAAATGGTCGTCTTAAAGTGCAAAAGCTCTTTTAGTGCTTCTATATTTTTAAAATAGGAGGAGTCTTCAAAATTTGATATTTCAAAATAATTAACCCCAAGGTAGTCTAGTTTTTTCTTTTCAATGCTAATATCAAATTGGTCATTAAACTCATCCATTTTATTAAAAATGACTACGGCCGGGATATTCCATTGTACGGCCCTTGTTATATAGCGATCAACTAAAAAAGGTTTATAATCTGGTTTTGAAACAGAAGCTATAATCAAGATTGCATCTAGATTACTTGCGATAACTTTTTTCTTATTAGATCTGACAATACGTCTGAAGACTTCATTCTTTCTCTCAATGAGCTCAAATATCTCATAACGGTCATCATTTTCTTGAGGTCTGATTTTTACATTATCCCCAACGACTAAATGATTCTTCTTGATGATTTCTCTTAAGCAGACAGCTTTGTATTCAGTTTTTGTCTCTATATGGAGGCAATCAAATTCTCTGATACTGGATCTAATGATTTTTACGGTAATTTCTTTCATATATTAATTTCATACCATAAATAATTGAAAATATAACTATTTCATTATTGACAAATATGACTAATTCCACTATTTTCAATAACTCTTATAGAGATCACGCAGCCGTAGCTCAGCTGGATAGAGCATCCGCCTTCTAAGCGGACGGTCGGAGGTTCGAATCCTCCCGGCTGCGCCATATTTCTTATCAATCCTATGAAAATTATTTATTCGAAATTCTGAAATGAAAGACTGAACCTTTATCAGGTAAACTTGTGAAATAAATCGAGCCATTATGATCTTTGGCAACTGTTTGAGCAATTGATAGACCTATGCCTGTACCTTTATTGATATCTTTTGTTGTGAAAAAAGCATCGAAAATCCTATCATGATGTTCTTGAGAGATTCCAATCCCTGAGTCACTAATTATGATACTTATAAATTTGTCATCTTGATTGATTTCAATGTTAATATTTTTTAACTTTGTCGTGGAAACAGCATCTATAGCATTTAAAATGATATTAGAAACAGCTTGCTGAATATTGCCTTTATTCCCATGAACAATAACTTTCTTTTTTTCAGATAAATTTTTAATTGTAAATTGTATTTCACTCTTATTAATTGTTGGAGAAAGGATCTCTCTCATTTGTTCAATGACTTCGATCATATCAAAGTCATGATACTCAGAAGTATCTTGTTGGCTAAATGTTCTTAGCCCTTGAATGATTCTCGTAATCCTAATTGAGGCATTTTTTGCATTTGAAAAGTCCTCATCAAAGAGCTTTGAGAGAGACGGAGATTCTTTTTGTAATCTTTTTTGAATTTTAAAAATTAAAGCTTGAATGATGGTGAGAGGATTATTTATCTCATGACCCACACTTGCGGCCATCTTCCCAACTGATGCAAGTTTGGAGTTAATGGCATTGATTTTTTCTAATTTCTTTTTCTCTGTAATATCAAGAGAGATTCCACCTGTTGCATAAACATTATTATCCTTATCGATATAAGGAAATTTAAAAGATTGAAAATAGTGATCTTCATTATTTGAATCAGTCGAGTATTCCTCTAGTTCATTTGTTTTTTTCTCATTAATAATATTCAAGTCAGTTTCTCTGAAACTGATCGCAACTTCTTTTGGAAATAATTCAAATTGATTTTTACCTATTATTTCATCATTTGTTTTATTAATAAGTTCATTGAATGCTTTATTTACATAAATAAAATTTCCATTTATATCTTTAGAATAGAAAATACCTGGTAAGTGGTTAATAGTATCTTGAAGGAAGCGCTGTTGGTTTTCTAATTGGTCGAGTTTAAACTCAAGATTCTCTTCATTCGTTTTATAGAATGAGACGTCATCAGCAATACCAATAATATATTTAACTTCACCATTTTCTAAAATAGGAATTTTAGTTGTCCTTACCCAGAAAGACTTTTTTTGTTCGTGGTTGTAGACGATCTCAAAAGGAGTAATTGATGTTTCTTTATTTTTAATTATCTTCAGATCTTTTGCTCTAAAGTCTTCTGCTATTTCAGTTGGAAAAAGCTCAAAGTCATTTTTGCCTATGATATTGGATGAATTATTGTTAAACATTTTTTCTGTAGCTTCATTAATGTATATATAGGTAAAACTCTTGCATTCCTTTATAAATACGAAAGAACTCATCAGATTAAGAATGGACACTGCTAGATCATCAATTTTCATTAATGATATTATAACAATCTTAATAGATTAAAACTATAGAAGGAAAAAAAGAGGCATCTCGACTTAGAAATGCCTCTTATTATTTAAAACTATTCTTTTGATAGAGTCATTAAATTGCTGATTGAAATAGTGTAAAGGTTTTTAGTTGAGTCATTTTGTGAGACAACTAAAGCTGAATGATAATTCATTGCAAGAACCTCAATATCAACCCCATTAGATAAATCAATTGCGATACTCCCTGTACATAATTTATTTCCATCATCCGTTTGAAATGAGCAGATTGAACTTAGGTATAAATTATCAATATTTGCTGACTCGATGTTTTCATAAGTACTATTCTCCAGTTCATCAAGTTCAGAATTATTAGGGGTTCCTATTAGTGCCTTTTTATCAGATAAGGCCACAATTTTTTCTTTAGACCATTTATAACCATTAGCTGAATAGGTACTTCTATAAACAATATCTCCTACAGAATAAACTAATTCTTTGTCTTTCAGGCTCGTAATACAGCCGCTTGTTTTATAAATTGATGTTAGGGCAACATTTGTTGCATACTGCTGGTTTGAAGCATTCTTTTCAAGCTCGAGAACATACTTACCATTATTTCTCTTTGAAATAATTTCGGCTTTTAGGAAGTCATACTGACCTACACTTATACCTTCGTATACACTGATATAGACATTTTCACGTGAGTGAACACTGGTAAATTGGCATTCATTTTCTACAGCGAAACTCGATTGGGCAATAGAGATAGCAAATAATGCTAAGATGATATTTTTCATTAGTTTCTCCTTGTTATTTTTTCATAATGATAAGAAGAAAGCTGTTTTGATGCAATGAGTTAATCTGCCAAGGTGTAATATTTACATTATTTTGACGTTAAAAGATCATCTCCTCCACAATATTGACTTCCGAGTGCTTTTTCATGGGGGGTGAAATTATAGTAAAGCGCTCCACCTTTAGTTTTGGCATAGACATCTTCTGCGTACTCTTCTGCGACAGCAGTGCAACCCCAGGTCATATTTTGAGTAGCGTATTTATTGATTTTGCCATCAGATCCAATTTCAAATAATTTGGGATTATCTTCTAAGGAACTAGTTTTACCAGGTTTTGTTAATCTAAAGCTCGCATCAGAGCTTATTCCTGGATGGAAATAAATTAATCGATCCCTGTTTTTATCATTAAGACCTTTTTGTAATCCATTTAACTGCATATTCCACTTCCATCCCTTGCTTGATACGCCTCTGTTTCCAGTAGTCATAAATCCTCTTGGTGTGAGACTTGATTTGGGCTCATTACTAAAGTGTTTTGCCATTGGATCCTCCCAGTGATGACTAGGCCCTTTTCTTGTTCCCATCCCATGAGATGAGTACATTGTATCTATATCTCCAGCTTTTTTTCCATTTTCTGGATCATCCTCAAGTGAGATTAAAAAGAAGCGTTTTTGATAAGAAGGAAGTGTAAAGTCTTGCACAACCATATATTTTTGATTTTTTATAGAAGCATCACCATATAGTTTTCCATTTGATGATTCTCTAAATTTAGTTTTTTTATTTTTATTAAAAAAACATAATGCTTGATCTATGGCTTCAGTTGATCCGCCAAGTTTTTTAAAATTATGTTTGATTTTTTCATCGCGACTAAGTTTTCCATATTCAGGTTCAGTATTTTCAATATAGGCCCTAACTTCTGCTTGATTCTCTAGAATATCATCTGATGAAGGGGTTGACTGCATTTCAACCTCATTACATTCCTGCTTAGATGAAAGAGTTTTATTGACATGTTCAATAAGCTTTTCATCTATTTTATCACCTGGTTTTAGGTTTAATTGAGTTTGAAGCTCACTTGCCTTTGATGGAAGCTCTTGGTCTTTATAAATTTGCTCTTTAGGATTATTTACTTTTGGAGCATTAAATAAATTTTGACCAAAGTTCGTGCTTTCGCAAGAAATAAAGAAAATGGAAATCAGGATTAGAGAGTACTTCATCTCTCTATTATCGTCATATGGAGTTTTCAGTTTAGTCTTTAAGTTATTTCGTCGGGTATTGAGTAAATTGACCATCCTTCTATCAGAATGTATTATTCCCCTAAAGATAAGGAGTACTGATGAAGAACTATATTGCGATATTGATATTGATATGTGCCGCTAATTCCTATGCTCAAAAAGCATATATTACGGGACTTCAAAAAATTACTTTCAGAACAGGACCCGCTACAGAAAATAAGATATTAAAAATGCTAGAGTCAGATTCTGAAGTCAAAATCACTGAAGCAGGTGAGACATGGAGTAAAATCGTAGATGCTGAAGGATCTGAGGGATATGTTTTAAATCGATTTCTGACAAAAGAAATTCCAGGAGAAGTTAAATATAAGTGGTTAAAAAACAAATTTGATAAATTAGAAGAAAACCACAAAGAACTTAAGACTCAGCTTGATGAGACAAAAACGAAGCTTAAAGAAACAGATGGACTTTTAAAAGTAAGTGAAAAAAACTTAGCTGATATCACAAAAGAATTTGAAGATTTAAAGCTAGGTTCTACTCAGTACTTAGAGCTAAAAGAAAAGTATGATACAGCGGTGAGCGAACTAAATAGGCAAAATGAGAAAAACAAAAAGCTCGAGTCAAGATTATCGAGTCAAAATATGCAATGGTTTTTAGCAGGCGGTGGCGTTTTAATTTTAGGATGGTTAATTGGATTAATTAGTCGTAAAAAGAAATATTCAACCGGTCTTAGGTTATAGGTTTATAGATGGCAAATTGTAAGTATTGTGGCAAAGAAATAACCTGGATGAAAGAGGGGCGTAAAAGTGTTCCTGTTGAAAATGATGGGGCAAAGCATGAGTGTGAGCAGTTTTCAAGAGCTAGAAACTCTTTTAAGAAAATGACTCCAGATGAGCTTGATCCAGAAATTTTAAAGCAATATGAAGAAAATATGCGCAATGCTCTTAAAAAGAAAAAGTAAATTATCTCTTAAGACGTTCGTTAACTAATTGGCTTGCTTTTTTACCATCAAATTGACCTTTTATTTTGGGAGTAAGCTCTTTCATAACAGCTCCCATATTTGGTGACTCCAGATCATTAATAATGCTCTCTATGATCTCTACAACATCGCCTTCGCTTAGGGCCTTAGGTAGAAACTCATTTAAAATATTTACCTCTTCTTTTAAGTTTTCACTTTGTTCACTTCCCGCAGGATAATGCTCAATTGAATCTTTCATTTTTTTTGCATAGGAGATGATGATATCCATTTCTGGGATGGGTTTATTAGACGTATCATTTTCAATAAATAACTTTTTTAAGTATCTTAAGACATTTAAGCGAATCTTATCCTTCGCTCTCATTGCTGTCTTTATCTCGTCATTAATTCTATCTTTTAAGTCTATCATGATTATTTCCTTTTCATTAATATAGCATTGATTATAATGAATTTCATATTAATTAATTATTAATATCGTAGGGGAGATTACTGTGCTTAAAAAATGTAAAGTTCTATTTATTTTGTCCATTGTTACTTTTTATTCGTGTACGACTCATAAGAAAAATATGAATGACAAGTATCTTAATAATAAGACTGATATTAATTCATGGATAACAAAATTTGAGAATAATGAGCGTGAAGTTTATAAGTTTCGAAAGCTTATTGTTGATGAATTAGAAATCAAAAAAAATGAATCGATTGCAGATATTGGTGCTGGAACAGGTTTTTTTCTCGATTTAATACATGCAAATATGAGTGGAGACTCAGATCTTTATGGCGTAGATATTTCTGAAAAATTTGTGAAATATATGAATGAGCGGGTAAATAAAAACAAACTTTCAAGGGCAAAAATTATTTTAGGAAATTTAAATTCAACGACACTAAAAAATGAGACTGTTAACAAAATGATTTTAGTTGATACCTTTCATCATTTCGATAACCCAAGGCTCATGTTGGAAGATATTCGAAACGTTTTAAGACCTGGGGGCACTCTCTATATTATTGATTTTGATAAAAGCTCAAAAAATTTAAGTTCATGGCTTAGAAAACATATAACAAGTTCGAAAGAAGATTATATAAATCAGCTGAAAGAAAATCATTTTGAATTTATTAAAGAGCATAAAATTGGTTTAAGTGAAAATTTTATGCTCTCATTTAGAGTAAAAAAAGGAGTTTTATAATGATTAACATAATTCTTGCAGATTCTATGGAGTATCTAGACTCTATTGTCGATTTTCAAAAAGAGATGGCGATTGAAACTGAGAATATGGTTTTAAAGCATGAAAAAATTTACTCCGGAATATCAACAGCTCTAGGAGATCCTAGTATTGCAAAGTACTACCTGGCCTTTATGGGTGATGAATTTGTAGGTATGCTTATGACTCAGACAGAGTGGAGTGATTGGAGAAGTTCTAAAATGATTTGGATACATTCAGTATTTGTTAAAAAGGAATTTCGTGGAAAAGGCGTTTATAAATCCCTTTATAATCATATCGAAAACCTAGTAAAATCAACTCCTGAATACTGTGGTATAAGATTATATGTAGATAAGAGCAATTTGAATGCTCAAAAAGTATACCGCAGCCTTGGAATGAAAAATGAGCACTATGAACTATTTGAATGGTTGAAATAACTAAAGAAGTAATTAAGTCAGAAATAGAAAAGGTGACTAATTCAAAAAATTAAGTAAGAATATAAGGGTAAATAAAAAAGGTGGAATTATGGTAGATTCATACAATCAAATTGCTCATCAAATTCTTTCAAAGAAAAATCACGATTTATTTCATAAGCATTTTAATGAATTTGAAGTTGATAATCAAAAGTATTTAGAAAAAGATTTTTTAATTGCTCTCGAATTACTTAAAAAGTCTTATCCTGCAACATTTAAATTATTTGGAGAGACGAACTTCAAAAAGCTGACATATATGTTTTGTAAGTACTATCCCTATAACCATTCAGATCTAAAAAAATACGGAAAAAAGCTACCTGATTTTTTAGCTGCGCTACCATCACTCAATGAATATGTATTTTTAAAATGGATAGCAAAAGTGGACTGGTTTTGGACTCAACATGATGAAGTTGATATGATTGCACCTCTTGGGACACATATATCTTGGAAGAGTGTTATGAGAAATGAAAAAGATATTGAAATTGATATTGATGAGCATCATCTCGAGAAATTAACTCTTCAAAAAAATGGAAACGAGTATCTTATAAAAGAAATTTAGCTCATGGGTGTTTATTCTAATATTACGATTGATGAGATCAATCAAATTTTAACTCATTATGAATTGGGTTCTGCAGTAAGTTTCTCACCTACGATAACAGGTATTTCAAATTCAAATTTTAAAGTTACTCTTGAAAATAAGACAAATGTTCTTTTAAAAATTTCAAATGATAAAACAATTGATCAACTTATTAATGAGCAACATATTCTTTTAAAGTTAAAAAAATATAGTTATAAGTATTCCCTTCATCCATTTGAAACAATTATGGGTAAGTCAATTTATGAGCATGATGGCATGTATGGAGTTGTATTTCCTTATATTGATGGAATGCCTCCAGTTATTGATGATGACTCAATATTTCAAATTGGAATAGCTCTTGCAGAGCTTCACTCTTTAGAAATTAAAAAAGAAGACCTAGATACAATCCGCAGTCACGATTTAGTGGGCCATGGAGGAATGAGTATATATGAATATGCCTATTCCACAAATGCTGCTCCTGAGTTTTTAGATTATTTTCAATCCATTATAACTGAAGATCTTCAAGAGTTGCCTTACGATTTATTTCCAGCTGGAGTTATTCATGGGGATCTCTATTTTGATAATTCATTATTTAAGAATGGAAAAATAGTAACTCTCATTGATTTTGAGCAATCGGGAAGAGGGCGCTTTATACTTGATTTAGGTATCGCTATATCTGGAAGTTGTTTAAATCGTGACAAGTCCAATATCGATCTCAACTTATTAGAAAATTTCTTAAAAGGTTATGAATCGATTAGAAAATTAAAAATCATAGAAAAAGAATATCTTGATTTGGCCATCAAAATTGGTTTTTTTTCCATCTCTCTTTGGAGAATAAAAAGATTTTATGATGGAAACTTAGACTCCTCAAAAAAGAATAATTATCTTGAGCTCTTATCTAGGGCACAAAAATTCTCAACTATTAATTTCAAATATTTCACCTAAACTTAGTCATTTAGCTTTCCTAATGAGGCAAATTTACCCCAATTGAGAATAAGTTGTAGTCATGAAAAAATAGACATTGTGAAAGACTAACAAAGGATTGTTCAATGGGATCATTAGCAAGTGAAAAAAGAGAATTAGGTTGTTCAAAAGGACAACTAAACAAGTGGAGAAAAGATGGACGTATACCGGCCGTGGTTTTCGGAAAAACAAGAAAAGAATCAGTGCCATTATTTGTAAACTGGTTACAATTCAATAAAATGTATCACTCTACAGGAAAAGTTTTTGAATTAGAAGTAGATGGAAAAACAGAGCTTGTTAATACAAAATCGGTAGAAACTGATAATTTAGGAAAGGCTGTTCATATTTCTTTTCACCAATTAAACAGAGGTGAAAAAGTTAGTGTACAAGTTCCAGTTAGAGTCGTTGGAATTGCTGCCGGTGTAAAACTTGGTGGTATCATTCAAGTAACTGAATCTGAAATTACTGTAAAAGGTCTACCAAAAGATCTTCCAGAGCATATTGATGTTGATGTTGCAAGTTTAGAAATTCATCAACACTTAACTGCAGGTCAAATTAAGCTTCCAAAAGGTTTAGTTCTAGATCAAGATGCTAGTCATAATGTTATCGTATGCCAAGCACCACAAAAAGAAGAAGAAGTTGAAGTTGTAGAACTTCATCCAGAAGGAGAAGTAGCTCCAGTTGCATCTGATTCAGATAAACTTGCTTCATAATTTAGTTTAAATTTGTTTTTTATAGGCCACCTATTTACTAGGTGGCTTTTTATTGACATAAAGCCATATGCCATTAATTTTTTTGTTTATTCTTTTTATTTTCATTTTTATCATTTT
>Ga0115005_10000017_pt1 | contig 105526 bp, 133 predicted proteins | sample ArcOceMetagenome_FD_87163 | JGI IMG/M metagenome (GOLD analysis project Ga0115005, IMG submission 87163) | Marine eukaryotic phytoplankton communities from Arctic Ocean - Arctic Ocean - Greenland ARC118M Metagenome | ecosystem: Environmental > Aquatic > Marine > Oceanic | place: Arctic Ocean... | reverse complement strand
TACGCTTATGCTGTCATGCCCAGACCGTGAACCCGTTATACGCTTTTACTGTCATGCCCAGACCGTGAACTCGGTATACGCTTATGCTGTCATGCCCAGACCGTGAACCCGTTATACGCTTTTACTGTCATGCCCAGACCGTGAACTCGGTATACGCTTTTGCTGTCATGCCCAGACCGTGAACCCGGTATACGCTTTTGCTGTCATGCCCAGACCGTGAACTCGGTATACGCTTATGCTGTCATGCCCAGACCGTGAACCCAGTATACGCTTTTACTGTCGTGCCCAGACCGTGAACTCGGTATACGGATTCTCATTATGGAGATTTAGAAAATGCATGAACGTATCAGAATGCAACTTAACATTATGGTTGGCCGAATAAACAAAAAAATATCTCGCAAATAAAAAATATTTTTATAAAATCGTTTTCATACAAATGGTTCAGTGATAATTTTAATAGAATAAAATAAGGAGACGTACATGACTAAATTAGAAAGTAGAAATGCGAAAATAATTACTATAGGAACGCCGAAAGGAGGTTCAGGTAAAAGCACTCTTGCTGAGACGATTTCTGTAGAGCTGGCATATATGGGTTATAAAGTTCTTGTATACGACATGGACAGCACCGGAACGCTCACCAACATGATCATTAGACGAAACGCTTTGATACAACATCTTATAGATAGCGGGGAAGAGCCAATACCTTCAATAAGTCAGATATCTAAATCTCCTAGCGAAAAGGATGTGAGACGCAGCATATACAATATGCGCAATGACTATGATTACATCATTATCGACAACCATGGAGAAGCTGAAGTTGAGTTTCAGTACACTTGTCAGATTGCTGATATCGTACTTTATCCAATCGATAACTCGACGAAGGAGATAGAACAAATACCAAAGATGATCGAACTGGTAGAAGGCGTAAACGAAGGTAGGAGAATAGCTGACGAAGACGCTGAATCTGTCAACGTACTGATGGTTGTCAATAAAGTTGACGGTCGGAAAAGAGAAGCACATACAAAATTCAAAGAACGTATTAAAAACGACTACAGTGAATACATAAAGTTGGCAAAAACTTTCTACCCGTTAAGAGAAAACTTTAAAAAGACGGAATATGGTACGACGGTTTCTGATGAAAAACTTCCAGAGAGGGCCACTGTTCAACTATTAATAAAGGAGATACAAGAGGAGCACTTAAATGAAATCTAGATTTGTAAAAGGTGATGCAAAGAATGCTCTTGGTCTCGATAGCCAAAATCAATCTGCATTGAAGAAGATCCCGAAACGTTCAAGTGATTATGTTGATGCTCCTGTTATCCCTACAAATCCCCATAGATTATTCGATGAGAGGGCAAAATTTGCGAACAGCTCTCCTAGTCATAACGAAAACGGCCATGAGTCCAAGAAAGAACAAAGTAAGCAAGAAGCTTTACCAAGTGGGGCAGGGGCAGCGGCAGGCTTATTAGACAAATATCCTCTATCGTCTGGAGCGATTTCGACTGCATCAGTGATGCTTATCAGCGACCCGGGCAAAGATACAATCGTATGGGACCAAAATAACCGTACACCTGAAGAACTGGAAGATACTAGTGACATTGATGAGTCGATTGTCACCAACGGCATGAACGTCGTTCCTGCTATAGCCCGAAGAAAAAATAATGTAATTGAGATAATTGAAGGCTCTCGGCGCAGAGAATCATGCATTAAGAATCATAAACCCCTCCTAGCCATTGTAGTGTCGGAGATGAGTGACGAAGATGCAAAGGTCATAGTAGTTTTTGGAAACGAAGGCAGGAAAGACACCAATATTTTTTCACGTGTAGAGGGCTATCAGTTACTACTTGATGGCGAACGCCCGATTTGTAGAAGCAAAGCAGCTTTGGCACGTCGTCTCGGATTTCAGCGAGAGTGGGTTTCTAACTTAATGCAGATAAGTGAAATCCCACCCGAAGTGAAAGCTTGTCTTTCAAAGAAGGAACGTAATGAATTACCGGCTAAGAAGGCTATCAAGCTTGCAAAAATGATTGTCTCATTGAAAGAAGCTAGTCGCACAGCTTTGGTTGATTGGGCGACTAATGCAGTAGATGTTACCGTTAACGACATCATGGGCAGAATCAAAGGGACCACCGCTACACGAAAAGGTGAAAACAGCAAGGTTGGCACCATGAACATAGTGTATCGTAATGATGCGGTTTCGGTTGTCCAAAATAAGGCTATGAAAGGCATTCTGCTTCAATTACCTGATAACTTGGACGTATCGCAATTAGATGAGGACGGGATCAGAAAGATACTTTCAGATGTACTTAAGAAACAAACGCAGACATAGCGATGCGCTACGAGACAATCCGTTCAGGGTATACGCTATGTCAAATGTAAAAAAGCCACCCTTTTATCAGAGGGTGGCTCCACTAGACTATATCGCACTCAAAACCAGAAATGTGTCCTGTTATCTGAACGCAAAGCTAATATACCTGTTCAAAATCACAGTTGATAAATTAGAAAGGGATATCCAGCCTTCTAATTAATTAGACTCTTTTAATAAGGTTTTAACGTAACCATTAATCGAACTTAGTACGGAAATCATACCTTTTTTCTTATTAAATCGCTTTTGGTACCTGTTCCCTTCAAGTTTTATTAGCAGATTAAAGCGCCTTGATGACAGACTACAGAACTTATCTATCTCGCCAATGTAAATTTTAAGCTCTGCGCGGGTCAGGGCATGATAGTGCAATCCGTCTACGCATGGCAACGAACTGGCATTGTTAGACAAGTTCCAATTGACGACAGCTTCATGTCCACGTTTAGCTTTTTCACTTTGGTTCCCGCATTTGCAACTAACGATAAACATATCCCGAGAGCGCTGGGAAATAGAAGTTTTCCTTAATATTGGAACTGATTTACATTGTGAACAGCGTTCGATAGGAAGGGTAGAGGGCTTTTCCTTCGAAATAAAAGTCTTAAATTCCACTCCGTAACTCAATGACGAAAGCATAGTGTCAAGGCGACCCAATTCATTACCATTATCGTTTAAATGCTCTTGAGCAGCTTCTATGGACTCACTCGAAAAGGACAACTCACGCTTAACACGTGTGACGCATGAATTTTCTATATCCTGAAGTACAGCAGTGCCGTGATGGAGTACTATAAACTCCCTGAGAGCAGCGTCCTGATAAGATTTGACTTTATCTTGAAAAAGCTTCGATTGGTGAGTAACACTATTTAATTCGCGCAACTTCCTCAATTCAGATTTTAGGATCCTGAGTTTGTCTTCTGCATCAGCTCGAAGTGGATTGCTGGCTTCATCTGATAATATTTCCTCCAATTTGTAGATTAAAGTCCTGTAACGATTTGCGTATACACGGTTGTAACCATACTGATTCACGTCGTCTCTTAAGCGAAATAAGCTATGACTAAACGCTTCTGGGAGAGAAAGGTCTGTGATGTTACTGATTTTGGGGGCATAGACTTTGTTTATGTAGCGAAAACACTGTTCCGCAAAGAGCATGAATTCATCTTCCCCGCTATAACATAGGTAAATAGAATCTGATTCGAACTGATCAAAGCTCTCGCTTAGCTTCAAAATGATACTTTCGTTAGGTCTTCTAACGGTTCTTAAATGGTTGCGAGTACGACTATTCATGAGATCGAAATCGAGGTCGTGGTTTAAAGTCGCACTCAAACCAGAGTCATCAGCAAATGAAACCTCGATATAAGATTGGCCTTCCTGGCTAATATGTTTAAATGATACACCTTCGTTTTGTAGTGCATTGATTGCGCCGCCTTCCCGACGATGGAAGGTGATTTGTAGGCAGGTATCATTTTCTAACAAGGGACCAAGAGTTATTACTGACATTTAGCTATTTCCTGTTGGCATGACAACTGTGTCCATGCCAGAACCAATAAATTTATATTGTTTGCTGTCCGGCCACGAATTTTTCATGATGAGTTTTACTACTTGCATAGTGTCAGTATCACCCAACTGATTTGCCACGAGATATTCAATCAATGCAGCTTCTGGAGACATATGACCTAATTTATTAAGCATCTTAAGGGATGACAAAGCGAGTGCATAATCCCCGGTTGTGTAACCCAGTGTCGCGATGTTAACAAGAGTTGCTGTATTTTCATCATGGTAGGTTATGGATAATGTAAATAGATCGCTTGCCAGCTGCGGTGAATCGAGCTGTACCATCGCATAGCGGCCCTTCAGGTTCAAAGCATGTGATTTTTCAACCATGCGGTCAAACCGTAAAGTTGCCAACTTTGCTAGTTTTCGATTGCGTGTGAATTGATAGTAGTTCCTGTAGGCTTCATGCAGAGAAGCTTGTCGAGGATAAAGCATATAGGCTTCATCAAGCTTCAATTTAGCAGAAGCATAGTCGCCTTCGAACATCAATGCATTCGCTTCCTTGATATAAAATTGTGACTCACTGATTTTGTTTTCAAAATGTATGTCACTGATATCTTTCTGTATGGACCCATAAACACTGCTCAAAGCAGAGCATCCATTTAATGTAAGTAAGACGCTTGTAAGCAGTAAAGTTGATACAGTTCTGTTTAGTTTTATCACGATCATTCCTCCAAGAATTGGGGGATCCTAAACTAAGCAGATATTTGGATCAGAATTGGAGGGCCATGAATAGCGCTCTCTAATTCAAGAGCGAGGGTATTAATTGAATTTTGTAGGATCCAAAAATAAGAAAATAAATAGATCTATAAGAACCTTAAGATCCAAGGGCATGCTATACGTCCAGTAATTTTATAACATAAACAGTTACTTACGTTTCGATCAATTAATAAGAGGTAATCTTTTGTGGCTACTTATTCACAATTGAGTAATTAAAGGTAAAATTTTGTGGCTCAAATCGGTATTAAAAGGTAACAATTTGTGGTGTATTTTTTGGCCTGCTTTTTGTCTATCAACAGGGTTTGCACAGCCTGTACACAGATGTTGTTGATAAAACGCCACAAAAAATGGCCTTTAATAAATAAGGTATTGATACGTAATAGAAAAAATAGCTTTTTAGCAATTGTAAGCTCTTTATCACCCCGTCTAAAGCTCCCTATCTTATTGAAAGTAGTCCAGAGTACATCGAATTAAGGGGTATTTTTTGTGGAATTCAAGGTAATTAAAGGTAAAGAATTGTGGTAAAGGCGATTCATGCTGGGTGAAGCTTACTGACTCACTATGAATTAAAGGCCAAAAAATGTGGTTCTCCGGCTGTGAGTATGTATAAAGATACAGTTGCGGAGCGATTTAAGGGTAATTTTTTGTGGTTTGACGATATTAAAAGGCCAAAAGTGTGGCGGATAGGAATTTAAGGGCCAAAAATGTGGTTATTTTGTTGGCGATATAGACAAAAGTGTGTCAATCTCTGATTTAAAGGCTAGAATTGTGGGAAGTTACCACAAAAAATAGCCCTTAAATAAATCAGGAACCACAAAAATTACCCTTTAAATAAATAACAGGTTATTACTAAGACCGTGACTGCACCTAATAACTACAGAAAAAATATTGCGCTAACAGCTATAACCCGCAGTGGTGATTCACTTCACGCTTTGAACAAGCGAGAAAAGATCGCGCTCAACTCCATCATTTTGTCTGTCCATAACCAGTATTTTCTGAAGTATCCTGAACTAGAAGAAATTGGTCGGGAAAATATTACCTTGGAAATGGTGCAGGACAGAGGCTCAACCATAAAGATTGATGAACAACTCATGATGTCTCTTTTTGGGTATAAGGGAAGTCGTGCTCACAATAAGGGACAAGTGATGGATATTCTGGAGGGACTATCTGGTGCCAAGTTAGGAGTGGATGGTTTTGGTGTGGCTAGAGCGCGGGTCACTAAAGAAGAATGGGAAGATGGTTTCAGTGTCTTAATCGCATCAGCTATTAGAAAAGATGGAACGTTTCAAATAGAAATCCCTTCGGTAGTTATCCATAGAATAATCAATCCAGAAGTGTCTATTGCGGGACTTGATGACTGGAGTTCTTTTAGGAATAAGAATACCCCGGACATTGTTGATACTTTGCAGTTCTATTATGAAAATAAACAAACACATACGGACTGGTTTTCGCTCGATACGCTGAAGATGATTTTAGGTATCAACAAAGTTGTAGTTGATGACGGCCAACTTAGCGATGAAGACATTAAAACGGCCAAAACATATGAAAACTTTGGTGAAATCAATAAAAAAATCCTTAAGAATGTTTTGCAGGACGTGGAAAATAATCCTGATATCGCGTTTACATTCAATACAGAAACACAGACTCAAGCGAGTGGCCGGGGCAGGCCATCAGTAAGTCACGTTCGTTTTGAAATTATCCCGAAGGCTAAGCGTTTAAGTGACTCTAAGTCGGCAATTCATAAGCTTCAGATAGACGCTTGGAAACAGAGACTTTCAGACCTTGGTGTAGCGAAAAACCAACTCGACCTGATGATAGAAGAGGTCGAGCTTGAAGACTCGTTAAAGGTCGAGTTTATGAACTGGGCCTTGTCCAAAGCTGAACACTATCGGAGAATTAAGTCGTTCCGAGACAAGGAATTTAACTTCGGTGGATGGATTCGAAAAAATATTTTTCGTGATCAGCTTTCGGAATGGGTGGACACAAGAGAATTACTGAGAAAAGTCGTCATGACGATCAGTAAAAAAGAAAGTGTGACTGAAAAGCAAATCAAAGAAATTCGCAACAAAGTGAAGGTTAGCATTACCCAGCGCTATATTGAAATGTTACCCGAGAACTCCTTTGTCAGTCTCAAAGAAAGCTTTTTAAACTGGCTTGAGAAAAGTTATACAGAAAAGCAGCTGTCCAAAGATGAGGACTATACCTTATCAGCTATGAGTCCCGAATCGACCCTGTTTACTTATTTCATGTTTTATATGGAGCGAGAGAAGAGTTTTTATACATATGAGCACTTCGCCGAAGAAGTTGGACTGATGTACGGGAAGCTACTAGAACTAGATGGTTAAGTGTAACAAATTACACCAACCATTTTAGCCCTGTCTAATTAATGGATACCAGAATTTAAACTTTATACTCCACCCAAATCATAACGTTTTTATGGGTGGAATCATGAAACTTACCAAAGCGATACTACGCTTTATAACTACATCTGCGGTTGCATTGGCATTTGTATCATCTGCAAGTGCGGAAAGTGTAGTCTCTAAACGAGAAATCTCTGCAAAACTTCAGTCTCTTGTGCCTTTCGTTGTTATTGATGTTACTGAACATCAAACGGGCCTGTATGAAATCGTAACTGATAAGGGTGTGTTCTACTCAACCAAAGATGGAGAATACTTAGTTAGCGGTTCCATCCATGAGTTTAAAACCGGCCTCCCAAATCTGACAGAAATGAAAAAGCAGCAAGTTGCGAAAACTATGATTGATACGCTGCGTCCTACCTTAGTTACATACAAAGCACCTCAAGAAAAATACGAAATTCTCGCGTTTTTTGATACTTCCTGTGGATTTTGCAGAAAAATGCATAGTGAAATTAGTCGGTACTCTGCCATGGGGATCACGGTCCACTATGCGTTATTTCCTCGAAACGGCCTTCAGTCGCCTTCAGCAAACGAGCTTGCAAATGTAGCGTGCTCAAGCAATCCGCAAATGGCATTGAATACTGTTATGCAGGGCGGTGCTATTCAATCTGCGACTTGTGACAGTCCAGTCTCAAAACATTTCGATCTAGGTCAATGGTTGGGCGTTGCCGGAACACCAATGCTTTTCAAGATGAACGGAGCGCACCTGCGAGAAGGCTACGCACCTGCACCAGTCATTCTGAATGACCTCCAGTCAAGCAATTAAGGGAATCATTATGTTGAAGAAGTTACTTTTTCTCGCCTCTACATTGATGCTTTCGTCTCCTGTAATAGCTCAAGACAATACGGAGCTGCTTGATGCTGTTGCTGCAATAAAGGATAAGCAGGCTGAAGAGCCTAAAACCTATGCACAGCAGACAAAAGAGGGACTTGAGAAGAAAGGTGCAATTATTGGAATCAAAGAGGTTCCCATTGGCAAACTATTCTTTGTTGAAGCCGAACAAGGTAGCTATCTAGTATCAGCGGATGGCCGCTTCGTCATAGATGGAAAAATTAAAGATGTCTGGCACCGAAAGACATTAAATGAACTTGCAGACCTCGATGGCATTGACCGGGTACCCGTTTCGGCGAACGCCAAGAAAATAGAAGAAATGATGGCTACCTATTCAATTGGTAAGCCTGAATTACCTCGTTCTGGTGTCATTTTTGTGGACCCAAGTAGCGATATAACAATCACTGCACTTCAGAAGCTGTATTCATTAAAAGAAGAGCAGCGTTGGTTGGTTGTACTTATGCCGGTTGTGGGCGGTAGCAACGCGTTGGATAGAAGTCGGCGACTTTACTGCGCCAAAGATCAAGAGTTAGCGAAGATGGATTTGATCAATGGCACAAATAAGTCATTTTCTGAAATTAATAAAGCTTGTGGTGATGAAAAGCTCATTGCATCGCAGTTTGTCACCAACCTATTTGGTATCACGCAAATGCCCCATGTTTTACGAGAAGATGGGCTGGTAAGTGAAGGGTTCCCAGTCGAATTTGAACAATGGTATGCACAACCATAGAGGAATCACGTGATGAAACGACAAGTTATGGCAGTTGTAGTATTGGTGAGCGTGATGCTTGGTGGATGTGCCAATCTGGGACAAGAAGAGTTTGCCTGCAAGATAGTAGCAAACAAAGCTGTCTGTGCCGCACCTCACGACATGTTAGCAATTTCAAATCATAAACAAGGTTTAGTAGACGTCACAATTAGTAGCGGCGGTACCAGCAATCTTAAAGGAAAGCAGTTATGAAAAACTATCTTACATCAGTAGTAATGTTAGGGGGCTTAGTGCTTGGCGGATGTGCCAATCTGGGTCAGGAAGAGTTTACCTGTAATTCTCTAAAAAAAGACGGCGTGTGTGCTGGCCCTCAAGATATTTATGAGATGACAAATCATCGTGAAAATCTTGAAGGCCTTACCTTGGAAGAGCTTGAGACTCAAATGACAAAGGGTGAACATTCTAACCATGAGCATGGAGAGGGTGTGGCACATGTAGCACATGAGTCAGATAGTGATGAAGAAGTTACCGTCTTTGAGAAGCGTACGCTTGAGCAACATACCCCTTATAACTATCAAAAAGCGGAAGTAGTACCGCAGAACCGCTTTGCTACGGCACCGAATACTGACTTTGGTGCTTGGCCCAATAATGGTGAGCCAATGGCACCCGAAGCTCTGGCAATTATGAGTGAGCCAGAGCCAATGCGTATTTTGATTAATGCCTATAAGGACGATAGCGGGGCATTAAACATGCCGGGTTATGTGTTTGTCGATACTAAACCAAGTACATTCAGAGTCGGTCGCGATGCAGCACTCCGCCCCAGTCGAATCATTCCTCTTCAAATGAAGCGGGACTCACAGCAAAACCTACAGCGCGTCAATCAGCGAGCGCAAGGCGTTGATGGCCTTGGTGTTGAAGTGCCAGTTGGGGAGCAATAGGAATGAGAACCGCAGAGGAAACCAAAGCTAAATTGTTTCGTGGCGCGAGAGTGTCAGAGTTATTTTCCGTGGTTGATTTCATGCCGGTTGGTGACAACGTAAATTCCAATAATGGAGTTTTCCTGTTCGACGATAAGACCATCGGCGTGTTTATGATCCTAAACCCGACTACTGGAGCGGATAATAAAACATCTAGCGCCCTGACAAACTTTTTCAAAGAAAAATATCCAGAAAATACAATGCTCCAGTGGTCGCTGGTGTCGCTCCCGGACTTGGAAAATACGCTATGGGGATACGATGATATTCGTGGAAACCGTGTATCGCCTATGCCCGTTCAGAACGGCGCAGCAGGCCTTACTGAAGCACAGCAGAAAGAGAAGGTCCGAAAGGAAGCTGAAGAGGACCGGGAAAAAATCGAAGCAATGGCGAGCGCCAACAAAAACTTTGTTCGCCAAGGTGCACTTGAAGATGTTAACCAGAATGGCTATCGCTTCAGGAACTATGAATGCTGGGTAACGGTTCGTATCAAGTATAAAGGAGCATTACCATCCGACAAACTTGTAGATGGTTTCATGAAACAAATACGTCGCAGTATGTCCACCTTATCCCCATTTTCGCCTCGCTTGGGTAATGCTCATGATCTTGAGCGCCGGATGAACGTGTTGCTCAATATGTACGGTGACCGGCCATCTTGGAGAAAAGGTCCGCAATTTAAAGATAGGGTGGGTATTGGCGAAGAGATTCGTGAAAACTTCATCGACCCGGGCTGGTCTGTTGAGCAGCGTCCCACTGGCGTTCAGGTTTATGATTCAAACGCAAAACCAACACAGTTCATAAAGAGCATGTCAGTTCGGGATTGGCCTGAAAACATGGCGTACGGTGGCATGATACATCTTATTGGGCAGTGGCTGTCAGGTGCAGTCGTATTGAATGAGCACTACATCCTGACTCTAAATGTCGTTTACCCCAATGAGAAAAAGGCACGCAAGAAATTTAATGCTAAAAGGGCAGTAGTCAACAACCAAGCAAAAGGGGAAGTATTGCAATGGTTGGAAAAGTTGAGATATCAACGGAATGACTACGCCACAGTCGCTCGCGAAATGGACAATGAAGGCTCCAAAATTGTTGAATACGCGATGCAAATGTCATGCTTCTGTAAAAACGAGCAAGATGCAGATGATTTTTATGAAAAGGTGTCAGGTTTTTACGAGAAATCGAACTTTAAACTGGTCGCCGATACATTCTTCACTCTGCCATTTGTTTTAGGCAATTTGCCTTTTGGTCTCGATGAATCCTTTAAGCGAATGTCTCATCGCTTTTCATTTGCGACCACTAAAGCACTTCGATACATCACACCGCATATTGCTGGTTGGAAAGGCAATACAGCACGGCCTGTGATGATTATGGGCGACCGGTTCGGGCAAGCTGTTGGATTAGATTTCTTTGTCTCCCCAACAAACTACAACATATATTGTGCGGCTACCTCCGGTAGCGGTAAGAGCTTCATGGTTTCGACACTTGTGAATGCAATGTTGGGGTCTGGAATTAAGAAAAATTCAGAGTTCGCCGGTGGCGGGACACCGATGTATTACGATGGTGGGCAGGTATTCATTATCGATGTCGGTGAGAGCTATAAAAAGCTTTCGAATATGTACAACAACTCGCAATTCTTAGAATTTGGTACCGATGCTAAGTACAGCTTAAACCCGTTCCCTAATGTCACGGACATGAAGGATGTGGATCAGATGCCGATGATCATGAGTCTGTTAAAAACCATGGCATCTCCAGAAGGTAAAATCTCTGATGACCAGAATGCACAGCTAATGAAGATTGTGCTGCAAGTCTGGGAAGAAAAAGGGCATCAATCCACCGTCACAGACATATCTTTGCGATGCAAAGCCTCCGAGTTCGAATTCATGAAATCCATTGGTAGACAGCTTGAGCCGTTCTCTGAAGGTGGACCATATGAAGACTTCTTCAGCAACAAGTATCCGCCAGTGTCTTTCGATACCCGGTTGGTTGTTTGTGAACTTGAGCAGATTAAATCAAATAAGCATCTTCAAATTTGTGTGCTCATGTCTCTTGTTATGGGTATTCAACGCAAAATGTATATTTCGTCGAAAGACGATCCCCGTCGCCGTATGTTTATTCTCGACGAGGCATGGGAGTTCATCAAAGAAGAAAAAGCTAACCCTATGATGAAATTCTTTGCCGAGTTCATTGAGGCAGGATGGCGTCGATTCCGTAAATATGGCGCAGCGGGATGCTTGGCTACTCAGTCAGTCAACGATGCTTCGGTATCTCAGGTAGGTAAAGCTGTACTTGCGAATAGCCAATGGAAGATGCTTTTAGGACAACAGAATACTGAAATTGAGGATTTGAGGAAGAACAATACTATTGGCGGGAACGATATCATTCGTCAGTTAGAAACTGTTCATACAAAGCCCCCAGAACCCTCTATAACAGACGAAGCATACTCTGAGGTGTTGATAGTCAGTAACGAGGTCTCACACGTGTGTCGGCTCTATACGCCACGGGATATTCAGCTGATTAACACAACCAAGAAAGAAGAGAAGGATTTGATTAAGTCTTATATGGACAAGGGGATGACATTGGCAGAAGCGATTAAGCAAATCGTTGAAAAGGAAAAGGCCGAGAAGGCATACTGATCTGTTTTCCACCCTAAAAGTCGCAGTCGGACAATAGCGTCCTTCTGCGACTTTTTTATTTAGAAAATTAGCGTAGGCCGGTTTGCCATCTCACTTACATAGTAAGTTTCCATTGCCAAATGAGTTTGACTGCTCAGGTATGGAAAATCATAGGTGAGGTCTTCGTTATCAATATACTGACAGTGCACGGTGCCATTCAAATTATCAACTGGCTGAAGAGCAAGTACATTCTGTGAAGTATAAACTTTCCTTACCCGGGCACAGGCATCATACAGAGAAAATTGGGTATCGTGGCCGCGTTCTATTACATAACGTCCTAGATGCTTTGCTTCATGTTTCGAGATTTTGCATGGAGAGCTGAAGTAAACGCCAAGTCGCTCATGCTCGTTGCCAATCATCTGCTCCAGTGCCGACAAACGCTCAGACAATGACGTATTACTGAAGTCCTTATCAATAAGGTACCCTGCATCTATGATCGTAAAGTTATTCTCGGTAGCAAAACCCTCAATTAAAGCTCCCCTAAAATTCTCATGTTTAAGCAGTGCATCTGCAAAGCACTTCACATAGGGGGTTATCAGGCAACGCTCAGCGATGACTTCATTTGCATGATTGATTTCATGTAACGCAATTTCACCATACTGATTAATTTTCAGGAAGCAGTGTATCCCTCCGTTTATCGGTTGGTAAATCAAATCCGATTTAGGCATATATTGACTGAGGGAAGCATAATCAAATCTATTAATGAAAAAACCATTCTCAAAAATACGTGCCAGTTCAACTTCTTTGTGGCCCACAGCCCGGTAACCAAAATCTTTAAGCTCAATAGACTTAGTATTGAACTGTGAAATAGCTTCATCCTTGGAGCACACGTTCCGGTATGAAGACTTCACTATTAACTGGCTGGCCCGGGGTAAGTTATAGACAAACTCCTTTAGTTGAAAATCGCCAGACTTTAGCTCGACAATCATTAGTCTGTGAACGACAGAAGAGTTATTTATCTTATAGGCGAAATCACTGCAAATGAATGCATTGGGAGGAGTGGCCTCATCCAGTGCTTGTCGTCCCGCTGCGACCTTTTTCGTACTAAATTCTTCTTTCAAAATAGCTTCTCAATTTAAAGTGCTTAGCCAGTCGCTTTTCAAAAATTACCAAAACCTGTTACGCCGCTTCTTTCGGCATAAGAAAGAGGCATTGTTTTACCATTGTCGTTAGATTGCGCTTGCTTTGCTGTCTTAGATAGAGAAATTGGCACCACGTTATCGCGACGTTCAGACTGTGAATGTAACTTCTTATCCATAGCGCTGAATCGCTGAAAGCAATGTCCGATTACCCGGCCATAATCGCTAATATATTTGTTTGGTCGGTTGTTATCAGAAACAGCAGCTCTTTCATAGAAGCTCTCAGACATGCTTATTAGTTCGCGTATATATGACACCTCCTCGCTTTTAAGGTGCTTAAGTAACGCTACAGAAGAGGTGTCAGAAAGCAAACGCTTAAACATAAGGGCGCATGAGCTGGATAACCACTCTTCATAAGCGAGGCAGTCAACACCGTTGAACAGGTTCGTAATTCCAACAGACTTTTCACCTTCAATTTCTTCTTGAGAGATCAGGATTGAGCCTTTATTCCTGCCAGCAGTGAAGTTAATGAATCCGCACATTATGGGTTGTGTTTTGTTTAAGGGATTCAATTTGTAGCGCGTATGTGCATCAGTACCAGTGTACGTTACCTGATCGCCTTTGTGAGCAAAAACGATGTCGTCAACCAATAAACCGGCTCTTTCATAGTGATACATAAAGGCCTTATGATTAAGTTTTAAAACCGCTTCAAAATCGCTGCCTGTCGAATTAATGCGAGGTAACACGTGTACCCCATCTAAAAACGTATTGAGAGGCAGGGAGAGCGTTTCAAGGTGTGTTTTCAGCATGTCCACTACCATAAACTCGTTGACGTCATTCAGGCTAATCGTTTGGCCGCTGACATTGCCTGTCCGCGCATACTGGGAGTTAGTCCAATGAACGATTCGCTTATAATGCTGATTACCAAAGTACTTCGATAAATAAAGGATGACTGCCTTCATTCTTCTTCTCCTTTCTCTTCGTTTAGGCGCTGCTCCAATACTTTAGCAAACGCTTCAAGATCTGGCGCTGCATCTTCATCAGTAAGAGAGTTAATCATGTCTCGTGATTCTAGTAATGATGCACGATGAATGTTAAACGCACTTCGAAAAATCTTTGATCGAAGTGAACGCGTTCTCCAAGGCCCGGTCCACATACTGGCATCCCCCCCGGCTTGTTCGGTTGCTTGAATGGATGAGTTAATAATTTCATAAATCTCTTCAGCATTGACCAAATGAGAAATGAAGGTGCCGTTAGCCATTCTGAAAGTGCAATAGGCAGCAAGAATGTTTTCACTGTTGTGCCCTAAATCCATTATATATTTTGGAGGTTCCGATTCTCCTCGCCACTCAAAAGTATCACCTTCATACACAATCTCCAGTGAGCTTGTGAGCACCTTTTTTGAAAGGCCAACCAGTTTATACATGCCGCGATAACACAAAATAAAATCCAGATATGGCTTGCCGCTAACTGCTGGCGTTGTGATTAAGGCTATTTCTTTTTTTCGTGGGTCGAGCATTAACCCCTCACTGGAAACCGTTAGCAATACACGTCGAATAGAACTTACATCAGACTCAAATAATGGAGGGTTTGCTGAAATTCCATTGGCATTGTTCGTTGTAATGGCTTGAAAGACCGCTACCAATTGGTTTTCTGCTACATAGCGATTCTCCCCGGCTTTCTCATAGTTAGAGATAAATTCCGCCCGGAAGCCTTCATCTTTATATAGCTTGATAATCTCTTTTAATGCGCTCATCTCGAATACTCCGAAGAATTAACTTAGGGGTACTTTAAAGGGAAAGGATAACGACGCTTGGTTTGCGGTTTAGCGTGGTCACTTTTCACGGAGACCGGATTGTCAGCGAGATTAGCTATAAGTGATTAAATGGCAGTGTACAAGTGGCAACCGAAGTGAGAGCAACATGGCATTGGCATTAGATAGAGATACAGGTGAATTGCAGCAGGAGTATTCAAACTGGCATGAAAGGGCGGTACCTGCATACAACGTTAAAGGTGAGCCTAACTATCTGGATGATGAAGGCAATATCATCGAAGGAATCTATTTGGACATGCCTAACGATGTGTACCACTCACTTCCAGCGCTCTCATCCTCGAAGCTGAAAGATTTCATCAAATCTCCAGCTTTGTACTATCGCAATTATCTTTCAAGTGTCGATAGGAAACGGACCCAAGCTCAGAAAAATACGTTCGATGCTGGGACTCATGGGCACACGCTCGTGCTCGAACCTCAAGGGTATTATCAAAAATTCTTTCGTGACATGGTGCAAAGTGATCTGCCTGAAGCTATGACAACCGCTATTGAAATTGAGGAAACGCTGGTTTGCTTAGGGCTTCCGAAGTCCGGGAATAAGCAACAGAAAATTGAAAGGCTAATCGACTTTATAGAGCACAAGGTTCCCTCATTGGACCCTAGCAACCCACAGCACGCACAGCAAATTGAAATAGCTCGAAACGTTAGAATTTTTGAAGTTGAGCGCCAAAGGTATCTTGATTCATTTGGACCGGCTGAAGAGGGGGTGTGGGAAGGGGAACCCGTAACGACCTATGGTGGGAAAGTGCCGGTGGATTCCATCGTATGGGACGACGCTCATCGTGTTATGAAAACCACCAGAGATCACGAAGAAGCTAATCAGTACTTCCAGTATGGATTGCCTGAAGTAGCTATTTTCGCAATGTGTCCGCTAACAGGGATGATGCTAAAAGTAAAATTTGACTGGCTTCGCTTTGACGACGTAGCCGTAGATATGAAAACGACGGCATCAGTAAAACCCGAGAAATTTCGCAGACAGATTGAAGATCTGCGCTATGACATTCAACAAGAGTTTTATAAGTATGTCGCTCGACTACAGGATATACCAGTAGAGGAATTTGTATTTGTTGCCACTGAATACGTTCAGATGGATGCTTGCCAGCCTTTCCGGTTGTCTGAAAAGCGCAGCAAGAAAGCATTTAGCTTAATGATGTCTAAATTACCTGAACTAGAAGAGTGCAAAAAGACAAATCGCTGGTATGGCTATGTAAAGCAGGATTGCACAATGCTTTTAGATTGATTAGGGGGGGCATTTAAGCTCGCTCTAATTTCCATGCTTGTTCCCGGGCCAGATAAAATACCTCATAACAAATATCTTCGCCTTGGTTGTTTTGAAGCCCATCTATCAATGCGCAATTAACCTGGCAATGATGAGCCGGATTTCCAGCGCGTATAAAACGAGAGGGTAAAGTGAAAAGGTCAAATCAACAGGAGTATTCCATGACAATGTTAAAAAAACTATTAGTTGTAACGGTGACTGGTGCGATTTTATCAGGGTGTGCAAGCTCACCTACTGATGAGTTATATGATCGCTTAGAAGCGATGGAAGAACGCCAGCAGGACTTGCGAGAGCAGTATGCAGAGCACGAACAGGAGCGTCGCGAAGCTGAAATTGACGCAATGCCGGCATGGATACTTGAGCCACCTCAAGCTGATTCCACTGGGGTTTACGGCGTCGGGATGTCAAAGTCAAAAAGCGCTCAATTTGGATTGCGAGCAGCCCGATTGGATGCTGAGTTTCAGGTAGCAAAGATGTTTAATCAGGAACTTTCCGGTTCCGAGCGCTCCTTTGCGCAAGGAGATACTGAAGGCAACGTTACGACGCAAACTCGCTTCCTTATCGATAAAATCGTAGATGCAGTGCCGGTAGTGGGATACGACGTTGTTGAGCAAGTTATTATCCCGGTTGATGGTGTCGATCACAGTTACGTACTTTTAAAAATGCCTTTTGAGGAATTCAACAGGGTATTAAAGGCGCAAAAAACAAAAGCGTTGGATGTGAAAGTGCAGGCATCGTTTGATGACCTTGAACGGAGACTGGATAAACGTCGTGCCCAGCTCGCTGAACAGGAACAGCGCATATTCGAAAGAGAGCAGGAAGCTATTAAGAATCGCTCTGACATTTTGCAAGCTCAGGGCGACCGTGATGATATTTCTAAACAGTAGAATAAATCAACTCCCAGTCAAGGCCGCTTTCAAGCGGTCTTTTTTGCGAATGACACTTTATTTATCACAAGGTGCCTCCCTATGATGGTAAAAGGCCATATGATGGTCGCAACAGCATGCTTTCTCGTATACAAGGACTATCAGCTAGAGAAAAGTTGGGTAATTGACGCGAGAATCTTCTTAGAATACGTAGTTGTTATGGTTGGCGTTTTACTCCCTGATATCGACTATCCTGACTCAACCATAGGAAAGCGTGTCAAGTATCTTTCCTATCCCATATACATGCTCTTTGGACACCGGAAGTTAACTCATAGTGCGTTATTCGTCGGTGGATTGTTCTGGTTGGGACTGGAATATGACAATATACTAGTTTGCTACTTAGCTGTAGGTGCCGGACTCCATCTTGTAGGAGACTATTTGACCCCAGAGGGGGTGCCTATATTATTCCCCTTCGGAAGAAACTATAGAGCACCTATCTATGCACAAACAAACAGTATCGGGGAGCATATTATCAGCTACGGATCATTGGTTCTCGCGTTGATTTTTGTTTTAAACGGGCAGGCTGTGGCATAAACAACGAACGAGAAGTGAAATGACTGCAAATTCAGATGAGTCGGCGCAAGGGCCGTTCAATAAGCATATTAGTAATAGCAGATTTGAGCTGCAAACAGCTATCGATAACCTAACAATACAGGAGCTGGGTGAAATTTTAGGTTTTGTCAGGGGGGTTAGATACGACCTATTGACTGAGCCGTTTCCCCATATTTCAGTGATCACCTCCTATGGGGAAATTACACTGTTTGATACCGATAAAGGCTGGCTTGAACGTCGAATCGAGATACGGGAGTTTTCCATTCGCTGTCTTTTTTGTAGTAGCGTGCAACTATCCGATGAGCAAATGCTGAAATTTAATGAGCAGTGTAAAGAACATGAAATCTTACTTCGCGATGGCGATAGATATATCTTTCAGACCGCACTGAAAATAATGCCGATGGATACTGTTAAGCGCCTGTTGGACAGGTTACTCGTGCTTTCAGAACGGTGCGCTCATCTGGTGGATTAATTAAGCTTTACAGGTCGGCCTCATCAATGTGTGTCGGATGGGTAAAGCAACCTCTGTATGTTTGCAAGACATTTTCTTTTTGAAATCCACACAGCTACACTGCATGGACTTTACATCCAGCACAGCAACGTTCTGTCGCTCTTGAATTGATATTAGATAGTTGCCTAAATACCTCACTCGATTCAGCTTTGATGGTTGGGAATACGGTGTCTCATTGATTTTTAGAGGGGCTTCATGAGGCCGTGTGGATTCGAAAGCGTTGATGTGAACAAAGGGTCTGACACTTTTGCTATCAAGTCCCATTTTCGAAAGTTGATCGGCTCTCACATTTTCTTCACGTCGTACCCAATGAAAACTCAGACTTGAGAACCGGGGGGCAAGCTTTCCTATCTCTGTTAAGTAAGGTAGGAACTTCTGGCTGGCCTGAAATGTACCGGTAACCTGCTTGATTATAAGATCTGAATCTCCAAAGCACTTAAGCTCACGCACGCCCAGCTTGATAGAGGACTTGAGCAGTAAGATTAAGGAAAGGTACTCGGCTTGGTTGTTCGTGCCAAATTCTCGATAAGCTGATACAGCGGCAACCTCCACTCCGTTTTCATCTAGGATGCATGCGCCTAAACCCAGTTCACCCGGGTTGGGCTGGCACGCACCGTCGAAATGCCCTATATGCATTTTTGCTCTCACTCAGTATTTTCTGTAAGCATACAGCTATTAGTGATGAAGGCTTGAAATGTGGTTACCCGGGCGTGCCTTGATAGACGGGCAGGCTGACTAATTCGTCTTGTTTGATGAGATTGTAAATGCCGTCTTCTTTGACCATAAGAATGAGCTTTAGATCTGGGTAAAAAAGAAAGGTCCGGGAGCGACTAAGATTATCCGTGCTCACTACAATCGGAGGTTGTTGGCTGATTGGATAGCGGTCGCACTGCTCGAACCAACGGCTTGTAAGTTCGATTAGTGCGTTATCTTTAAGTGTGGAAAAGTCTATATTATCTCTCTTTAACCTTACTGCACCTATTGTCGTGGGTGGTAAATCTATGCCAAAAATAAATTCCTGAGTAGTAAGGTAGTCAACCTCGCTTTTACACAATGTATCGGTATGCACCCATGTGCCGGTGATAAGTTCTTGTACGGACCTTTTCCCCTCTTCAGTGGTTGGGTCAATCTGAGTCGAGAAAAACTCTGACAATGCTGGTGGTGATAGGTAATAAACAATTCCGACTATGCATAATCCTGCTAACGTGGTTACAGCCTTTTTCATATTTTTCCTTCATAGGTAATTTGTTCCACCAGTATATAGGTGTCCAAAACTCGCAAAAAAATTAGACGGAGAAAATAACGCCATCGTAAATAGTGAGGGGAGTGTAAAGTCCTGTACATTTGCCAATGTAAATTTGAGGAGAAGGTATGTGAGTTCTTTAGGTTACGTGGTGAAAGGGGATAAAACGTCCATTGTCATATCTCAGGCATCTGATTTGTTAAACGGGAAGATGCAAATAGGCGATTCGGTAGACCTTATAGATGGATTGGTTGAATCTAAACAACATTTTCTCGATTTTCTTGGTGAGGGATCTAGAGAACACAAGTTGGCGAGAGAGTTTCTGAATTTGGTTCGTATGATTGCAAGAAGCATCAAGCTCCAGAAAGAAAGTGAAAAATTGAAACTCAATGACTGGGTTTCTAAGTTTCCTATCAGAGCTGAATACGTTAGAAAAATAGAAGAATTGATAAATAGAGAGTAGAGGCAGTTATGATCTATACCATGCTGAGGTGGCCGGACGTTTTGTCCACCTTAACTTCGGTGTTCACAGAGTCAGAGACCATAGTAATTACTGAAATAAATGGTCTGGTTGTCATCTGTTTGCCCAGCGGAAATGTTTCACTTCCATACCAAAATGTAACCCGGTTGTTCCTGTCACAGCCCTTCGCACTACGTGGTGCACTTACCACTTTAAATAATAGTAGGCCGTACTTTGTTATTGATACTAAGAAAAGTATCGTTCGGTTGGCAACCGAGATTGAAGCTCAGTGGTTTATTGCCGAAACATTTGAAAATGAGACCTTTGATTTTACCAATATAGAGCGTCATGAGGCCGTCATTGCTTCAATGATGGCACATTGGATGAAATCACAAATGGAGTACTTGCCGCTAGATGATGATGAAAGTGTCACGGTATACCCTCTCTCAAGAGCAGTCGTTTAATTTGGCTATGAACTAGTGAGTGAGATTTACTTCCTAGTCGCTGTAACTACTGCGATATTCATTTTGTTAAATTTGCTTTTCTTAATGCAAAAGAGCTATCTCAATTTGCTCCGGCAAATAGGCGGGAAAACGCTCGTGTGGATTCCCGCATCGATCTTCGTACCGATACACGAAATTTCACATTTACTAATGGCTTGGGCGTGTGGGCATAAAGTAAAAAGTATCACGCTATTCAGTTTCAATGATAGCGGGACACTTGGTTCAGTAGAACATACCTATAGACCTTCATTTCTGTCTCACTTTACCAATATGGCAATAGGATTGGCACCTATCCTCGGAGGAGGTGTCACGCTCTATGGAATAATTATTAGTTCGAATTTGCTATTCCCCGATCCCAGTTTGTTTATTCTTCAATTGAGCGGAGTGCAAGTATTTAACATTGCTTCATTTCTTTGGCAGATAGTGAGCAATAATGGCTCATACTGGCAGTTTTGGATGACGCTCTATCTATCTGTGAATGTGGTGGTTTTCTCAATACCGAGTAAACAAGACTTTAAAGGAGCTGGTGTAGGACTAATCATAACGACATCGCTGGTGCTGTTTATTTCATCGATAGGTGCAGGGCAGGGCGCGTATCAATTTCTAAGTATGGCTTTTCAAACAACAGTTCTTCCTGTGATGCTCACAGCTCTTTGTGTCTCAGCGATAATTAATCTCATCTTATACATTATTTCAATGATTATGAAATGGCTAAGAGGTCATAAGCGACTAGCATAGTTATTTTGCTGGTGCGGACTATTGACCAGCAAGTTGACCGCTAAAAGCATGGTGAGGACCGAAATGGCTTTGGGCTTTTAGCGGATTCGAAGAAATGAACTATCAGAGGCTATAAGTGCGGCTACTCATCAAGAGTTACCCTCCGCCTTTCTGGTTGCGCAGCATATGAGTACACATTGTTTTGATAGAGCTTAAAGCGGCATCAGCGGTCACACCTTCAAAATTCTTAATGTACTGTGATAGTGCCAGCAGGCCCATCATATTCGCTTCAGGCAGCGACACAGGAGTAGGCAGTAATATTCTGTTTGTGGTTTGCCCCACTTTGAAAAAGAACTCTTGGTTCTTGCCTGACCCGCATTGGTTTTCAATCATAAGCCACTTGTCCGAGCCAGCCCCATGGTTTTTATATTCACATCTTCGGTAATAGCCAAGTAGCGTACCAATAACGACCGGTAGTTCAGTTTTCGTAAGCTGAAGACTTACCTTTCCATCCCAGTTGTAAGCTTTGCTATTTTCTAGTTTGGCCGCACTTTCAATTCTGATGGTGTGCCATCCCTGAGCCGTTGTATCTGGAGCCACTTCGACGGCTGATTTATTTCCGTGCGCTTTGATATTGAAAAATTGTCGCTGCGTCTCAGTCGAGGGATTCTGTGCATTACCTCTGCCTTGATTCGATGTACTGGTTGGTAGCTGCTCGCTACGTCTTTGCCGATCATATTGCGGCCCATCATTAACCATTGTGTTTCCTCTTGGGACGGGGTGAACGCGCCTCTGCTCATAGTTGTTCTGGTTTTGCGATGTATACATGCTTGCTTCCTGAAGGTATTTGATAGTGAAAACCTAGCATATGCAATCAAGTACACCTGAATCCCGGTTTATAGAAGCCGAACACATGGTGATTTTTAAATTACACGGTGTGATTTAGCGTCTTCTATTTCCAGAGTTGCTGAAAAATATCCTTAAGATCCACGATAAGCAAATCTAATAAGGCGCTTATAAATGGGTTTTAAAAATAGAATAATCGCTTGCTTACTAATGTTCATGACCGCGTTTGCATCTGCGGCCAATGGCGAGTCGGTGAGGGAAATACTTTTACAGGATATTGAGACACTGGCTGTCGACAAGCCATTGCGGTATGACAATGGTGAGCCTGTAGCCGTCATTGATACTGGTGTGATTGCAGATACATTGGGCCGTGTCGCTCGCGGGCCGCACACCTTCGAGTTTACGCTGGAGGAGGCTGCGCCATTTGCTGTCATGGTGCGCGGTGAACGTGTCGAGCCGGGGGCTACACTGAACTTTGTAGAAAACCTAACTGCCGTGAACAGTCGTCTTGTTTTGCCTATTTATCCTGCCGAACTGGGTGTAGGTGGTAAAGCGAAGTTTGAATTAGATTTGCCAGAGCTATACATTCGCGCTTGCCCGGTGGGCTATACAGAGGGAGAGTCAGACTGCTTTAAAATCACTTACGATGAAATGATTTTCATTTGTCCGACCACCGAGACAACGTATCGGACAGACACTGAGGATTGTAGAGGTATTCGGGTTACACCATCAATTCCTTATTGTGATGCGCCATTTGAATTGAGTAACGGTACATGTGTTCACACGTTCACTACTTATGCCTACGAGAACTGCCCATCTGGCAGTGGCTGGTCGATAAGTGGAGATACATGTAAGTACTATGAACAGCAACCAATCCAGAGCTGCCCTTCGGGCTATACCAAAAGTGGGAATCTTTGTTATCAAGTAATTGATAAGTCAGAGCGTTGTCAATCAGGCTATACAAACACGGGCAGTGTGTGTGAAAAAGACGAAAGCAGCTCAGCAACTCCTGTCTGCCCAAGTGGTTATACTTTGTCAGGCACCACATGTAGTAAGACTGAAAATAGATCTGCCACACCATACTGTTCAAGTGGATACACCCTTTCAGGGACAACATGCAGCAAATCAGAAAGCAAGTCTGCCACTGCCAATTGTCCAGCCGGATATTCTTTGTCGGGCAGTTCGTGCAATAAAACGGAAAGTACATCTGCGACAGCAACCTGTCCAAGTGGGTATACTCGATCTGGAAGTTCGTGCAACAAAACACAAACAACCTCTGCCACAGCCAACTGTCCAAGCGGATATACTCGTTCCGGTAGCACATGTAATAAAACAGAAAGTAAATCAGCCACTGCTACGTGTCCAAGTGGTTATTCAAAGTCGGGTAGCAGTTGTACAAGAACGCTAACTCAATCAGCATCAGGTAGTTGCCCGAGCGGATATTCAAGCTCAAGTTCAACGCAATGTAAAAAGACAACCACATACACTGCTACTAAAGCATGTCCAGACGATTTGATTGACAGTGGTTCCTACTGCTCAATAAGTAGGTATCAGTCTCCGACGAATGGCACCTGCCCAAGTGGCTGGATGGGACCATATACTGGTAAGTGTGTAAAAAATGAATTCAGCGGGTATGTGGATACATGTCCAAGTGGCGGGACAGCGAGCAATGGCACTTGTACAAAAACAAGCTATGTAAGCAAATCTTACTCTTGCCCAAGCGGGTACAGCCGATCTGGTACTACTTGCTCTAAAACATCAACCACATCAGTAAACTACTCTTGCTCTAGTGGATATACGTTGTCTGGGAGCACGTGTAGTAGGGTAGTATCTCAATCTGTATCATACTCGTGCCCGAGTGGGTATTCTCTTTCTGGTTCCAGTTGCTCAAGAACGCTGACCCAATCCGTTTCATATACCTGTCCAAATGGTTACTCAAGATCAGGTACAACTTGTACAAGAGTTCTTAGTCAGGGTGCGTCGTACTCTTGTTCGAGCGGTTACACGTTGTCAGGAAGTACGTGCTCAAGAACGCTCACACAATCAGCTTCCTATTCATGCCCGTCTGGCTATACGCGTTCGGGCACAACGTGCTCGCGAGTTTTAACCCAATCTGCAAGCCATACCTGCTCTTCTGGGTGGGCGCTCAATGGAACAACCTGTGAACGGACGCTCACAGACAGCATTGACTATTACTGCGAGACCGGCACCCGGGAGCTTAATGCAGACAGTTGTTATGAAAATGATGCCACACCCTCGGTTGGTAATTGCCCGTCCGGCAGTACTCTCAATCCTCAAACCGGTGCATGTGAAATAAAGGACAGCGAGCCGGTAGTTTATACCTGCCCAACGGAAAACGGCGATAAATACACCCTGCAAGGTTCCGATTGCCACTATGCCGATATGAAGGCCGCAAGCACAAAATGCACCGGTGACGCTGAGCTAATCGATGACGGAGCAAGTTGTGAGCTTCACTTAACGGAAGAGGCGATTCCTTCGTGTGAAGAAGAGGGATACATCCCGCTTGTGTCGGAGAACCGGTGTATGAAAGATGAACGAGTGCCGTTTGGTCAATAGGGGATACGAAAATGAAAAATAAATTCTTTAATACCAAAAAAAGAGTGTTTAAAAAGTCAGCTATAGCAGTTGCACTTTTTACTCCAGCACTATCCATGGCGCAGTCCGCAGAGAGCGTGAAGTACACCGGTCAAATAAGTTCATTGGTGCCAACAGTAACTATAGATGTCTCGCAGACACCCACGGCATTCGTAGAGGATATAACCGTTGCGCTTGATGAAGACGGGCAGCATTGCAGGCTCACAACCAGCGAACAGGACTTTCAATATTCTTATCGAGCTGGGAAGGAGCCTGTGTGCCTTTTTGAATGGATGAGCAATGATACCGGCATTCCCTTAGAAGGAATGAAAAACATTGGCGTGATCAATAAAATAAATACTGTCGGGATTGATTACCAAGTATCTGTTATGAACAGCGGTGAGAAAACCGTGATCTTATCCGATGCGCTAAGCATTGACGTGCTTAGTCCAACGGATTCTGTAATCACCGGCTTGACAACCTACCTTGGAGGACAGGAATTAACTGGTTTCGATATAGAGCACCATGATCGGCGACAAGGCTTGAGAAGACTTTTAGTAGAAGTTGAGCCAAGGACATTTGAGCAAATCGTTACTGTTATGGGAGAAGTTTGTTTAGTCCCTGAAGGTGAAACCTCATGTAATATAGATATGGGGAATTTTATTCCGGGCCGGGACAGTGAATCATTACAGGGAACCGAGCAACTGAATATTGCAACGCTCGATACGAAGGACTATTTGCAGCCTGCGACATCTAAAGTTGACATTAACTATGATTATCGTCCACCGCACGTAACTGAGTTTATAGTTAACGCTGATGGCGCAGGCAGCGTTAAGACTCACAGTATTTACGATACCGAATTCGAACTAGCCAAAGATGAAGGGCTACTTATTATCCATTCTGATCATACGGAAAGTTTAGGCGATTGGTGGTTGCCCAAAGTAAAGAAATTTGAGCTTGTCCCGAATGCAGAAAACAAATCAGAAATCGCTGATATAACCATTAATGACCTGCCAATTAGGGTGCCGCAGTTGGTTAGTAGCTACCGCGAAAACTACAGCCTTGCTGTTGGTGGCGAACCTCAGATTATTCAGGATAAAATTGTATTCCCTGTGTCAGTCTCGTCGTTGCCGGACGGCAAGTATGACATCAATGCTATTGTTGAAGACTCATTCGAGAATAGTTCGGCAGTTGAGGGAATAGAAAAACTGATAGACCGAAATGCGCCGGTATTGGCGGGTATTTTTGGTGGTGACGTCATCAGGACGAATGACCCAGTATATCCAATCTTTATGAGTGATATGTACCTTTACGTATCCTCTGGTTGGGAAGATGGCGCTGAGCTGACATCAGTAACCTTGGATGGTGAGCCTTTTGCGTTTAACAAAGTCGCGCATGGGCTATATCAATTGGCGGAAAGCGATTCTCTTATACCTAGAGAGCAATATCGACTGGAAGTTACCGCAGAAGACAGTTCAGGGAATCAGGCATCAACAGGCTTCGACGTCATCTATTCTGATGCAACATTTGAATTGCATAGTAAAAGCGATACGGTTTATGCAGGTATTCAGGACAATGATATCAGGATGGTGCAGCGTGGCGGACAAAGATGTCGATTTACAAATTCAGCAGAGCTGGCTCAAGAGATCTCTAGAGGACCATTGAAAGGCTGTACTATTGATACCTCGCGAGTCCCAATTGGCTTAAACGTAGAGGTGGACCGCAGGGGCTTAGTACTTGATGGTGCTATCAGAGATGTAGGTAATCATGAAGTCGGTTTCGATGTTGTCTACCATAACCATGATGGCACAACTAAATCATTTCCCAGCGAGATAATTAATATTGAAGCTCTTGAGTCAGACGGCATCAGTATTGAGCTTCTAGACAGAAATAAAATAGCGGATGGTGTCTATTCCATCGCCTACAATAGCCGTTATTCTACCGAGTTTATGGTCAATTATTTCAATGCAAATGTGGATATTGATATTGCTGCCGGTGGTAATGAAGAAAATACGTCTTTGCGACAATCTCGTAGAACGCAACCAGTAGATAGAAAAGTGAGAATACGCCGGGTCGACGGTGGCGATGCACCAGTGTGGTCAACTGTTAAATATGATGTAGAAGCTAAGTACGAAAAGGATCCGTCGCAGACAGCGAGTGCATCATTTGATGTCATTATAACGCCAGCCACTTACACCAAAGCTTATTTAGAGGTTGATGAGTCAAAGCAGATTCTTACCAGCGATTCAATTACACTCAGTGGGCGTGTTGGAACTTTCGATAGGGATACACGTGAAATAGTGTATCGCCCAGAAGAGATGGGAGATTGGACCGCAACCTTGGCAGTCAGGGATACGGGTGGATATGCACCTATTAGTGATGCAGTAGATATTGATCAGAATGGAATGGTGGATTTTACTATTTCAGGAAAAACACTGTTCGATGCATCCCGACAGTTCTACATGATTGCAAGATCGAAAAGTGAAGTGCCAAATTTTGAGATGGAGATTCGTTCACGCTCTGCGTTTCTGGAAGTGTTGAAGGCAGGTGCTGTTGAAGGGAGTATTCGCACACGAAGTATCGAATCAAGAATACCATTTGATACCTCGATGGTATTTTCCTTCGAGGAGGATGCTGACGAAGATGTATCTGGTAATTATGTATGGCAAGTCAGTGAGGATGGGACTACATGGTCAAATATTCCTGACATGGATAATGAAAGACGCTTTGACATCTCTGTCGATGAAGTGGGCACCACCTCATATCGTGTCGCTCTCGTAAACAGAATCACAGGGGTAGAATCTTTTTCAGATACGGTGAGTATTTCTGGATATGATGTGGCGGATATTGAACTACAAGGCCCGTCAACCACGTTTAGTGGCTTGCCAGTAACTTTTGAGGCTCAAATTTCGGATGAGTTTACCGGCAACTCTGATGGTATATTTGAGTGGTCTATGGATGGAGGAACAACATGGGAATATGGGTCTAATACATTAAGCTTTACTCCAACAGAATCCTTGGAGATTGGGGTTAGGTATCGTCTGGATTCGTCTGAGGGTATTGCAACTGACGACGTGTACTCTCAACGAATTGCTCGCGTGAATGTCAGAGAGCCAAGTCCACTATCACTTTCACTTGCAACACCGCGTTCAATGGAAGTAGGGATGGAGGGTGAAATCTCCGGGCGCTATCGTGAACCTTTCAGGGACTTCGATGGCAGAGTTATTGAAATCATAACATTGCCAGATGGAACAGAAGTCGAGGCAGGAAGTTTGACTTATATTCCTGCACCAGAAGATATTGTTGATGGTAGCGCAAAATTCAAATACACCGCTTGGGTTGAAGGACTTGAGGAGCAGACCAAATCCACGGAAGAGCGAGACATAAACCTTTACGATTATCAGTTTAATGCACCCACACTAAACGTTAGGCAACGCTACACGGTTGCACCCACATCGGCATATGCTTCGGTATTCCTGAATAACGACAACGAATCACCGGACATTGAGTATGACTACGATTGGTTGATGACGGAAGAACAGGGCTTCGATGTAACCCGGGATAACGGTGATCGAGTTAGCTTTGATATAACAGAAGCTGGTTCCAAGTTGGTTGCTGTCCGCGTATCTGATAACCGTGGTAATGAAGCGGAGGTATCTCAGATAGTTGATGTGAGAGAGGCGGTACCAATGACTATTGAGATGAACCCCAGATACAGCAAACCGATGACAACTGCGCCAATTGGGGTCACGATGCAGGCCTTGTATACGTTTGACCATCCAGCTGACTATCCGATTTCTTTAAAGTGGTATATCAATGGCGAGCTTGTCAATGAGACAACCAGCGATAGAAACTTTTTTGAAATAACCGAGCAAGGTAATCATGAAGTGAAAGTGATTATTGATTCTGCTTACGGCCAGCAAGGTATTGAGAGTATGGTTCTGGATATCTCTCCGAATATTCCGCCTATCTGCTCACCAACTTTGGATGACCGAGGCACTAAGATTGTAGTTTCACCAAATTGTACGGATGAAGATGGCTCCATCGTTCAGACTTTCTATTCGTGGGATGGACAGGATGAGCTGCAAGGCTATAGTCGAATAAACTTTAACAAGCCGGAGTTTCCTAACCTAAAACTCAATATCAGAGCGATTGATGATGGAGGTGAGGAAACTACTGCCACGATAAGCTGGTAGTAAAGTGTAGTTGGAATGCAAGCCCCTGTCAGGAATGATGGGGGCTTTTTTATAGTACAAACCTATGCACGCGAAAATTAGAGGACATAAATAAGCGTCGTCTATCTCAAGTTCCCCAGTCACACCTCTTTATAATTGAACACAGAGGTGACATATGAAATCAATTTTTACAAAGCAACTCATCATAGCTTCGATGATGATCTTTAGCTTTTTCTTTTACTTGGTTAACCGATACTACATAGCCTTCGATCAACAGGAAAAACCGTGCCTCTTTTCTACAGTGTTTCTAGTTGATACATGGGCAACTTCTGAGGATTTCGAGCACGGTGATTTGATGGCTTACGACTATCACATGGAAAACACTCTCATCCCGAAAGGCACTGTGCTTGTTAAACGCGTTGCATCCCTACCTAACGAATCGTTGAGATTCAACGCCAAAAGCGTGTCTGTCGACGACAAGGAATATTTTGCAGACATAACTAGCGAACTTAAGAGGCTAAAAGTAAATATGCCAAAAGAGGTTAAGTACAAAACAGGCTTGGGCGAGTTTTTCCTAGTTGGGGAAACTGCATACAGTTATGACTCCAGATATTGGGGTTCGGCGAAGGAAGACAATATTGTGGGGAAGGCATATGCAATATTTTAAAGCAGCACTAAGTGTTCTTTGTATCACTCTGTCCGGGACTGTATTGAGTCAAACGGACAGTGAGGTAAAAGCGCAAGAAACAGTAAGCCAGACTGAGCTGAAAGCTAATAGCATGGCTGCAAAATACGGGCAGAACCTCGATGAGTTGGTGCCCTCCTCTCAACGCAAAGATGAGGTAGGCCATACAACTGAGAGTTTTATCGATCAACAAGACAAATCCTTTGCAGATATGAAAAGGCGATTGGAAAAAGACGGTCTGCTCGATGGTATTAATGAAGACGGTACTGCTAAACATATTGAGCAGTCGCTACCAGATGGGTTTATGCAGTCGCAAAAGGCAGACCTTGATGCTCATGTGAAAGAATTCAATAAACAGGGCATGCTTGAAGGCTTTGACTCCGAGTCGATAGCAAAGAAAACCCAGAAGTATAAGGATGCTGCAAAGCTCATCGGCCAGCAATCTAACGCTGGAATGCTGACGTCTTTAAAAGAAGAGCTTGGGCTTGATTTTTCCGCTTCTCAAGCCCACGGCTTTAATCCAGAGCAGTTAAACGAACCGACCAGCCTAAAGGCTATTTTTATCTCATTTAACATGCGTAGTTCAGATATCACGAAGATGCTTACCATTGCAGCTGAACAGGGCGCTCAGGTATTCCTCAAGGGGATGCATCAGGATGATTTTGGTATCCACGACACGATTCGTCGGTTGCGTTTCATTGGGAGAGACTTGAAAGCTACGCCTGATGTCAGATTCAAGCCACGATACTTTGACGAATTCAACATTACGACTGCACCTACAATCCTCGTGCGAAATGAAAATGGCGTCATGTATGCCTCTGGTATTACAAATCTTGAGTGGTTGCAAAATAAGGTTAACCGCGGTGGAGAGAACGGGTATCTCGGGAATTATGGTGACGCCGTGAAGGTCACGGAAAAAGACATACGGCAGGAATTTAAAGACCGCATGGCGAATATGAATTATGAGGGGAAGGTAAAGAAAGTTGTTGATAATTTTTGGGGTAACAAAGCATTTAATACATTACCGGCAGCAACGAAGAACGATGAGTGGTATATCGACCCAACAGTAAAAGCACAGAAGGACATTATAAATCCACGCGGTGACCAACTGGCCTACAAGGGGGAAGTTGTAAATGGTATATCAGCATTCCCGGTTCCACTAACTCTATTCATATTTGATCCTACAGACACTGAACAATTGGAGTGGGTGGCGAACAATCACCGAGATACCGAGGGACAAACAATGCTCATTTTCTCCCAACTTGATAAGACAAAAGGGTGGAAGCATTTAGATGCTCTCCGTACTTACTTCTCACGTGAGCTGTATGAGCTTCCAAAGGAGATGATTCAAAAATTTAACCTTTCGCATTTGCCGGTAAAGGTGACTACGGATATGCAGCGCAAACTATTACGCGTTCAACAATTTAACGTTAGTGAAGAGAAGGAGAACGTACAATGAAATTGCTGTTAATCGTGCTCGCCATTGCCCTTGGAATTTGGCTGGCTTTCAATTACCCAGATGTGGCTCAGACAATACTCGATTACGTAATGATGGGGGTGAATTACGTTTGGAAATTAATACAGGGAGCGCTTGAATGAGAAAGTTAGTATTTCTCATAGGGCTGGCGATTTTTTCGTTAACAGCTATGGCGCAACAGGAATTTGCTGAGACCGGTGAAAGTGAAGATTCGGGGTTTTCGGCAGTTTGCCCTGACGCAAATATATTTACCAATGTGTTTGATCAAATCTGTTGGGATTGCTTTTTGGATGGCATCTCCCTGATGGGGGCTTCTACCGCTGATGAGCCAGACGGCGCTGCTGCGAAAGGACCAGTTTGCTCTTGCACGGATGCGCTGGGAGTCCCTGAAGTGGGCTACCCACTCGCATTCTGGAGACCAGCAAAGGTCAACGAAGTTGTTTCTGTTCCGTGGTGCTCTCCAGCACTAGGGGGTATCAAATTACAAGAAACAATGACCGGGTTAGGAACTCAAACACATAGCTCGTTAAGTACGACCGGGAATGTAAAAAAATCCTTCTACCAATATCATTATTTTTCCTATCCCATAATGGAAATGCTCGGCATGCTGGCGTTTCCATCCTGCACGGATGGATACATTGATATGGACCTGCTTTACATTTCAGAAATAGATCCACTGTGGAACAACGATTTACTTTCACTCGTTCTTAACCCGGAAGCAATAATCTTTGCTAATCCGGTTGCAAAGCTATGGTGCATGCAAGATTGTCTCTCTACGACAGCAGATCAGCAGACAGAGGATAGCTATGGCTGTGCAGGGTGTGACGGAAATCTATACCCACTAACCGGAAATGTCATTCGACAACCGGATAAAGTTGCTGCAAGTTCTCTGATCACACAGCGCGTACTCGCGGGGCTACATAGAAAAGGATTGGCTCGAAAAACGATTGGTGATACGGCAATGTGTAAGCCGGAGTATTTCCCGACAATACCTCGAAGCCAGTACAAATTTTCGATGATGTTCCCGGTTCCGCAAGCTGCAAGTAATTTGGCAAGCTCTACCATTTCCAGAGCAGAGAGAGATTCATCTGATTCTTCTGAATTTGCCGACAATTTGGCTGGTGGCAATGCGGATGGTCCCGATGCGTTTAATCAATGCTGCCATCCTATGGGCATGTCTACGTCGAGGTGGTGCACGCCATACGGTGGCCGGGAAAGAGCCGGGCTTGATGCGTACCTTTATCTGATTTGGAATTATAGAGACTGTTGTGTGCGAGGAGCTGGTTCCTCTGGAGAATAGAGGGGCTAAATTAGTCGTGTCTAATCAGCGGTAGCTTTTGCTACCGCTTTATTATTGTGGCCTACAAAAGTTTAAGGTGGCCGCAATGTGGAAAAAGTTTGTTGCTTATTTGGCGACACTCACTCTAATTATTCAAGTTAATGCGCCTACGATGCTGGTAATAGCGTCAGGTTGGGCATCCCTGTACAGCTCTTCTGTTGCAGCAGAGCCACAAAGTGATACCGAGTTACTTGATGAGCTGAAAACTAAGTATAGGGTCAGTGATCCATATCGGAATCACCAAAACACTGACAAAATATACAAAACGCTGGGTGAGCCAGTGGTCGAGCCAACCCGAGATTTATCAGGCGTCATAAGACCCAATTCTGAACCCGCCAGAACTATAAATATTCCAACCACGTCAGTATCCGGCCAAGACTCAAGTGAACTCATGAGTCAGTTCGAAGGTGATGCATTGGCTTTGGGGTTGTCGAATAGTGCACCGACAGGTGACAGTCAAGGTAATCTGGATATTCGATACGCAAAAAAAGGTACCCGGACATTCTCGAAGGATGCGAATGGAAAGCTTCAAATGAAGGTTTCAGAAGAGAGTGCGGAGTATGTAGAGGGAATACAGCGCGAAGACTATTTGTCCAGCGAGATTAATCGAAGCGACATATCTTTTAACGCTGACAGAGCGTATGGGGATAACGATATGATTCTCAACGAAGGTAAGCAGTCGCACCGAGACCTGTCTACTGGGACGCATGCCTCTGCACGCGCCTACCAAATGGTTACCCAGATTGCTGATAAAGGTATAAATACTACCGTTCCTGAGAACTCCGCATTCCTTGCGCCGTCACGAATCGCTTTTGATGACGTTCAATCGCCATCCGGGGGATTTTTCTCTGCATGCTCCACCACGACAGAAGCACGAGATGTGGAGATGAATTTTCCAACATACGAAGACGTGAATTGCCAACGCAACACAGCACATAACTTAAATTTTTGTGAGGTTTCAAGAGAGCTGAGAATTCCATTTGTCATTGATGGAAACAACGTTTCCTCGTGTGGCCCGGGCTGCTATCAATTGAAACTAAGAGGACACCCGACTGAGACTGATAACTACTACAGACCGCCATGTGGAGATAAGTGCGGGTCAATGCTATTTAATCTATCGACTGTTGTAGCCTTTAACTTAGAGGACGGATTTAAACTCAAAACCGTTAGAGCAGAAGCACAGTTTGACGATCACTTTGAATTGCTAATTGACGGGAAACTCGCGTTTTCACAGATTTATAATCAGTTTAGCTACAGCTCAATGCTACCGGAAGTTCCTCCTAATGCTGGGAGAGGTTTTGCAGAAAATGGTGGTGATACGATGCGCCAAAGAGATGTTACTTCTGGCTTTGTTCGACACATTAATCAAAAACAAGATAAATCGTATTTAATCGATGTTAATACATTGGTTGGTGGAGCGGGAGAGATGAGCATGACTCTCCAATTTGTGTTCGAGGATGAAACTGGGGAAGGTTTTGGTGAAATTGTTCACCAAGAGCCGAAAGGGTGTCTGGATCTTGTAAATGCATCACTTCGAAATAATGGCGGTGGTAATCAATCGTGTGAAGTATTCAATTCCATGAACATCGATGACCCAAGTGATCTCGATAGATATCTGAAACCAGAGCAGAGGGCAAGGTACGAAGAGTGCCAAAGTCAGCTCGAAACAGGTGGATCCACCGCTGACCCAACGGAAACACCAATACACAGTATGTGTAGGTTTGACGGGTATGTACCAACAGAAGTCGGTACCAGAGGGTATCCACAAGAGTACTTAGATTACCTCTCACCCTTTTATCCGGGAGATACTGGAAACAAAACATGGAAGATGGAGCTGGAGAACTACCGGTGTGACCCACTTGGAGGACAAGAGTATTGTGTGGTCAATGCAGAATCTAAAGAGGTAGAGTGCTACGACTGGGATGAGTTATTAAATCAACCTAATCAGTGCAAAGTGTATGAGGATAATCCGTCCTGCTCGCTTGTTTCATCAGAGTGCACGGAAGGATGGGAAGTTAACATCGGCGAGGATCCTAATGGAGACCCGATACAGTATTGCTACAACGAAACAGCAAATTATCAGTGCGAAACAAACAACACTATCACCCGGCCAGTTCAGCGAGAAGTAAGTTCCTGCGCTGGCGCATTACCCTGCTCGGGTGGAGACTGCGCCTTTGGCGAAACAGAGTCAAACACGCGGTTCGTCGAAGCGGCAGTGCAAGCGAATATTTTACAACAGGTAGATGGTGATAGGTTTTGCTCAGATAACGGCGATCCAAGTACATGTAGGATTTTTACCGGCGAAGCAGAGTACTGCTCGTGGGAAGTTACCGGACTGGGGATGGATTGCTGTGAAGCCCCGGGCGGTCTGGATATCTTATCTTACGTCATGACGGCCAACTTGATGCTTAAAACCAACAGGATGGCAGCTGACGGACTCTTTGGCGAGACGGCCCAGTCTGGCGCGGAAACGCTCATTGAATACGGTGACGGCGCTTATACTGCGATTAAAGAAGGAGCGCAAGCAGGTTGGAATGCGATATCAGAACCCATCACCTCTAATTTTAATTCTCTGGTTGGTAACTCTTCTGGTGAAATTTTGAGTAAAACGGGCGAAGTGGTAGCAGATGCCAGTTCAAGTGCGGCCGGTGGAGCAACCGAGGGGATTGTGTCTAATGCACTGGCTAAGCTGCAACAAGAAGCGTACCAGCTCGTCTATGACATGTTACCAGAAGAGCTTGGAAACCTATTGTTTGACAAGGTGGCTGATGAAGCGGCTGAGGGAGCAGCTGAAGAACTAGTGCTAAACGAGGCTGTGTCAAGTGCGCTTCAGACCGTTATGGCGGCATATGCAATCTATTCATATGTAAAGCTTGCTCTTACGCTTCTTACTATGTGTGATGAAAATGAAGCTGATATGGGAATAAAGCTTGGTCAGCGACAATGCTTTCCCGTTGGAGGTGACTATTGTTCTGCAAAGGTGCTGGGTATTTGCTACCAGAAACGACAGGATTATTGTTGTTACAATTCAATTTTTGCACGAATTGTAATGGAACAGGCTGGGCCAATGTTAGGAAAGGATATGACCACATGCGAAGGGCTTACACAAGCTGAACTGGGCCAGCTCGACTTTAGTCGTATAGATCTCTCAGAATGGGTTGGCTTAATGGTTGAATCTGGCTCAATCAAGGATAGGGCTTCTGAACAGGACTTGACGGGGGCAGGTCAACTTGTAGGAAGTCGCTGTGAAGATTTTGAGGTAGAAGACCCTCAAACTGGTGCTATTACAACCGAACAAAGGTGTTTCCAAGAATTGGAAGGTGGGCGAGAAATTAATACGTACGGCAGGCAGAATGTCTCAGACCGGACAGGAGAACGTATGGATGGGGCTGTAACGTATTCAGAAGAGGTTAAGACTGAAGCAAGAGGTGTTGCAAATAACCTAGATTGTTCAGCGTCACCTCGCCCTCCAGTATGCGAATTTCAATTCGATATTCGGTCAGGTGGCGGCGGCTAGCACTGTAATCATTCACTAAAAAGGGCGTTGTAAACGCCCTTTTTCTTAGAGAGTATTTTCAGAATCCTTTGATGCATCAAATAAATACTGTTCACCTTTGTAGGTTACAAATGAAAAGGGAAATTGGAATACATACTTCTCACGTGTGGCTTCGTTGATGTGACTGAAGTTCTCTGGGAAAACGAAAGCCATCGTTGAGGTTGGAGCAATACCGTTATGGTAATAGAGTGCGAGATTTGAATTGATTGCTTCATGGACAACGATGTATTTATCGCCCAGTTTACCTGCTATAGAGGTTTCATAAAAAATTGCGCACACTTCGCCGTAGGGAGCATCTTTCAGTTCTTTTTCTAATCCAAGAATATAATCTTTAAGCTTGGTATTCTTAAATGGAGCGTTTTTCACATCCTCTGGTGCCAGAAAGTTAGCTCCATTTTGGCAAACGTTGCCTTCAAGAACTGCCACGAAGTTACGTTTCGAATACTTAATCGCATTCGCGTAAACACCATGGAACTTACCGTCCATCTGACTGCTTTCTGTCGCGGAGCGAAGCTCTTTATCTAAAGCTTTCATCAAATAATTGGCTGTTTGTACTCCATCGTTCACGTCGATTTCGTCAGCGCTAACAAAGCTTACCGCAAAGGGGCCATAGTCAAGCATGTCTTTTTCTTTACTACTCAAAAACACGTGGCTGATACCGGTAAGGGCATCCATCGCCAGAAACCCTCTGGCAAACGCTAGAGCGCCCGTGTTCGTACCGGTTGACTGAACACCATTTGTAGGGTCGTATGAATCACTCAGGCCGTTTCCTGCCCCGGAGGGTTGGGCCATGTGGGCAATGTTGTACGCAAAAGAGCGATTATCTTTCCAATCGTAAGTATCAGTATCATATACCTTAACTGGTTTGATTGATGACACCAAAGTTGGCCCTTTATCTTCATTGCTGGTGGAGCTGCACCCTCCGAGTAATAAAAATGTTATTGAAAGTGCTAGTGCTGTAAATTGGTTAATCGACTTCATCGCTTTTGTCCTGCTGCTGATTTGATATCGAATATATTAACGGTAATTCCTGCTTTAGCTTGAATTGCGGTCTGCCGAAAATTCCACGATACAAAATGATGTTCTCTAATTTCTAGTGATTCCCGATCTGGTTGTAAGATTGTCGCAATTTCTTGTACGGGAACGAAAATGTTAACAGAAGAACAGGCAGGTACCATAGCAGTACCTGATGAGTACAAGCTTATTTGTGCACTGCCGGGGTCTGGCAAAACCTTTACCTTCATATCGCTGGCCGAAAAAATTATTGAAATGAATAGCGCAACCTCGGTGATGATGGTGACATTCACAAACGCGTCAGCCGGGGAGATGAAAGAAAGGCTGGAAAAGAGGTTGGGGAAAAAGCTTTCTCGCAGAACAATATCCTCTACATTCGCCTCTTTAATGATCAGGCAATTTAGAGAGATTGCGCGAGGTAGGAAGTCAATTATAGGCGCAGAGCAGTACCTGTTTGTACGGCGAGCATTGATTGCTGAAAACATGAATGTCGATGAGATTGATGAGTGGATGTCCAAGATCGATCAGATTGGGCGCGATTTTTATCACCAATTCGACGGCACGCCCTCTTCTATTGTTTTTGCCCGATATTGCCAAATCCTCAAAGATCATCGTAGGTATGACCTAAACATGATGGCGCGAGAGCTTATACATGGAATCAATGATGGTTCTATACGTCCTTATAAGTATTCTCACATTTTGTGCGATGAGTTTCAGGATACCGATGAACTTCAGTATCTCTGGTTGAAAGCTCATGGTGATCGAGGAGTCAAAATTGCCTGTGTTGGAGATGATGATCAGTCAATCTACTCATGGCGCGGTAGTATGGGGTTTCGTGCTTTTCAGCACTTTCAGGAAGATTTTGGTGCATCTGCATACCTATTATCAAAGTGCTTTCGTTGCGCTCCAAAAATTCTCAATAGCGCCAAGTTATTCATAGAGAACAATGAGATTAGGCTTGATAAAGATATGATTTCGGCTGTTGAGGAACAAGGCAGTGTGACAAAGGTGCCGATTCCGCCAGAATTCTTGTCAAAGTATCTGGAGAGTAAGGTAAAGCAGGATGTTCAGAAGATATCGATACAATCTAAAAAAGAGCTTTCTAAGTCGGAGAAGGAAAAATTTGAACTGTATCGCTTTGTCGCAGAAAAAATAAAGGAAAGTGAGAATTATGGGTGGGCTATTCTCGCCCGGACGAATAAGCAGCTTGATCTGATGGAAAGAGCGCTGTCTGAACTCCAGATGAAAGCAGTTCGAATCGGTGGGAAGTCCATATTTGACAATATTCACGCAGTATCGATGGTAAACCTATTTTACGGCCTTGTCTTCGACAATGCTTCAGCAGAACTGGTGTCAGGGTTGGCATGGACAGGTGAAATAGAAGAAAACCTAAAAACTATTGATATGCAGGCCAAGCGAATGGGGTTTTCCGCTGCCTCACAAATGGGGGAGCAAGAATGGAAACCCATTACAGCTTTCATGCAAGAACTGTCTATGTTGGCGAAGCAGTGCGTCACTGAAGAGCATGCGAAAAAGTATGTTGATAAGTGGGAGAGAATGATGTCGAAGATCATTGCGAAGCTAAATGACAAAGAGAAAAATCTTCAGCTTGCGGTGTTGGATATTCTTGTCGGCATTCTAAAGGGGAGTAAGGGTGACCTGAAGGCCCATGCTATGAACTTGGTGGATAAAACCCGTAAGGTGAATACAAAGAAAGATGTGAAAGCGAAGGAAGCCATCGTCTTGGCAACCATGAACGGAAGCAAGGGGTTAGAATGGGAGCGCGTCTGGCTGATTGATATGGAGCAAGGAACTGTGCCCATGCTCAAAGATGACCTCTCACTAGAAGCTATAGAAGAAGAGCGTAGACTTGTTTATGTGGCAATGACTCGGGCGGAACGAGAGTTATACCTAAGCTATAAGGACGGGCATGAAAGTCCTTTTTTAGATGAAATAGATGCAGTCATTGGTGGCATCTGAGGGTAATTTAATTTGCGGGAAGCAAAAAGGGGTCTCTAATTCTTGTCTCGCAGTGTCAAGGTGCTATATTTCAAGTGTACTTCACGTACAAATTTCATTTCTTTGCAGCCGGTGGTGTTTCCTTGCACCTGTCACACGACAAGCCGGTTGGAACCTGCCGTATCTAAAATATTAGAGTGCTATCAAGTAGCGATACTTGATAGTGCTTTAGCTATAACGATTTTTACCCGACCTCCTTACGGAGATCAACTGCTTGCCAGCAGTCAAAAACTAAGCGGCTTGTCTATACCATTCAAGTGACACGACCTATAACTGGCATCCTGCCTGCTTCTAGGCCTCGTTCTACTGCTTTACGCAGCAATTTCATTAACCCGAAAGGTTTGTTGTCACTCCTTTCGGGAGTGCATGCGAATCTCTTATTTATTTAGGAAATAATCATGTACGGAAAATTAACTAACCACGGTCCAGCACCATTTGAGCATAAAGAACACGGGAGCGAATCTTACTTTATTACATTGAGTAATCGAGGAGAGGAGAGAACGTTTTGGTCTTTAGGATTTGAAGAAGCTATATCGCAGGCAAATATTGAAACTGGTGATACTGTCAGTTTTACATTTGTTCGCAAAGAAATAGTAACTTTACCGAATGGGAAAAGAGCGCATCGCTCATTCTTCTCTGCTCAAAAAATTGAAAAGCAAGTCACCCAACCGACTCAGACTTCTCAATCTAGTGCTGACACTCGCTCACCTGTAGCTCGACCAAGAGCAACCTACTCACGAAATAAGTCTAATGTCAGCATGTTTAACATCGCGGTCATGGTCATAATTTTACTGAGTTGGATTGGTTTTGCTGCAACGTGATTTAAAACCCAGCTAGTTAGTCCACAGGCTGGTTGCATTATGCAAATAATGCACAACTACAAAATAGATTGAATCTATATTTTATAACCCACTGGGGTGTAACTAATACCTCATGGGATTAGTGCGCTCCTTTCTGAGAGAACACTGCTATGAAAAAATACGTAAATTTCACTTCTAAACCAATCTTTCTGAGTGCTGGTCAGCGACTTGAAACGCTCGATGAAGTAATTGAGCAAGACTACGACATTGAAACCAACTTATGCGAAGGACGATCCATACAAGATGTGGCGAAACTTGTTGCTAAAGAAGTTTCAATGAAATCTAAAGGCAATGTGAATGTCATTATTGATTTACCAGTATGGCTATTCTCTCTCGTCGAGAAAGAGTTAGCGAGCCTTACTCACATTGTGTCGATAAACACGCTGGCTGGTTCGCGGTTAGTAAGATCTCCCATGTTTGATTATCTGCGTTCTCAATATGAGCTAAAACGCTTGATGAAAAAATATGTAGAGGGTGATTCGGTGAGTTCACGAGTGAATTTGTTCAATGGCGATACACACATTGATGCCGCTGTACTTGTTCGTTTGCTTGGCGAATACACCGACCGTGTGGAAAGTTGGAAATCTCGTGAAGCTGATGACTGGGATGAATCTCATCAGTTGGAAGGTGAACACCTTTCAATGGATGGAGAGATGCTAAAGGCTCGTCTGCAAAGAGAGGGTCTGGATAGTCTGGCTGAACGGGATGTTTTTAAGTTTTAATTTACTATCAAACCCGGAGGGTGTATTTGCTCCCTCCGGGAGCAGTGCGCCTCCCAAATAAAAGGATGCGTAATGGCTGTTGTTAATTTTACCAACCGCATTATCAGAGGCGCTAAGAAGCACACCCTAGATATTGATAACTCAATGGTTGTCAATCTCACTAAGGGTAAGAGTGTAGAAGCCGTCGCTGCAACTGTGGTAAAGCAGATTGAGAATGTCTCTAAAAGAGAGGACATGATAGTTCTCGGACTGCCTTTATGGTTGACCGTCGAAGTGGAATTCCTGCTGGCTAAGCATAAGCTTGCTACACAGGTATTTTACCACTTAGAGGGTACTTTGGTGCCTTCACCGTTGTTTGAGAAATACGATTCCCTTTTCGCTGAAAAGCCGATTATGGAAAATCTTGCTCTCGAACTTGAGGCATGAATTAAGTCGACCTTACAACAAATTTTTACTAACCCATTGGGGGCATTCAATCCCTGATGGGTTGATGTTCCCTTTTTTACAAAGGAAACATTATGGAATTTCTGATCTTATCTGCGTGTGTTCTGGCTGGCCCAACAGTGTTTAAAGTAGTGCGTCCAGTTTTTGTAGTGCTAGGCGTTTTGACTCATTAATACATTGTGTAATGAGAGGGGCTTCGGCCTCCCTCCATTTTTTGGTGACTTTCCTCTTGGTTCTGATTGGCAGTGCCAAGAGGTCTGTCACCAATTCTGGAGAGTCATTATGCACGCAGTAAGTCACTTTTATGATCAGTACGAAGGTAAATTGTATTTGGATAATGGTCAGGTTTTGCAGACAGGGGATCCGAAAGAATTCACTGTAGATAAAGCCGACAAAATTATTCAGGCAATGGAAAGAGTGCTGAGAAGAAAAGGGATTATTGGGCAGTCTGACACCGTTATGCATGTCCAATAGCTCCACCGAAATTCAAAACGCCGATAGCTTTTGTGTCGCACAGCGACAATGGACTAGCAAAAGCTGCGGTATCCTTTCAGTGTGTTAATCCATTTTAAAAAAAATGGATTAGCTCATTGCTATAGAGTTTTTACCAACTCATGTTTTTAACATGGACAGCTTGCAAGCTGTATAAATCTTCGCGGGTGCTATATCCATAGCATCGACATCACATTACAGCACATGCTCTAACGTGATCTATTTACAGTGCAATAAGCACAAATTTATTTATACAACTTCGACTCTGAAGGTGAAATCAATTTCCCTTCAGGGGTTGGTTTCCCTTTGGTTTCTATACCGATAGGAAACTTTTTATGAAGATTTTTGAATATTCTGGCGTTCGCGCTAAATCGTTACGTGAATTGAGTGTAGCCAAACGGGTACAAATAGTTCACTTCTTCAAATATGAATTCGGTTCTGATGAAGAAATTACGATAAAACATGTAAAGCGTTTTTCTTGTACCCGTAAGGTTCTTGAGAAGCTACAGGGATTGGAGTTAAAGGATGTGGTTAATACCAAATCCTCTTCATATAACCCTAAGTGGGCTGGTGAAAATTACATTTTTCATCCAGAACCCGACCCGGAAGAGTTTACCTTTTTTGAGCCTAACTACGATCCAGTTAATGTGGGTGACCACATCGAATGGACTGAAGCAGATGCTCAAAAATTCTTTGCGGGATGTCTTGAGACAGCATTGGAAACTCTTCGCGACTCAACCTATGGGTCAAAAGAGGACAGCTTTACCAATGCACTTATGTACATCAAGTCAGATGTAAATAAAGCCTATTGCAAGCACATTGGGATTGATCATGAAGAGCTTTGTAGCTTAGTACTTCACTACAAAGAACAGCATGATAAATACAATGCCGATAAGCGAAACAAAAAGGCGGCACCACTGGCTATCGAAGATGAAATCGAAGAGTCCTTTAACGAGGATGATTACGACTTTGCTTCGTTGATTGATGGTCAAGAAAACTTTTAACCCTATCCGACTGGAACTTTCTCAACTTCCAGTTGGGGAGTTCCTTTCTAAATCGAATTTATTAAGGAATTATCATGAACTCTAATTTAGCTACCAAACTCGAATCGCAACCAACCGTTGATTACAACCAGTATGAGGAAGTTGATGGAAACTTTGTGTTTCCTGAGCTTTATCAGAAAGGGCAGGTGTCAATGGTTCGTAGAAAATATCGTCATCCCAACTGCATTGAGAGTAACCCTCACTATGTGCCGGATGAAACGATTCTACGTCGCTGTATAGCGTGGTGGTTCGGTCTTGGCGACCCGTTAGGTCTGTATGGAGAAACAGGTTCAGGTAAAACTGACATGTTGTATTTCATTGCCGACCGGTTGAATGAACCCGTTTACTTGTTACAGGTGAACGGTGGGTTGCTTCCAGAAATGGTTGAAGGTAAGACCGTTCTGGAGAATGGTAATACCGTTGATAAGCTGGGGCTTGTACCTGAAGCTTACAAAAATGGTGGTCTCATCATTTTGGATGAGTTGGACAAAGCTAACAAGCCGTTACAGAGCTGGTTTCACCCAGTAATGGAGCGTAAACCGTTAGCGTTGGAATTCTCAAAAGAAATTATATTGCCGCACGACCAAGTACGTATTACTGCAACTGCAAATACTCTTGGGCAAGGTGGTTCGGAGAAGTATTCATCAAGCAATAAGCTGGATGATGCTTTACGGTCTCGTATCGGTTGGTTGCAGATGCATTATCCCGCACCGGCCATCGTGACGAATATACTGAAAGGCATGTTTGAACAACATCTACCGAATGCTTTGCGTCGCAAAATGATTCAGGTAGCTATTTCTGTTCAAAAGGTCTCTCAGGGTGATGATGCTGAATTAAATGCAGTATTTTCAACTCGTACGTTAGTCAAGTGGGCAGAGACTTTGATTGCTTGGGGCTTAAGCGCCAATTTGTCAGAGTCACTTTACTTTGTCACACGTGGCAGCTGCGATCCTGATGACTGGGATTCGTTAGTATCCGTATTTCAACGTGAGCTGGGTGCAGACCTGGATGACACCGTTGGGAATGTGCTGGCGAGACACGGTGCTGCTTCAAAAAAGTAGTATCCCTGAACTCCACGTTAACTACTAACATACCGGCCAGCATCGCTGGCTCGTTTGATGGTAAGACTGTCGAGTTTTGGGGCGAGGAAGGTAACATCATCATATTAAGCGTTGATGGTGTACTTGTTGAGGATAGCCGTTCACTGGTTTTCCAGCGCGGTGATGGGGTGCTCGCAACACAAAACATACCTATTGAGATTGGCTCAACTGGCTTAGCTACGTTGAGTGAGCTTGGGTATGGTGAATCAGCGATCTATGGCATAGGTAAGATTCGTGTCGTAGGTGATGATGGCCGTTGCGAGATAGACACATTCCCGGCAACACTGTCACCGTTTCCTGAGAAGGAAATGGCAGTAAGCTGGTATGTAAAAAGTAATGACGCTAAACATCGATGGGCTATTTCCGAGTGTGGGGAATACGCCTTTAGCATGTCGCCACGATTTGAACATGAAATCGTGTGTTTTAAGTTGAAAGCAGGCTCCTTGCAGTCGCGAATAGACGCCAAAATCAATGATGGATACGTGTTTAGTAATAAAGGTCTCTATGACCCAACTAACCGGTTCGTCTAAATTTGTTAACTACCCAGTAGGGCATGATGCTTGTTGCCCTGCTGGGGAACGCTCATGCCTTACCTATTTATTAGGATAAAACCCATGAGTGATATTAATTTACAAGATGCTGTACTGATTGATTGTTCTTTCACTGGTTGTGGAGGTACCCGAACAATCGCTGATGGCAAAATAATTGTTGATGAAAAGGCAATTGATGCGCAAGGCGTGACGTCCAAAAAATTACAGTGGTTTCCTAGTGAAGCGCTGTCGTTCAAAGACAAGCACAACAAACGTGTTAAGCGTTACTTCGACACAATTGGTATACCGACCCCGCTGGGTATCGTGATCGACAAATCGAAGCTTCGTGAAGCAGAGATTTTCATTGAAAGCGAGAAGGCGCAGTTTTTTGAAGAAGTTGAACTTCTTTGTGATTCTTATGAGGTCACATTGGAGCAACATGCCATTGGTGCTAATCAAAAAGCTGGAAATGAAAGGATAGGGAAAATTATCAAAATGGTCGCTATGACCAAAGATGATTTTCGCAACACTTTCAAGATGACAAGTATGCCGCCACTCGTACTGTCTGCAACTTCAGATGAAGGTGCACAAGAGTTTTCACAAATTCTGACTGACGGTGCGTTGCAGCGATTGATTGAAACTGCAAGTAAGTTGTTTAACAAATCCTTTTTGGGGAAAGAGAAGACAACTGAAGCAGCAACAAAGGCAACGTTCAAATTGAAAGACATGGTTTTTAACCTGTCGTTCGCGAACAATGCTTTAGCATATGTGGCAGATCAATTTACTGAAGTTTTGGATGGGATTAATTCTCAAACAGAGCATTCTGGTAAAGACTTCTACGCGATGCGCTCTTTCGTTTCTGAACTTTCAACCGAAGAAAGCTTGCTTGCTTTGATGAAAGGTGAAAGAAGCGAGTCTGATGAAGAAACAGCAAGCCCTGAGCTGGACGTTTCCGAAGCAGATGCAGAGAGTTGCACGCAGCCAGATACCACAACTCAAACTGTTGATGAGACACAGATAGTCGATGAAGCTGAAACAGCTTCTGATGCTCCTGAAACTGCAACCGTTAACCCGGTTGTTCCTAGCAAAGCGAACACGCCAAGCGAGGACATCACAGTCACTACCGAAGAGAATGCAAAAACGGTTATTCCGGGAAAGCTTCAGGGTTTCGGTAATTTCTAAACCCATGAGGGGTAATTTACCCCTTTTAGGGTAGTTGCCCCTCTTTGATGTTCTCTCGGCGTGAGTTTCACTTAAATCTTTCCTCCGAGAGATTTAATCGAAGCTCATGTTGAGTTTGATTATTTAAAGAGGAAATACGATGAAAATACAAGCAGTGAAAGAAGCTTGTCGGGCCTATGGTTGGGAGCGAGTATTTGCGAACTTCACCGGCCTGAACGATGCACTACAACGTGGTTTTAGAGCGCAACCTTGTCCGAAGACAGGTGGCGGTAAAACTAAATTCAGATATTTCAGAAACCTCCACGAAGATGGTGGGGCATATCACAATGATGTGGGACCGATGCCTGATGGCATTGAGGTTATCGCGTGGTATACCGATCAGCCTAAAGGTGAGGTGATGAAAATGCTCGAAGATATTGTTGGTGGCGTGAACGTGGACTATAACCGTCCTGTTCGTACTAAGCCTCCGCAAAATCGTCCTTATTGTTCTGAAAAGGAAGCTAAGGATAGAGCTGCACGTATCAAAAAATATTACAACGAGTCTGTGCCGGTTAACGGGACACTTGCTGAAATATATTTGCGCAGCAGAGGAATAAAGTCGTTTTCGAATGATTACCTCTGCGAGGTGGGAAATAATCTGAGGTTTCATCCTTCTATGCCGTATAAAGAGGATGATGATTCACCTTGGCAGCATTTCCCGACATTGTTAGCGATTGTCCGTGATAAAAACGGCAAGCCGTTAACATTGCATCGCACATTCTTACGGGAAGATGGTAAGGGTAAAGCCTCTATCTCCCGCCCGAAGATGATACTTGCGCCACCCAGAGACCCGCGTGGCGGCTTTATCGTTTTAGATAAGCCGGTAGCGCTTCCTGAAGGTGGTTACTTTATTGGTTTGTCTGAAGGCATTGAAAACGGACTGAGTGTTCGTGAAGGTGCCGGTACCCCGATGTGGGTCGGAATCTCAGACAGGCTTTTAGCTATGACAAACCTACCAAGCAGCGTTCGCGCCTGTGGAATTTACTCTGACGTAGAGGAATCAGGAGCCGGACAAAGAGCGGTTGAAGAGTTCAAATCAAAAAACCCGACTCTGGACGTCATCAATGTAGTACCACGTTCTGAAAAGAATAAAGTGGACTGGAATGATGAGTACAAAGAGAAAGGGCACAAAGCTTTCGACATGAAAATGAACGAAGCGATGCGAATTCCTTCAATTAACTTCGATGCGTGGTGGGAGAATCATTATGCTGAATTCAATTAAGTATAAAAACCAGATGATACCTGTCACAGGAACGATTTTGCAGGCGTTGGAGAAATCCAACGTTCCTGTTCAATCTCACTGTCGAGAGGGAGTCTGTGGCGTATGTCGTGTGAAATTGAAGCAGGGGCAAGTTGGGTATACAACTGACCCTATAGGCTTCGTGGATGATGATGAGGTACTGGCGTGTTGCACGTACCCTACATCAGAAAACGTAGAGGTGGACTTACAGTGATCCTTTGGGTCACTGCCTCCTCTGCATCCACACTCAACCGTAAATCAAGTGCCAGTTCTAAGCTGAGTTATTCTTGAGCTGCAAACATGTCGTTCAGCAATAAACCAGTTTTTACCAACTCATGTTATTAACATGGACAGCTTGCAAGCTGTATAAATCTTCGCGGGTGCTATATCCATAGCATCGACATTGCTCTCAATCTTTTGACTGAAAGCAGTATTGTTGAAATCAACAATTTTTAAACGTTAAATCGTTAACCATAAACACTTTGTTTAATTTTTAGACCCCGTTGGGCAGCATTAATAGCCTAGCGGTTGTTATGTTGCTGACGCATTACTTTTAAGGAAACCGTTATGTGCAACATAACTAAAGTCAAAAAGATTGCGAAAGTAATCAACACTCTTGTAACTAGTAAGTCCGGTGTGGTTGTCACTGTTGGTGGCAGTACAGCGTATAGCGTTGGCGGAAGGATTAATATTCCTTTTGGTAATTTCTCTGATCCAAAATTCATGCGTATGTGCCATGGCTTTATTGACCACGAAACTGGTCATGAGGCTGAGACAGAACATGAACTAATGGCACAGATGAGAGCACGGTATCAAGACTTTGGCGGTTCTATTCTCAATGCATTGGAAGATGCAAGAATGGAGCTTAAACAAGCTCAGCGATTCCCCGGCGCTAAAATAAACCTCGAAAATTTATGGAAGGACATGATCGAGCTACAACAGATCATAAACCCTTTCGAAATGGCAGAGATTGGTCGCGTTGTGTTTTCATACGTGAACAACACCGCCCGGAAGATCGTTTGTGGCTATGCAAATAACTACAGCGCTGAAGGGTATGAAATACTTGCTCAAAACCTTGGTAAGCCATTTGCTGATCAGCTCACAAACCTTATAGCTCAGGCTGTACAGGCAAAAAGTACTCGTGATGTATTTAACATCTCTTGTGCTATTTGTGAGCTATTGAAGCAAGAGCAGGCTAAACCTCAATCCAATGACACATCTGATTCTGGCACCGACGATGAATCTCAGGATGACTCTGAAGGTACCGGCGATGCTGAAGGCGAGTCAGGCACCGACGACGAATCTGAAGGTGACTCTGAAGGTACCGGCGATGCTGAAGGCGAGTCTGACACCGATGATGAATCTGAGGATGACTCTGAAGGTACCGGTGATGCTGAAGGCGAGTCTGACACCAATGATGAATCTGAGGATGGCTCTGAAGGTACCGGTGATGCTGAAGGCGAGTCTGACACCGATGATGAATCTGAGGATGGCTCTGAAGGTACCGGCGATGCTGAAGGCGAGTCAGGCACCGACGACGAATCTGAAGGTGACTCTGAAGGTACCGGCGATGCTGAAGGCGAGTCTGGCACCGACGACGAATCTGAAGATGACTCTGAAGGTACCGGCGATGCTGAAGGCGAGTCAGGCATCGACGACGAATCTGAAGGTGACTCTGGAGGTACCGGCGATGCTGAAGGCGAGTCTGGCATCGACGACGAATCTGAGGATGACTCTGAAGGTACTGTTGAAGCTGATATTCAGTTAAGTCGCAACTTATCTGGTGACGTTACTGATATCGAATATCAGGATTATCACCAACAAGTCGCAGAGCTGTTGAGTGAAATGGCGATAGATGATCAGGATGAAATGACCGAGTTTACTGGCTATGACATTGACGTGACTCTTGAACCATTCATTAAATGCGCTCCGGTTGATGGTTGGAAGGCTCTTTCCTCCAAGTTTGCACGAACCTTACAGCGTGTGATTATCGATAATAGTGAGTCTCTGAAGATGGGTGCAAACTCAGGACGGAAACTCATGGACCGATCGATAGCGCAAATTCCCGCTGGTAAGAAAAACGTGTTCGAATTTAAGGAAGAGAATGAGGCACCGGTATCAAGTGTTGAACTACTTGTTGACGCTTCAGGTTCGATGGATGGTCGCAAAATGATTGAAGCCAATAAAACGGCTTTGGCTTTTGCAAAGGCTTTTCAGAGAATGGGTATAGACATTGAAGTGAACTACTTCGGTGTTTATGACTATGAGCGTAACAAGAATACGATTTATCAAGCCAAACGCTTTGGCGAAAGGTTGAAGCCGGAGAATTTTTGCGTTGGAGCTAGTGGATCAACCCCCACTCACGATGCTTTGTTCTTTGGTCTGACACGAATCGTGAATCAGCAATCTGACAACAAAATTATTATTGTTGTCACTGACGGACAACCGGATGAAAGTAGTTTCCTTGTAGATACGGTGGAGATGACGAAAAATACGGGAGTCAAAATTGTGCCGATTGGTCTTGGTACGCAGCGTGTGAGAGGTTTTACCGATTCTGTTTATGCAGAAACATCGGATGACGTAAATATCGCGCTTAAACAAGCAATCAAGCTAAAGCTTTTTTGATTGCTATTTTTATAACCCATTAGGGAATGTTCCCTAGTGGGCATTCTCTATCAACTAAGAGAATGAAAACATGTCTTATATAACTGTTCTGAGCAACCAATATCGTGAAGAAATTCGTGGTTTGGCAATGCAGGCTATGAGTGAAATTAATGAGCGTTTTGATGAATACATGTGGGATTCATATGTTGACAGAATGCGAGTTGAACGCGAGCTTGATGCTTTCTATGAACAGCAGCTACTTCAAGACACTATAGCCCCATACACGGATATAGAGAGCTGGTTTAGCTCATTGTCTGAGGGTGAGCAAAGTAGTTGGAGCGAATTGTATGTAGCATATCAGTACGGACCAGAAGGTGATTCCTTAGTTCGTGAGGGTGATGTGTTACAACATGCAGTTCTAGCTATGCTGTTTTCGAAAGATGACTATCAGAAATTACCGTTTTGTTGCCACTGCGATAGCAGAGGCCATCAAAGAGGTGCATGTATAAAAGACCTGCAATCGTAATACGGTTGCTTTTTAAACCCAAGGGGGCGAGATAATAGAAGCCCCTCCGGGGTAGGCTGTTTCTCCCTCCTAATTAATATTAGGAACACAAAAATGGAAAAACTAACCTACTCTGAGCTTATTCAAAACAGTACCTGCTTAATTCGCGAACTCAATGAGGCGCGGTTGAAAAGTAAGCTGAAACGTTTAGGCCTCAGTCACATGGTGCAGCGTAAGGGCGTAGTTATTAATAACGTCATTACGAGCATGAAAAAGCCTATGGGTTCGATATTCGAAGGCACTCTGTAATGGAGAGGTTCTTTGAAGATAACAACGGAGACCATTGGAAGTTCTTAAAACGGATGACTCATGCAAATGGGTACGGCGAAGTGTTTTACACAGAGCACGATCTGCTAATTAAGGACTTTGATGCACGAGGCAACTTTATTGGAGATAGGAAGCAAAAACGGACTATCACTAAACGCACTCTGTACCGGAGTGAGTTCCAATCAAAATCAAACGTTCACATTTTTAATTAAGAGGTATCTTATGAACGATAAACATTTTAACGCTTTATTATATGTAGCCATCGCGGCTAGTGGGATGTTATTGCTGATTCCGGGAGTTTCATTTCTCTACAGCATTTCGGTAACCCTTATTGCGATGGTTGGCATATATTATTTCAGCAACGCGAGTTACCAGAAGGTGGAGTTTGTCGACGTAGTAAAGAACACCGGCATATCATTAGGCTTAGGCCTACTGGTTGCAGTAGTGATTTACGCCGTTGGCATTCTAACTGCTTTGGAAAACTTTTTTAAATAAGCTTCTAGATAGAAGCATCTAACCCGCTTGGGGGATTCATCCCTCAACGGGTGATCCTCCTTGCAATTTAACTGGAGGATTATTTTTGAAAAATAATAAGAAATTCAAACTAATCATCCTAGAGCTTGTCGTAATGGGTATAATGGTAGGGCTTATCCCTGACCTGCTTATCAATGGCGTCAAAGACATATGGGGTGTATGCGGTTTTGAACCGAAAGTTTGCAGTGCAATTGAGTTACAGGGCGCAGCCCAGCTAATTCTCGCATTGTGTTGCAATTTCATCGCACTATTTATATCATTTCTAATAAGTGAAGAGTTTAACTCTGAGGAGGAGTAAAGTGAGTACAATTGAGATTGTCGGTGCTGCATTGCTGGTGTTAAACATCGTGGTGCCTATCGTTGGCTTCACTTACTTGGTCCAGCGAAACTCATGCTCTGAGATGAAACACGAATAAATATTGCGTTATTCATCAATGAAGACTACCTATGGTAGTCTTTTTTTTTGCCTGACAAAAAGTCAGAGCACAATAAAACATACTTAAATTTGAGTCGAATTAGAGTAGTGAAAAGAGTGGACCGCGATTCAAGCGACACTTGGAAGCTTGATTATTATGTGCATGGCATTAATCACTGCGGAGAAAAAAATGCATTTCAAGAAAACCATTCTTTTAGGTTTAGCTATGGCGCTGTCAGCGTGCGGCGGCGGGGGTGAAAGTAAACCCAGTTCAGGTCAAAGCCAGTCGCAAGCTGAGCCTCCATCATTATCTGTGGCGATAAGTGCTGAATCGATAACCCTTGAAGATGGTCAGTCAGTCAAGGTGCCCTTACAGGTTACCAATACAACTGGTACTAATGTCAAGGTAACGGCGACTGTGGCGGATGGGACTGATCATGGCCTTTCGTTCGCGGTTGTTGGTAATGAGCTAAACGTTACTGCCAAAGAAATAGATAGTGTGAAACATGTTCAGAATATTCACATCCAGTTGCAGTTCAAAGCGTCTAATCTTTCAGAAGCATCATCGCTGACCGTTGAGGTAGTGAATGATGAATTAGACGATTTCATTGCTAAAAAGCGTGAGCTTGAAGCAAGTCGCTTATTCAAGGGGCCGCTCAATGAAATGGAAGCGATAACCTCCCGTTATCTAATTCAAGCAGAAATACTGGGATATATCACAGCATCTGAGCACAATATTAACGTCTCTAATCTAAAGGAAATGAGAGAAAGTTATATCGAGCAAGCCGTTTCAGATACACAATCCGTAATGTCGAGATATGTATCCAACACTCCGAGCACAGATGAAGCTGCTTTATCTGCTATAAGCGAACTAAGCGACGCACTGGCAATATTTGATGCTTATTATACTGCCTACTATGAGGAATCGAACTTAGTTAATCTTCTTTCTTTCGAGCTGGGATTGCCAGATATAGTTTCGCCAGTAGCCAGCTACGATGACTATACTGCGAGGATGACCATTTTACATGATGAAAGCTATGGTCATTATAGCTCCGACGACTCAAATACTAGTTTTGCATTTGCAGAAGAATATGACTTTTTGCAGCACTTAGACACTTCGCTTTTCTGTAATTCTAATGATGATGGAGCGCTATAATGAAAATGACCGTAAATAAAATAGCATTGTTTGTGGGTGCTCTGTCCGTTATTACAGGCGTAAGCGCTGATGATGGTGTGACCAACCAGCTGGTGCAATCAAAGCAAGCAGTTAGTTCAGCAAGCTTTAAAACTAAAAGCTCCCCAAATTTAGAAAGCGTAACCTTCTTACAGGGGAAACAGCGTGAAGACGCCTTAAGAAAAATTCTAGGAGAAAGATATCGTGAGAGCGCAAGCCCCGTAATTTCTCAGGGTGTTGATATAAATAGTCGTGTCTACCGCGAAAGAATGGCAAAGTCTTCGTTAGGCCGTGAATATAGAGGAACAGTTAATGCGTCGTCATCGCTAAGCTCAGACACGTTACCAAATGACCCCTTCTTTTTAGACTGGCAATTAATCAACTTCGAAAAAGGGGCGGAACTACTTAGTCTCAGCTCGCCAAATTCAATTACACCGATAAATATTACCATTCCATTTGCACCGCCAGTGATTGGCCTTGTTGAATCAGAATATTCGAGTAATGCTGATATTAATGTCGTAGACGGAATGAATTTCTGGAGTATCGATTTACAGGATGGCAGGGTAATGCCGCGTGTGGATGATGATTATGATAACTACTCTAACGAGGCCTGTTTTGGCTTAGGAACAAATTGGCATGGATTAGGTGTAGCTTCTATTGCGTCATCCATTATAAATAACAGTGTTGGTCTGGCTGGGTATTCCCAAAATGATGTTGTCTATGCCAAAGGAATGCACTGTGAATTCGGGTGGTCCAATGATATCAGCATGGCTATGTACTGGCTGTCTGGCGCAACCATAGACGAATTGCCGGATAATCTTTATCACGAAATCTTAGAAGACACGTGGCGTAGCAGACCCGCTGTTGATGTAATTAACATGTCTCTTGGGACAGGAACGGAGTGTGAGGAGCTTTATGTAGGTGCGTTTGCCTATGCTTCAAGAAAATCCATTCCTGTCGTGGTTGCTGCTGGTAACGAGGATAAGGATGGCGTCTCATCTCCAGCAAGCTGTGAGGGAGCCATTGGAGTTGTTGCACTTGATGGTGATGGTAACAAAGCACCATATTCAAACTATGGAAGTGGTTCTGACATAGCGGTCATTGGTAGCGGTGTCGCTGCTTATAATGTTCCTGAGCAGTATGATGAAAACGATGACATTTCATACCTTATTACCGAGAATGTAAGATTTATGAGCGGTACATCAATGGCTGCTCCGATCGTAACATCCGTTATTTCACAAATTAGAACGGTGGCCCCAGCTCTAACAGCCGAACAGATACTTCAAATCATTCAGGAAACCGCGGACCCGTTCCCGGAAAGCTCTAACTGTAACGAAGAGTACTACTGTGGACCGGGCATTCTTAATGCTGAAAGGGCAATCAATGTTGCATCGGGGCGACTGATTGAGAAGCAAGCTGTAGCAAGGCCTGCAATTGAAAGGGTTGATGTGTGCGACACAGTTGTACTCACGTTAAATGCGGAGGGTCTGAAAAAAATCTGCGAAGCATATGACATTGACCTTAGCGGGTTAAGATACATGGCGCGTGAGTATCAAGATGTGCGATATGAAATATATGAAGTAGCGCAAGGCGACACACAGGCCCAAGGTGAAAGCCCTATTGCAACGACAGTCCTGCCGACCGCTACACTACATGACTTAGATTTTGACCAGCATAATTACGTTGTTCGAGCCTGCGAAGGGGAGGCGTGCTTATCATCTATTGAAGCAGTACTCGAACCGACCTCAATAAAACCAGATATTTGTAATTAGCCAAACTAATCCAATCTTCAATGGGGCAGGCAGCAGTTTGCCCCGTTATTCCTACACCTGCTCGAACTCTTCACATGTCTACTTCACGGGCGTTTATTACTATAGAGATATTCAATCACATCACTATAGTCAGCAAAACCATCCTCTTCTATCAACTTATCCAATTTCTGCTTTGTAGTCATTCTGATACTAATGCTGGACAGGTTATTTCTGGCTTTATATGCATAAGATCTGAAGCGTGTTCTCAGCTTTTCTAAAGGAAGATAATTAGTCGATTTAGCAGCAACTGCTGATTGCATATCCGGGTAAGTCAAATACTTGCACTCTTCATAAAAATCGACCACTTCGGTTGCGCCTAACTGCAATTCTGTTGAGAACTCTCTAAGAAAGGCTAGGAGGTACTTATCTCTATAGGTTTCCCACACGTGGGAATTATCGTATTTACTCATAGGGGAACAATTATAAAATGCTGATTAGATAGTAACAGGTTACTTTTTTATAAAATAGACTTTCTCGGGCAGTTGTGCATACTATTTAAAGCAGGGGCGATGTAAGATTTAGCGAAAGCTGTGCAAACTTTATTGTTCCTACACAGAAAAAACGACCGGAAAATCTGCGGTGATTCTAACTTATGTTAAGGTTGCTTTATATAAGTTAGAACGCTATTTTTTAGCCAGTCGCAGCTTTTGATTTTGGGTGACACTTAAGTTTGCCCTTGAGCTTTTGCTGTAGAGCAGAAATTGGAAATTGTTAACTCATTCAGCCAGAGGCTGAGACGTGGAGGTGTAAAATGGAATTTATTAAGTCGCTGCAAGACAGCACCAGTACAGAGACAGTAATCGTAGGGTTACTGGTAACCGTCATCACTATGGTAGGCATTATTGTGACCATGTGGTTCCGGCACCATAAGGTTCGACAAGGTGCAGAGGCGAACAGGATCGCAGCTGAAACGCTAAGGGTTACATTAGATGCCAATAAGCCAAGCATAGCTATGGCCGCGAAGGTGATCAAGAAACCGCACTTACCTTTGGAGAACAACGCGTCGTTCACTACTAAAGTCACGATAACTAATGCCGGTGAGAAAAATATCACAATTGAGCAGGTAAGGCTTTACCTTGAGCTTCGTAAAAGCAGTGGCGCTTTTGACAGGCCTTTGGGGGTTCACAAACTTCTGAAGCAAGAAATGCCGGTAGTAGAACCAGCTAAAGATATCTCGAAAACATTAGAGATTGTGGTTGGGCATACCGCACCACCCCGGGTCAAAATAAGAGTTAAGGCAGACGTCCGGGTTGGAAGTGGGCCTGTAGAAATAATCGAGACAGATAGTTACACTGATTTCATTTATTAATCAAATCACTTCGACGTAATTAAAAAAAGGATATTTAACATGAGCCTCGATTATTATATTCAAAAAAGTGATAAGCGATTTCCGTTAATTCCAAACGCTGAAATGGTTGCCTCCGAAGTGAAAAAAGAAGCTTTAATTATCGCTATGCTTATGGCGATATTTGCAGGCGTTATAGCTTCTATATTCGGGCTGGTAGAGTCATCTCGAAGATCAGAAATGAATATTGGAAGAGGTGTATTTGTCGGTACGTCTACAGCAGTAACCATGTTCTCAATTACTCTCCTATGGTTGCGAAAAACAGGCAGGAAGCTGCTAAGTAGCGAAGCGTTGGGGAGTATGTATCCCCTTATGGTGTCCCAATTAGATCAGGTGGTTAGTGATTCCAGTATCGCACGGGAGAAAATGAAAGAATGTTATTTAAAGCATGGCTTCATTCCTCGTTTTTATGTTTCTGAGGTTTTGGATTACATCCGGTATGTTGCGCCTAATAAAAAGCATCGAGAATTATACAAAAAAATAAAATAAAAGAATTTTGTTGAAGTAATAATCATAATTATAGAATTCGAGCGGTGAAAATATGCAGTTATTGCCAGTCGCAATAAATAGTGAAATATCGGTTTTAGAGCCTGAAAAAGTTCTGTCCGGCCCGGACAGCTATTTAATGTCCTTACGTTCTGAGCGGTCACGAAGGACTATGACATCAGCGTTGAATCGAGTCGCTAAGTTGCTCAGGGCCAAGAGTTACAGGGTGGTACCTTTTAATAAACTTGATTCATCCCACGTGAACGCGATTATTGAAATTCTCCGTGTTAAGGATGGGCTTCATCCAGAGACAGTTAACCTGTATTTGGCAGCATTGAAGGGGGTTTTCCGATACTGCTGGGAATGTAATGAAATGAGCTATGACAGCTACATGAAGTTGCGTTCTGTGAAGTCGGTGAAAGACAAAAGGATAAGGAAAAAGCGTGTCGTAGTAAGACCTGAAATACAAGCACTCATTAAGTTCTGTGAAGATAGCGATGATAGTAAAGGGGTGAGAGACGCCGCCGTTATTAGTGTGCTGGCCGGATGTGGTCTTCGTAGGGAGGAAGTTTCTGGTTTAAAGCTTAGTGATCTTGATTTAGTAAAAAAAGAACTGCTCGTTTTCGGTAAAGGCAGTAAAGAAAGGATCGCTCGGGTACCCACCTCCACAGCAAGCAGACTTGAAAAGTGGCTAGCATTGCGGGGGTATGAGGAGGGGCCGCTATTTGTCAGGGTGCACCGTTCAGGCGTCGTAAACACAAACCTTCATGGCGTATCAGGTCAGGCTGTGTATGACATATTGAGAAAGCGCTGTGAGGACTTAGAGTATGCAAGCATTCACCCACACGCATTACGTCATTTCTATGCTACCAACTTGCTTCGAAACGGAATTGACATTAAAACGGTGATGGAAATGCTGGGGCATGAATCAATCACTACCACACAAAACTATATTGATAAGGATGAAGCTGAAGAACGTCGAGCAGCTGAGATTGCGGATATTTAATTAAAACGCGTTCTGCAATCTTTCTCGTCATGGTTGCTCAGTGGCGGTGCAGAATCTAGCCAAGATTAATTAGAGCGCAAAAATAAGGTGCCTCAAATATGGTTCTGGATTCTCAGAACATTTTAATATAGAGCCAACAAACTATCTAATTGGAGAAATGGAATGACAGAAGCAATTAAAAAACCGACGATGATATCATCAGTCCTGTTAGTAATATCACTCGTAGCTTTTTTCTCACCTTTACTGGTACTTACGATCATCTATCCAGAAGCTATAGAAAATACACTATCCGACCCATCTATTCCGTTGTCTGGTGTATTGGTGGGGTTCTTAGGAATGCTTTTCGCCAAAAGTAATCTAAGCAGTACTCGTTTAGCTGAGTTAGTTAAGCCCCCTCGACTGAGGACTGCGCAAATGGATGAGAAAATGTCATGGGAAGCTAAGGGCATTTTCGGAATTTCAGTAGCGATATTTTTAATGAGTTTAATCATGTCGGGAACTTCAATCGCCTCAATTATTAACTGACAGGGAACATAAGATGGCTAAGTTTTTCAGTTATTGCCCGGATGCAGGGTTTGAAACACACGATACTGTCGAAGAAGCTAAGAAAGCGGCTGATGACTCGATTGATTACTTCCGTGACAATGCAGTCGATGGTTGGAGCGAGGAAGTCGATCAAGTGTGTTGGGGTGAAGTTAAAGAGCAATCTACTGTGGGGAATCAGCGCTCTAAAGAAGATGCTGCAAAAGAAGGCATCGTTGTGAGTTCAGCGTGTGACTATGTGTGCGATTACGCACTTCAACCAGTATAGGAAATTCAATGGAAAAAAGTATAAAGCGCATTAAGGTTTGTGATCTGAAACAAGGCCTAATGGAATCATCTGCGACACCGGTTGGCACATACCGAACATTTTGGATTATGAAACTACGGCATGAAAAGAGCCGTTGCAAATTGCCGCGGGGTTTTGGGTATCTGTCAGGAATGAGTATTTAGAAATAGCTGTGAAAAAAATGACACCAGAAACTCAGGTATTTATACAGGGTAAAACAGATTATAAAGCGGGAAAATCGCTGGATGACAATCCGTATGGATTGGATGCTGATCTATCCTCTAACTGGGTTGAGGGGTATCAAATGGCAGCATATGAAGAGCGCCAAAGCTCAATTTCAAGCACGAATCATTAGTTGGGACATAATTATGAAATACGCACAGGGCGAGGTTTCGCGAGAGTTCAAGGAACTGCTCAAGGTTAAGTTAGCAAAGGCCAAAACAGAAGCACAGTTGGCTGTAGTTTTAAGCGAGATTCATGATGCAGCATTGGAGTGTCGCAACAATCCTGATGGGCTGCGTGCGGCTGTTGCATTACTTAAGGGGTAAGCGAGTGGCATCGGAATATTATCTTTATTGTCCACAAACCAAAGAAGCCGTTGAGGTTTTGAGGCGAGGTGCGAATGGGCTAAACACACCACAAGGCTCATCAAAAGCTCAGTTTTCATTTATGTCTTATCATTTGGACAAAAACGTATCATTCACATTGACCAAATTGGATAATATCGGCAATCAGTATGAAGATGTCCAGTTCGTCCGCAGCTTGGAAGAATTAAAGGAAGAGAAAGAATTTCACGATGAAATGGGCGGGAAAGTAACTCTTGTCTTGCTTTGGGAAGATTCCGCAGTTAACGATTTGTTGAGAAGGAATATCGAGCAGCATAATGCAATTGATGGCTATGATTTTCCTCAACCCCGCCCTTCAGGTAACTCAGTATCAGGCTAATTAACGTGATGGAAAATGAACAATAATGTCGGAATGGTTAAAAGCATATTTGGATTGGTGGGGTTCACAAGCCCAAAGTTTGGCGGATATGACGTTTTTTGATTTTTTAGTTAGCATTCCACTATCGCTAATTCCTCTGATTCTTGCTTACTATCTATTGGGTAGTTTTGCGAAAAAGAAGCAAGATGACTGATGATAGATAGTAAGGTAGAAAACATATGAATAAACTTCTTTCGAAAGCAGGAGGTAAGGCAATACCGTTCGTGCCAGTAGGCGAGAAAAGCCAAAAGTTTTATGAGGAAATGGCAAGATTACCAAGTGCCAGTAATGGGAAAAAAACAAACCCAGCGGCTGCGTCTGAGCTAGTTGAATCCCTTAAATCTGGCAGGTAGCAACCGATAAAGAGCAGGTGAAATATGAGTATTAAACGGATCGAGATGCCGAGTGAAAAATGCCCTAAGTGTGGTCGTGTTTACGAAGTCACTAAGGTTGACCTTCCAGTGAAGGACCGGGATAGCGCACTTTGTAAGTGCGGCCACGTGTTGAGGGAGTGGAAGGAAACAGCTCACTATGAATATTCCTCAATCTCGTAGTGAGGGTCAAATAAAAGGTCTCTATACAAGTTACGATGATAAAGAAACGTTCTTTATCATAGCTGTAGGGGTCGAGTACAAATTATATGTTGAGCCTGAATCAAGACGTAACGGAACGCAGGCTTACGATGGCTATTTTCCACGATTTTTCTCAGAAGTAAGATTCGCAAAGGCATCGCTAACGAAACTTTTAGGGAAGCCTGATAAGTGGGAAGAGCTATAAAGTCGTAGAGCGACCATATTCAGCAGCTATTTTCTACTAGTAGTAAATAAGCACTTCTTTGGCGGGTTTTCTTCTCACAGTTTTTGCCGATATTGTTCGCGGTACCCGGAACATCACCGTACGCTTGCTGTCCGTGTAGGTGGTAACTAAATCGTGCGATTTGTGATTTGACACCAGTACTCTGTCAAATGCGGTCCTGTTGAGCATTATTGCTCGGTTTATTCGTATATGGTCCGCTGTGGTAAAGCCGGTGGCCGTATACGCGGTAAAAGATGAGTTGCTATCTTTGCTACTAAGGTACGGTGGGTCTATATATTGATTTTTTGTGCCTTCCAGCTTGGCCGCGTGTTCTATGAAATCAGCAAAATCCATACAGTAGAGATGCGCATTTTTAAGTTTCTCGCTAAAAAACTCAATTTCAAGTTCTGGCAAATAAGCGGGTTTGCCATCTCCGAAGGGCACATTATATTCATTCCTTGGGTTGTATCGCACTAAACCATTAAACCCATGCCGGTTGAAATACATCAGAAGTACTGCGCGTTCCTCCAGATCCTGAATCTGATTAAAATGTTTACGAATCTCATAGTAGCGCTCAGGTGTGTTATTTTTTGGTACAAACAACTTTCGCAACTCATTGATTAGTTCAGATGGCTTCTTCTGGCATAGCTTAAACAAAGCAATAAGGTCGGGGTTGGCATCGTTGAGGTGGTATTCTCTGTAGTCGGAGTTCAATGCAACGGTTGCTGAACCTACGAACGGCTCGCAAAGCACGTCACCGGTCTGAGGAAGATGTTTGAAAAGTCGGTCCAGCATAAGCCTTTTAGACCCGGGGTATTTGATTATCGAGCGTGCCTTTTTCATTGATATCTCCTCAAGTGCATTCAGATTATTACACTGGTGGGGCGACATACGCTGAATTAGAACTCTTCAATATCGACGGTGTAATTACTGAATTGCGCGAGTGAGAGGGTATATTGAGTTCTGTCCCGGACCGCAAACCAAGCAGACTAGTCCAAGCTTGATACAGTAGTCACATAAAACGAAAGGGAGGTGGCCTGTGGAAAGAAAGATAGTCGATTCAAAATGCGAAGAGCTTGGGGTAGAAGGTAATACACTTGAGTGCCGAGATTTATATGACTGTTGTGATTGTGGCGGCAGTGAATGTGGATGTCGGTACTGCTTTTCATGCAACGGCTGTGGTTCGTGCCAAGGGCACTGAGTCGGAAGATTATTTCTGCGTTGCACTTTTACGGTGCGAGAGACTGGAATGTTTTACTGATTGGTATTACTTTTGGTTACATAACTCTGCGGCCATGGCGTCATCATGAAGCTTGAAAGACGAATAGAGGATTATTTTATGATCACAATGATTTATAGCAAATTTAAACGGCACCCAAAGGTTGTTAGTCATAGCTCATTAGAATGCTATACGCTGAGTGTAATTGCCGACATTATGTTAGTTTCCATCTGCTATCAATTTATCAATTAGGAAACGCGATGTTCAAGTTCATCAGAAAGTACAAAGGATAAAGTGAATGCAGACCACTACTAACGATTTAATAAAGCTATATGAATCGAAGAAATCCACCCTAGTCGCAGTATTCAATGCTCTCAGGTGCGCTCGTAAAATTGGTTTTAGACTTTGCCGATATGAAGTGTCGAAGGATCTTAACGAATATTACGCTGCATTATTCTGCTTTTCATTAATTGATAACACTTTGTGCGATTCATTAATTGCCTCAAATGAACCAGAGCAAATAAGCACTGTTCAATCGGCAATATCAGGTTCACCGCTACTTAGGTCACATGTTGAGTTTGTCTTATCATATTCACCAGTGATTGATTGGAACGGTGGGAAGTAAGATGAAATCTAACAATAAACTTATTGCTTTAGTTGGAATAATATTCGTCCTGTCTGGTTGTGATTCAAAGTTAAGCAAAGAAAACCGAGAAAAAATCGAAACTCTGAAAGTGGAGCTGGCTGAAGCAAGAAGTGTGCTAGCAGAGTACAAGAAACCTTCTGAGGTTGATAGTGGTCATGCTTTTAACGAAAAACACAAAAAAGTAGTTTATACGCCGACGGTATATCAATCAGAGATAGAAAAAGATTTTCAAGACCTTGCGAGCAGGTTTGAAGTTTTGGAAGTTTTCCCTCTACCGGATACTGGCACTTATCGGGTCGCCTTTACTTCTAAGCGTTCTGGCATGGCGGTTATAAAAGAAGTATCTATTCCCCTAGTATTTTTCCGCGCAGTGTATGACCCCGAAGGACAGTACAGCCAAGACTTTCATACAAAGATGGCATCTAGGGGCTACAGTGTCGAATTTATTAGGTTGTTTGAACAAGGTGAATTCATTTTTGAAAAGAAGGCTATTTTAGCTCTGTATACCGAGAGTTTTGGATAAAAATCGAACATAGGAAAAATGTCATGAACTCAGAATATCTGGAATTAGGTCGTGAACTTGATGAGTTATACAAAGTCCTTGAATTCCCTTGTTCAGACGAAGAAGAAAAGGCAACCAAAGAGCGAATTTCTGAACTAGAAATGCTGCTAAATAAAAACGACTAATAAATATTGGAAACACGATGTCTTTAGAGGAACGCAAACAAATGAATGCCAGTCTTCTCGCCGCCTCTAAGGCCAGAGAAGAGAAGTTATCAACTCATCCCACTATCAATAGGTTTCTTACCGAAGGCTATTACCTGAAGTTTTGGGATGACCGTTATGGCGCGGGTGTAAGGGTAGCCCTCGGTAGAGAATATAGTCAGGAGTTCTCTGATTTCTGTGAGCTGACAGGTAGTGGCGACATCGAAGCAGCAGGAATTAGTGAATATCTATTAAACGCTGGTTCTTGGCTACCTTTCGATAGTGGTCTGACTGTCCAAGATGCCCTTGATTCACTTGAAGCAAAATTGGCAGAGCTACCACAAGAGCATATTTCCCGCTCATCAGACTGGGCAGATAAGTATGATTTGGCTCTCACAAAAATACTAGAAAGCGCTGATGGTGATTATGGTATTGCGAACGCAATTGATTCCGGCAAATTACCTCCTAATCCGCTTATTCAGCAATAAACAGGCGTAATTGGAAACACTTACCAAGGATTGTTCTAGTATGGGAATAGATGATGAAATTTGAAGAATATCAACATAATGCTTGGGGTAGGCGAGTTACCCGAGATTATCCCAAAATGCCTAAACCAATGCAGTTAGCTTTCACCTTTAATCACTATATTTCTAAATATAGCTTGGTATTCTCATGGTTGTTTTTAGGATTGACGTTTGCTTGCATGGTGGGGGTTGTCGGTGGTTCGTGGCTCGCCGGGGGCGGGGGGTTAATATCGGAAAGCGACTGGCTGGTTCCTATGGCTGTTTCACTTTTCGCATCATGTGTTGTTAGATGGGTAATCCCTAGCATCATGAACGTTTTTTTTAATTGTTGGTATCGCAGCGCTAGGCCAAGTTTTTAATGAAAGGAACCACGATGGAAACTAAAGGTACATTTGTTTGGTTTAGTTCGAGTAAGGGCAAAACTGGCCTGTCTCTGCTCACGACTGAAGAGTGCGAAGAAAATGGTATCGATGCAACAAATAATGTGAGCTATTCAGAGCGGCTATCTGACTACCATAAACACACCTACGATGACCGCACTATTGCATCTGTATATTTGCCCGAAGTAGCACTGAACTCGGTTGAAATCATGTTGCTGAAGGAATTGGCTATTTCACAAGGGCTTATATTTAGAGCGAGAGACGTTAGCTCAAATGAGCAACTTAAACACTATACAAATCATCCAGTCTGGACTTAGGAGAAGTCATGGAGCATATTTACTCAACATTGGTTATGTTTATCAAGCTTATGATTGCTTGTGCAATTATTACAGGTTTTATAGGTACGTTTAATCCAAATGGATATTTGGCGTCAGGATGCGCTCTCACAGCTGCACTATGTGCCGGAATGATACTGCATCTTCTTGTTAAGTCTGAGGCAAAATGCGCAACCGTCGAAAAATAGGCGATGTTGTCTTAGCGAAAGCTGAGAGTGAGGAGCACGAGGGATGAGATACGCAATTGCCGCAGGTCTATTGGTAGCCACTGTTGTTGGATTTTACTATCACGTGGAAAATGACGTGGTTGGCATGGAATCACTTAACTGGTCGGTACCGGTACTGTTATTTGCCGTTGTGGTTGGTGCTGCATATGTTCACCGTAGATCAGATTAAAAGGAGTATCTATGAGGGTTATAGCGGGGAATACCTACAGGAATCCGCGAGGGCGCTGGATAAAGGTAATATGTAGCGACGGCAATAGAATTAATTACAATGTTTCTGGCTGCGTGCAGAGTCCACGTGGGACCAAAGTAGCTTCAAGGCTGGGGTTTATTGATTCGCTGGCTCAGGGTAAGTACGTCAAAACTAATGAGCAAAGTCCATTCACCATTTAATTTGATGCTTGAAGTCAGCTGAAGCGACACTACCGATTCTTATTCGACTTAGCTTCAAGCATCAATACGTATTTCATATCGATATTTGTCGGCCCACGACTCATCAGGGTCACATGCTGGATATAATCCAAGGCGTTCTCGTTACGTTCACAGATTTGATAAATTAAGACCATTTCCCTATCTGTTGCATTTCTAATGTGCAGAAAGGGTACGACAAAGCCTTCCTCTGTCAGCCAACATACCCGCATTTTCCAGCATGTCCAAAAAGCAAAAGATGCAGTGAGTGCAGAGGTTGCTACAGAGTTAAATAACACAAAATTTATCATAGAGTCCGCCCCAGAACGGGACGAACTACTTACGACGTCTGAGAGCGCTCCGTAGACGATAAGCGGCTCAAGTAATAGCACGGCAACCATGAATAGAAGAAATGTCTTCAGGTGCTTAGCTGTGGCCTCTTGAACCACCGCAATGTCATCCGCGTCTAAATATCTCTGCTGGTACGTCATCATTGCTTTGTTAAAACACCTCTAAGTCGTCGGGTTCAAATAAGATGGCAAGCAGTTTCTCAGTATCTTCTTCATCTGAGAAAATTCTGAATGGTGACTTAAAGTACTTCCGGGAAACCTTTCTCGCGGTTGCAATAAACCCATCTTCATCAGCAATCCAAAGGCAAAAATCGAGTGTGCTCATGCCATTCTGGGAAATTGTATCAAGGATGAGGGGCAAAGTTGAATAGGCTGAGGCGTTCTCATCGAGTTGGAACGTGGGGTAAACCGGGTCGCCGAACGAACCCACTTTCAATTCAATAAGTTTGTTTTGCTTTACATGCCGGGATACGGAACGTTTCTTATTGGTGTCCTTTGTCATCAGGGTCTCAAAGATTTCAGAGAGAGTCATGCAGGCCAGACGGCATTTCAACTCCTCAAACTTACGTGCTGTCGATAGTAATCGCTCAATATCACCATGTCTTAGCAAATGGTAGGGAGTCGAGATCAGCATTTCTTCAGCTGCTACCTTTTGCGCAAGCCCTCTGTTCAGTTCTTGGCAGAAGAGGCTTAGCTCTGCGTCATCGTTATTTGGTGCGTATGTAGTAACAGAAGGTAAGGCTGTATTCCGTTTAAAAACTTCACTGGAGCTATAACCCAGTACACTGAGGCTCATTGTAATGTTGCTGGTGGATTTCGTGAGTACGCCATTGGTGACCAGCGCTTCTGCGAGGGATTGCATCTTCTCGATGTGCATAAAATTAACCTTCAAAAGGGTGGTTGTAACTGCGTTCAGTATAAGACCGGAAAGTAAGCGCCAAAAAATTAGGATGCTTAAATTAAGGGCGTCTAATTCGAGGTGGGAGGAAAAAACGCTCTATATTTGCTTTCGTGTCCAAACAGTCCCAAAGGTGGAAAAATGAACAACAATACTTTTTTTAATAAGCTTCGCTCTTTCAAGAAGCGTAAACAGTTTTTAATCGCAACATTGGTCAGTGTGGCAATCTTCGCAGTCTGGCAGCTGCTTTTGCAGGTCAAAGCCGGAGAGTTCGATATGCTAACTTTAGGTTACGTTGCTGCACTTCCTATCACGTGGTTGATGGGTAAAGAAATCTTTAGCAATTCTGGTGATGGTGGTGAAAAACTGAAGTCACAGGACTCTGATGATTTCTATGCTGAAGATGCGAAGAAATAAGCAGGTAGTACTATAGCGCTATATTACTCCTACGAAAAAGGTCGTTTTTGAATGACCTTTTTTATTTTGGCTGGTGGATAGAGCCAATTCTAATTTCATTAACGGTAGTCAGAATGAAAAAAGTCTTTATTGCATCGCTTGCTCTAACTGCATTACTGGCAACAGGGTGTTCCTCTTTGTCCCAGACGGACCAAAGCGACGACGTATACGCTGAAGTTGGTAAAGACGATGTTCTTAACGAAAAGCAGGTAACGTTCAATAAAAGGGTGTCACATATCGTCACATTCGACTATGACTCTTCAGAGCTTCCCATAGTCGCAGTGGATGTTGTTGAACCGCATGCACGCTTTCTAATCGCAAACCCCAGTTACAAAGTAGCGTTGCAGGGTAATGCCTCAAGTGAAGGCTCGCGACGGTACAATTATGATCTTGCAATTGCTCGCATCAAAGCCGTAAAGCAGGTGTTTGTCGAGTTGGGGATTGAAGCGGAACAGGTTGTCGAGCTTCCAGTGGGTGAAACACAATCAGAGTTTGTTCCCCAGCGCTCTGTGCTTATCGTGTATTAGCAACGTAAGTGCATCGATATAGTTCGCGATTAATGTGAGAGCGATTAATGACAGTATATGTGGGAACAAATAGCGATTCGGTGGTTGCGAATGGCGCGTTACTGGATATGTGCTTAGATGTCGCCAGTCATTCACCCGAGGGGTTTGCGTGGGGTGGACGTGGTTTAGGGCCATCACAGTTAGCCTGCGCCATCATGGTGAATGAGTATGGCCGAGACTTAAAATCACACCCGCTTCATTACCAAAAACTGAAGGAAGAACTGATTTCTAAAATCAAAGGCTCTTCTTTCACCATCACGTCAGAGGACGTAATGAGAGTAATAAATTCAAATGCAAAGTGAGGAAAGCATGCTGAAATCAATCTTAGTGGCCGGTATTGCTGGCGTGATGTCGTTCGGTGCGATGGCAGAGCCTAAAGCAACGCAAGACACACTGTCCCTAACGGAATCGCAAATGAGCGCATTTCAAGCTGGGCTGAAGAAGTTAACGGACACGAAACTCCAGTTTCAATGCTCAAGTGACAAATTTGAAGTACAGAAAATTTTGAAACCAAAACCTTCAAGCTCATTGCCGGTTGCAACCTTTGATGCTCATGGTGATGTGGTTAACGTAAAGCCTGTGGGGGGGTATGCCTGCCCTGAAGGTGAAATAGATCTCGGCCAATTCTGTGCTGAAGTCGTCTGCTCATATACCGAGGTTCTGTCAGCTGAGGAAGCGAAGCAGATGGTGGAAAAGGAGAACGCTGCCAACTCTCTGCTTCAATCACAACGTTAAACCTTCAGTGCTGGGCAGAAGCTCAGCACCTCCCCTCAAGCACTCTTCCAGAAATACCTCGATTTAATTTAATGGAATTTAACTGAAGACCGTGGTAGGGCATGAATATATGCAATATTTCATGTACAATTCCCTAAACTAGAAAGATACCGAATCACATGAAGCTAATAATTGGCGATGGTAAAAAAGTTGAGCTTGAGGTCGAAAGGGGCAAGTTACTTGACGTGCCCTTGTATGAGTTCTCGCGCAGACCCATAAAAGCGCTACTAGATGGGCACGGCCAACCGGTAAAAGTGAGTGATGGAGGTACCAAGTTTTATGCGTTACCTGTAGGTGTTTATGAAGCTATGGTCGCTCAAATACAAAAAAGCATTGAGACATCAAACGTTGACGGGGATGATTCTCAGAGTCAGGATTCTCCATTCATGGTTGAAGATCTTACAAAACTTATCCGCTAGTCCCGTTTTTCCATCAGCCTCTCCATCCGCTTCTCCATACTGCTATCACACATTTGGTGATAGGCCATGTTAGTCACTTCCACATCGATATCTTTCTGACAGTCTTCAAGGAAAACGTCGATTTCATTGTGTAGGGTTGATATTTGACCTAAAAACTTTTCTATCTGAACTGTGTCGTTTTTTAGTGTGGCCTGATAAAGCGCGTAAGTGGTTCGCACCATTTTGCTGGAAAATCGATTAAACGGCTCAGAGACTGGCTTCAAATGAAGTGCCATATAAATTTTGAAACCGTACGCGGTGGATATATTCAGCATGTATTTTGTTGAGAACATGTAATCCATAGGGTTGACACTTGGGCCATCAGTAACTCTTCGATAAGTAACTAAGCCAGCGTAAAGCCTGACACGCATTTCCTTGGTAGTGTATTTTGTTCTTAGCGTGCAATATCCTTTTGCATGCTTTAATAATTCTTTCACATTGATACTTCTTTGGTGACCGAAACGCAGGTACAACAAAACGCATAGCTATTCAGTCACTATGCCCATACGCAAACATTCCTTTGCATTTAAAATAATAGCACAACCATCTTTCAGTTGTATTGCACATAGAATGCTTTATAAGCAGCTCTGATAGCCGGAAAACCAGCGGACTTACACAATTAATATATGATTAATTAAAACAGGAATCGTCTGTTTTTGTAGTAGACTTTTTGTTTAATGGTGATATCAATGACAGAACGCGAGATTTTGAATGATCCTTCAGCTTCATACTGGCTGAAAAGGTTAATTACCTCTACAAAAGAGAGGGATCCGGTCGACTGCCTTAATGACTTGGATGTCCTCCGCGCCATTTTGGAAGCACGGATAGAGGGTGTACGTTGTAATCAGAGGAATAGGACATAAACAATGCTTAGCATAAAACAACTTTTTGCCGGAGACATTCAGGGGTTGGAAGCGTTAGTTGAAGAAACCACTGGCCGCACGATGACTAAAAGACAGCTTCAGGGTCTCTTTGAACAGTTACCTGAAAATTGTCAAAGTGTCGCGATGCGACATGGATTCAATGATACTGCGTTTCAGAAACAGGCTCGTTCACACTTTATATCAGAATAGCACGCCTCTGCCGGTGCAGAGATTCCACACTGCTCTGCACCATATCAATGACGCCTCCCCACGAAAAGTAGATCAAGCTCCCTAATGCAGCTAAATCATATTTCACTATCCACTATCAAATTGAAAATGCTTTAAAAATTACAGGCCGCATTTTAATGGTCTCTAATTCGGGACGCATGAGAAATCAGTGCTTAAATAAGCTCACACCTGATGTACCAGCTAGTCACAGGCAGGTCGGCACTATGCTCGACGGTTGAAGTTAGTTGTGCATGGTGCTGATGGTGAGCATGGTGCGGTTTGGTACCGCGGCTTTATTTAAAACAAGAGGTTTACTAATGAGTGTACTCAACAAACTGTTCTCTGCTACCAAGAACTTAAAAATCTGGTTGGCAACCTTTCTAACGCTGGCTGCATCCTCTGCATACGCAGGTAACTCAAGTGGTGGTATTGGCGGCGGTCAGATTGGTGGATTGCTTACTGACATCGTAGGTGTTGTGGAAGGTCCGCTGGGCCAAATCGTAATCATCCTATCCTTTGTGTGGGGTATTTTCCGCGTTCTGCAACAAGACTGGTTGCAAATGTTCGGTGCATTCTTAGGTGGTCTGGTACTGATTAACATTGGCGCGATTGTCGATGACATTTTCGGCGCTTCAACTACCGCAATCGAAGCGGCAAGCACACAAGCTATCACTGTTGCACCAGTGTTGGCAGAAGTTGCCCAAGCTTGTGGCCTGCCCTGTTGTATGTAATTTCTGAATAGCAAAAAAGGTCGCACATAAGCGACCTTTTTTTATGCGTACAGAAAATTACAACGCCCATATTAGCACCCTCTATTTATAAGCGGTGAAAAATATTGTGACAACATACAGTCACTAACACTGATAGGAGAATTTACGGTGAGCAGTGAATCAGGCGGTTCTCAAGATGAATACAGTTTTCCCAGAAGAATCAATGATCCAATTTTGATATTCGTCTTCCCGGCAAAGCAAATATTGCCGTGTATGTTGATCCTCATCATAGCTGCCTACGCCGGTTATTTTTGGCTCGGGCTGGCGGTATCTGTGTCGCTCTGGTTCATGATTGGGTCAGTGCTTAAGAACAGCTACTTTGACGTCCTCATACATAAAATGTGGAGCAAAGGTTTGTTGGACATGATGGTGGGGTTGGAAAAAACCCAAACCGTTGTGAACCCATTGGTAAAACGATTTTTTAATTAGGCATTCGGGCAGGTAATAACAATGAGCAGAGCAGAAAACACTCTGATAGGCAAAAGCTACGCCGACTATAAACGGGAAAGAAAGTTCTTTCACATATCCGGTGTGGCACAAGCAGCGGCCATTTTGTTGCTAGCTTACTTTCTAGTAACGCGGGATGAGATCATCATCATGGTACCGCCCCAGTTGGAAGCTGAAACAAAAATAGTGAATGGGGAAGGTGATGCTGAGTACCAAAAGCGATTCGCTTTCTCTTTTGCAAACCTCATCGGCAATGTAACACCGAAAAATGTTCAATTCATTGTCGATCAGGTCAACGCCAGTTTCTCCCCGGCTTTGCGTGATGCAACAGCGCAGTCTATTGAAAATGATGCCCGTATTCTTCGAAGCCGTGACCTTAAGTCAACATTCGTGGTTGAAGACATGCTGTTTAATGATGACAGAAATATTGTTTGGGTCTGGGGTGAGCGGACTATCAAAGGGGATGGCGTACCACCGGTTTCAAATCCTTACACGTTTGAATTTCAAATCAAGCCCGTAAATGGCTTTCCACGCATTCTCCATTATGACGCTTTCGAAGGTCACCCGATTATTCAGAAAATTAAACAACGCGGTGAAAAGCTGGAAAAGCGCTACTACACCGAAGAGCAAGAATCATTAGCGACCGGGTTGGAAGTTGAAGTTAACAAAGGCTCTGTTGATGAGGCAGAGGAGAAGTAAATTATGAAAAAAAGCATTTTGGCAGCGATAGTTGCTACATCAGTCTTGTCCATCCCAGTAGCAGCGCAAGAGTCGAATGAGCAGGGTTCCCCCGGTCCGTCCATGGTGCCTTTCGTGGATGTAACTGGCACGCGAATTCAACCAAAAGATGCCGATGCAATAGCTCAGCGCAACCAGAGCATGCGGGAACAGGTATCTCAGTTGGACGCGCAGGCCAAGCTCTTGGAGGAAGAGCGGCTTGCGCAGGAGCTGTACAACAAAAAAGTGATGGCTGAGCAAGTCAACTCCCCGGGCAACCAGTTTATGAAGAAAGCTATCGATATGTATAAGCCTTCTATGAGCCTTGAAATTGCACCCAAAGAAGCGATTGTCATTCCTATCGGTCAAGGTTTGCTAAACACACTGTCCACCAACTATGCCGAGTTGCGGGTAAAGACATCAGATACTACGTCTGTTATTGAAACCGAAAAAGGTGAGCTTTTCATCTCGCCGACGACATCTAATCCGGTAGGGCTGGTTTTGTTTGATGCCGGAGTGCCTGACTCTAAAATCTCGGTTACTCTGGTACCTATTGATGCGCCACCGGTCATCGTTGATCTGAAAGTAGCGCTCACCGCTCAGATGCAGGCCCAGTCAACCAAGTTTCTGAAGGAACTTGCGTTAGAGGAAGCCCAACAGCAGGCGCAGTCAGAAACCATTGCCCGTTCTGATAAATATACCAAGCGGATTGTAGAAGTATTAACGCCGGTTGCGCAGGGTGACCTTCCAGCGGGTTTTACGCTTTCCAATGAAGTGCCATATGACATGCGACAACCTTGTAAAATGGCAATTCCTCATGTGGCCGGTCAACGTCTGTTAGGCGGGAATGAAGTCATTGATGTTGTCGTTGCGAGAAACACAACAGATCGTATCTATCAAGTGCGCGAAGAAATGTGCCTTTCCAGTGATGCCATCGCTGTTGCGATTTACAAGCGTGCATACCTGAAGCCTAACGAAGAGGTTGAAATCTACATCTTGCGTGACAAGAATTTCCGTCAAGATGTCGAGCGCGAAAAGCGTCGTCCACGCCTGACTCTGGGGGAATAAATCATGAGTATGCAGGATAAATACGAAGATTTTAAAGAGAAGTGGGAAGACCTCAGAGAGTCGCAGGGTTTTCGCTGGGGTGTGGGTGCAGTTGCAGTAATCGGTCTGGTTTCGTTCTTTGTTTTGGGTAAGGAAAAAACCGACCTCAGTGGACTGTTTGACCCGGCACCGACCTCTGTATTTGGCACCTCAGAAGTCGGTGAGCAAATGCAGGCTTATGAGATTGATGCTTTGGTCTCTGACATTGAAAAGCGTGACAGAGAGCGGGAGAAAGCGGCTGAAGAAAGAGAACGGCTGCGACAGGAGGAAATGAAACGCATACAGGCCCAAAATGCCGAATTGCAGGAAGCGGTATTCTCTCTATCCAGTTCCGTAAAAGCGCTTAATGATAGTCAGCGCGAGTATGATGCCCGTCGTGCACCAAGCGGTAATTCTGAAGGTCAGGTTGTGAATGTGCCCGGAGAAGGACAGGTTATGGTACCGCCGCAACAAGGTGGCACTTTCTACCGCAAGCAAAATCAAATTGTGAGTGAAGCGCCTCAAGTTTTTGATAACAGCGTTATTCGCACAATTACTCAGCGACAAATCGCTGAAGTGAAGGGCGACGGCAGTGTAAAAGTGATCGATTCAGGACTGAGAACGATTTCTGAACGCGACCGTGTGGTTGAGGATAAGCGTATAGCTGCCAGTAAAGAGAAAGAGCGCAAGAGACAAGAAGAATTCGAAAGGGAGTCTCTGAAATTTACACTGTCATCGGGTTCCATTATGTCAGCGGTACTACTAAATGGCGTTGCAGCTCCAACAGGCTCTGCCTCCACATCTGAGCCTATCCCAGTGCTGGCCCGTGTGAAGAAAGAGGCCATTATGCCCAATTACTTCTCGTTGGATATCAGAGAGTGTCACATCGTGGGTTCCGCGTCTGGTCGTTTAAGAGACCGTAGAGCATATATTCGCACGGATAAGATAAGCTGTATAACAGAAGACGGCCAGACCCTCGAAAACCGTCTGCAAGCCGTGGCTGTTTCTAAGGGTGATGGCATGGTCGGGATCCCGGGTACCATGGTGTTTACCGGTAGCGAACTGCTTGAGAACTCCGCATATGCCGGTTTCCTTTCTGGATTTTCAAAAGCAGTCTCTCCACGACAAGTTAACGCTGTTAACACTGAACCCGGTGAAAATGTACTATTCCAGACTCAGAGTCTTGGCAATTTTGGTGCAGCGGGTCTGGGCGAAGGCGTGTCCAATGCATCAGACAGGTTGGCTGATTATTACATGGAGCTGGCTGAGCAGGTCTCCCCAGTCATCGAATTGCTGCCGGGTATCGAAGTTGACTTCATCGTTACTGGCGCGACTGAATTCGACTTGAATAAGGACTGATCATGGTTGAAGCAATGAAGCAAAAGGCGATAGCCACAAAGCAAGGTCTGCGCTGGATTGATATTGCGCTAACGCTTTTGGTTGCTGGCGTGGGACTGTATGTGTTCACCTCACAACCGGAAAAGAATATTTATGCAGTAATGGATCAGTCTGAAGTTATACAAAGCAGACTGGATGCAGGTGACTCCCCAGTAGAAGCATTAGTGTACTTCAACATATTACGGGACATGTACGAGCATAAAGGGGTCGTAGTTTTCGACAAGGAAGCCCTAGTTACTTATCCAAAAGAATTTGAGGCCGTTCTTCCTTCTCAAGAGGCGCTGTTTGAAATGTCGATAAAGGCAGGCAAGCCGGTAAACCGAGCGGTTTTTGAAGATGCTCAACGTGAACTTGATAAGCAGCGTGAGGCAATGCGTAAAGCGCTCAACCTACAATAGCTAACCCTCAATGCCACTGGCTTCAGCTGGTGGCTTAGCTTCAGAAATATCCCCTATAACCATCAATGAGGTCTATAAATGGCAAAATTTTTGAATACCAGTGCTACTAACTACTTCCTTGAGGAAATGATTAAGAGCGCCAGTGAACGATTGATACTGATCAGCCCTTTTCTTAAGTTAAATGACAGGATAAAAGAACTGTTAGAGGATAAGAACCGACTTAAAATCGATGTCAGAATAGTCTATGGGAAAAGTGAATTACAGCCTGAAGAGATTAACTGGTTGAGAGAGCTAAATTATATTCGGACATCGTTTTGTAAGAACCTTCATGCTAAATGCTACATCAATGAAAGCGCATGTATTATAACTAGCTTGAATCTGTATCAATTTAGTCAGGTCAATAATAATGAGATGGGAGTCCACATCGAAAGGCATGAAGATTCTCAGATGTACAGTGATGCGTTTGAAGAAGCGCAACGGATTATCAGAATCAGTGATGAAGTTCGTATATCGCTAGAGAAAGTAAGTTCTCCTGAAGCTGATAAAAAAGCGGATGATGCGCTAGAGCTTATCTCTACAAGCCGACTGGCAAAGAAAATGAAGATTTCTACTGACCAATTCATTAGCTTGTTGGTTGCTAAAGGTTACTTGGAGGTATCTGGTGGCAACCAAGAACTTACGGAGCTTGGAAAAAGCATCGGAGCCGAACACGTTCCAAAAAGCAGATTCGGTGCGTATTTTAAGTGGCCTGAAGATATTTCTTTGAAACTTCAGTAATACCGGTAGCGAATATCTTTAAGCATGCGTGAGAGGTAATAACGATGCCGAGTGAACTTCACGAAAAATTATGCGCCAAAGGCGTCACGTGGTTAAAGAAAAATGGCTTTGGTGTTGCTGCATTGAATGTGTGGGCTGCGGGTAGTCGCGAAAGAGTTGACTGCATCGGGTACCGGCAACAATGCACGGCACTTATTGAAGCAAAGGTGAGTCGAGCTGATTTCTTTGCTGACAAAAAGAAACCTGAGCGTAAGTCAGGCGGTGTAGGCACATATCGATTCTATCTAACCCCGGAGGGGCTAATTGACATTGGCGAGGTACCTGCTGGGTGGGGGTTGCTGGAGTACAGTGGTCGTAGCGTTAAGTTGGTACATGGTCCCAGTGGCAACCTGTGGCCGTCAAAGGAAAATGCGAAAGAGAGTGGGTGGGATAAGTTTGCGCATGAGGTATGCGATGTGGCTGAAAGGTCTATTTTATATACGATTGCGCGAAAGACGATGTGACGGAGAGACTGTATATTGTATCTACCACACTAATTGCGCGTGGTGGATACAATCAGGGCAAAGGTTTTCCCTTCTGGTTGTTTTTCGAGATCAAATCCATCGTAAATTGAATGAAGTTCCCGGATAAAGTCATTTCGTTGGTTAACATCTTGCGAGCCGTTTCTGGCTTCACGCTCCAGAATTTCTAACTCCTCATTCACTTCCTCAGTAATTTCTAAGCTGGATACCTGTTCTGCCAGTGATACAAAGTCATCATCAGCTGATGCGTTTTGCGGCAAGGCGGTTTCGTTAGTGGGTTCTTCTGATTCAATCCCTACATTCAAGTCTTTTTGTTCCATGAGCAGCACTACCTGTTGACGTAGCTGATTGATCGTCATTACCACAGGCTCCTTTTTAATCTTATTGTCCGTTTTGAATTCCAGTGTTTCATGCAGCGCCTCAATAAGAGATAGTGTAAGTTCGTCTACATCAGCTCCACTTTCAAGCAGTTCCCTAATCTGTTGCTTGACCATCTGTACCTCTTGAGTGTGTCGTCAGTTTTTAAATGAATAGTAAAATATTGTATTAGCGAAATCTTGCCCGAGAGAAATTACAAGGCCATTTATTATAGCTTCAAAATATATTGAAACAGAGAGTGCGGTTTGAAACCGTGAAAAAGTTGCCCCTAATGACTAGTTAGGGGCGGAGGTTGTAACTAGATAATTGGATATCGTCACTGAATATTCAGCTATCTAGTAGATTCAATACTACCAGCTAACCACGTAAGATCAATGTCATAGGCATTGGTAGAGCTATACATCGTGATCTCAAAGTATACCTGTTCAGAAGTCAAACCTACGTCGCTCCCTGCGAAAAAATGCAAAACACTTAGAGCTGTTAAATAGGCAGTGAAAAAAAATTTAAAAAAAATTACAAAGCGTTAAAAATGTGATGAATTAAGGAAAAATCAGTTGAAGCGGTCAAAAGTAGCAATAATGTTCGCGTAAACCGATGGTATTCTTGTTGTCTAATTTTGTGAAAGCCGCTGAAAGCCTTGCTGCAAAAGGGCTGTAGAGGACTTGGCGGTGCTTTTGTGGTATAATGTATCTCGTAAGCGCGTTTACATTCTATTTATAACGTTAAACGATAGAGTGTTAATAATGACCAATAGAGATACACAAAGGAAAAGAGTCTATACCGCTGAGCGTGAAGCATTTAAAAACCATGAAAATGCTCAGTTCACTTTTGATGAGACAAAAGCTTATGTGAAAAAAGTGATGTTGTCGGACTATTATCAAGAGAGTAAAGGGTTCAAGAGAATAAACGTTAAAGATGGGAGGGGATGCAGAAATGCATATTACTTTCCCAGTGAACGAGCTGTGGCATTGCCGAAGTGGGCAAGGACGCCATGGGTAATCATACACGAACTAAGCCATGCTTTGGCCCATCGTACGGTGGACGACTCGGTAGGGCACCATGCAAGCTTTTGCACGCATTACGCTAACTTGATTGCGGAGATGGTGTCAGTGAAGGATGCGCAGTGCTTAATCGAAATGTTCGATAAGCATAATGTTCTGTATCAGTCTCGGAAATTAAAATTTGAATTAGCGCCTGTGGTTGCATCTATGCCTCGGGATAGAAGCGGCAAATTTCATGAACTGGCAAAGAGAAGGTTAGCCCGGGCCATAAAGGATGTACGCCTGCTTGGTAACCTTAGCAACACCGCCAATTATGATTTTAACAGAGAACAGGTGGACGAAATTCTCATGGCGTTGCGCACCGAACTCAGGGAAACAAAAAGTAAATTCGAAAAATCACTCAGGCGACTGGATAACAGGGTATAAGAAATAAACCTAGATTCAGGCGGGGTTATCTTGAAATGCGATACTGGTGCGAACTTAGATATCAGGGCCAGAAATCCAGTGGCAAAGGATCTTGGCCCGGTAAAGGAGATAACCCAACTCAATGAAGGTGGATATGACGGAACGCAGGCAAGCTGTGATGCAAACTGAACTGCTGCGACATCTAAAACCATTCCGCTATGGATTGGCAACCATGCTTGCAGCGCTTGGGCTAGAAGATGTATCAGGTGTGAAGGTGGCAGTGGGAACAGCGACCATGACTATGTTGGCTATGATTATTGCCAACATGGGGGCTGGGCTAATGTATGCTGCTGGCGGGAATCATCCCCAGCTCCGCATTCAAAAGGTAATGGCTGTATTTAGATGGACATCGACAACTATCAGTTACTTTTCCGTCGCGCTACTACTGCTTTTCATTGTTGATTTAGTGACTCTGAACAAACTCAATAGAACCATTGTGTACCTGTACCTCATCAGTGCTATTTCGTATTCCCTCGCTTACTTCGTGAAAAATATGCGGAGAAACACGGGGTAGGTACTTCCTCCCGGAATTAGAGTGGACGAATTAACCCTCTCTAATTCAAATGATAACCACTGTACACGTTACGCTATTTCAGCGTCGTGCTCACGCGTGTAATCACGCCTACATAGGCGAAGCCCGGTATGGGCAGAGTACCATCAAAGAATATTCCTCAATCACATACTTTTCCATGCGGTTGAAGTGATAGGCGTGGCTTCGGTCGCAATATAGGTAAATGTATGTTTCAACATAAACACAAGTCAGGCATCTCATTTGAGCAGGCCAAGAAAGATGCGAAGAAAGCGGCCAAGAAAGGCGGTATCCAGCTCTCTAAAGCACAGGATGATTTAGCATTCGCACATAGTCGCTCTACTTGGGCACAAGCTGTACGCCAAGCAAAGATGCAAATTACTTTCAATCTTCACAGCGCGGATAAAGGCGATTACACGTGCAATCTTAATGAAACGGCTTCGGTTTCTTTGGTTGCAGGTGTTTCTGGCGCTGGAAAAACAATATTTTTCACAAGTGTCATGTCACAACTCTTACGACAAGGTATTCCTGTTATCTATATGAGTTACGGTCTACCAAACAATCGGTGGCTGGATGGTGAAATCCTACACGCCTTGAAAACCAAATACCCGGCGCTATTCAATGTTTATGATGTGCAGCACGACAGTAATGTAGAGTCAATTACGCTCAATGGTGGCGTCCTATTTGTAGATGAGCTGGAACATACGACCAGAAACACAAACAATAACCTCAAAGCCATTGAACAATGGGGTGACTTGTTCTCTGCAAGTAAACACACATTTGTATCAACGCAGAGACTCTATGGATTTGACCCCTTGAGCTTATTCAGATGGGGAGAGTTCGATTTAAACCTGTTCATGTTTCGCATGAATAAGCAGTGTCTTATTGAGCTGCGCGACAGTGCCAAACTTGAAAGGGCAATCATCACCGATTACATGATCAATCTTGTCTCCGGTCTTAACACGGTGCATGGGACCATGGCTGAGTTCATCCATATTCCAAAACCCGGGCACTATACGAAATGCCAGCTCTTTCAAAATCAGATTCAGAGGTAATTTGGTGCGTATGTATACTGATATTAAACAGTGCCTTGTACAAAATAAGTTGCCGGGATGTCATCTCCGTAAATCAGAAATTGATGAAGAATGTGGATGCTTAGAAGAGGAATGGGAGACGCCAGTTGGTTTTATGTCATTTCACCTATTGCCACAAGGCATCGGTGAAGTATTTTTTGACAACGGTGATGCGGGTGAGTGGGAAGTTACCATTTCGGGGAGCGGTGAAGTGGATTTCAGGAGAAAACTGGAGCTGTACATTTTGGATTTAGGTAAACGATGCGATGAATAAGTCAGTCAATGCTGGTTTCCGGCATACTAAAATAAGGCATGCGATGGGGTATCGTATGGAGGATGTAGAGGCATTACTGTTCTTTGCATCGGTTGCGATAAGTGATACCGACGGCAACCTGCAAGCGATGATGTTTGCTGATTGCTTAATGGCATTTGAAGCGGGTATTGGCACCTTGCATGTGCTTGCTGAAGGGCACCGGCAAACCGCATTTTGTTTTGTGCTGGATAAGTACGATGATGACAGCGGAGCCTATCATCTCCATCTTGTGTCTGTGATTAAAAGCGCAAGACGCAAAGGTGCTGGCCGTGCGCTAATCGATGCTGTGATGAAGGATATAGGGGCAGAGCCGGTAACGTTGGAAAGCCGAAGCGAAGCGGCGGGATTTTTCGAGAGCGCCGGATTCAAGCGCAGCGGCATGCCACTGGATCATGGGTTGGTTGCGATGCATACCAATACAACTGGAAGGCAAAACAGCTTTAAGAAACCTATTTACAATGACGTTGCCCGGAAGGCATATGAACGTCGATTTGTGGCAATCGCCAACAAGTTTGGGTTTAACGTCGGTGCAGGATAGCGGCATAAGATACAGGCATTTTAGTTGGCATAGGTAATCATGCCCAACACCGTAGGCGCTTTTCATAGCGCCTTTTTTATACCTCCAGATCACTTATGCATTATTTTACTTGCCGTGTACAAGCATAAATGTACTACATCATACCTATTAGGTAGAAGCATATAGCGCCTTCGGCGCAGAGGTTTTACCAACCCCCGCAACGCGGCCATATGAGAGAAGAGGGGGAGAAAAAAGCAAGAAAGAATATAGGCGCGACGCGCAATGGCGCAATCGCGAGTAGAGAGGGTAGGCGGCAGTCCATGTCGCTCCGCGACACACATTGTTCTATTTAGTATGATGTAGTACAATATGTGTACAAACAAGGCGGGTACCATGGACACTGAACTCACTGAATTATCACTGCCGGCACAAAAGCTTGTCGGTGCCGTACGCAAACAGTATTACTTTATGCAGTCGCATATCGATGCACTACATCGTCATCTGAATGACCATGCGATGCTGTCTGCCCACGTCTTTATTTTGCCCCGGCCTACACAGAGCGACTATAAAAATGAAAAGGTGGAATATCACCCGGAGCATGTGACAGGCCGTGAAGCGGTCGATCGGGCGCTTCATCATTTTGTTGATGATAAACTCAAGCATGATCAGGCTGGCGTCATGGCTAACCGGTTACCGGGCGTCTTGTTCGCCGATAATGTCGATGCTGAGGAAGTCGTGGCCCGGGTTGAGAGAATCAATCTGGAGAAAGATAACCTACTCAAACTGATTAAGCAGGCCTCCAGCTCGATGACCGAGCAGTTCTTGTTGACCAAGGCGGCAATTCCCTATGCTATCCGCAAAAGCATGGGCAGACACATTCAGGCGTTTCGTGCCGGTGAGCTTATTTCTGTCAGCTTCTCTGTCTCGAAGCGCAGTTCCGTATCGGCAACCAAGGATAGAGATTACTGGCTCCAGAGGTTAGAAAATGCTGAGCGGCATGTCATGTCCCGGCGTGACCTTGATAACCTGGCGTGGCAATCCCAGCTTGAAATAGAACGCAAAGCCTTATCGCATCTCTCCCCGGATACGCTTTTAAGACAGGAGCGGCCAATTCGCCGCACGCCGGTTGCCAATCTTTACTATCACAAGGGACGTGGGAAGAAAGGTAATCAGAAAGCGTCTCAGATTGCGCATTCGCCCATACTGATATTGAACGACCGCGAGGTGAAGGTAAATCCCATGCGGCCATACAGTGTCCCGGCAAAGGATCCTTCTACAAAGACGCCGATTGTGCCCAGATGGCACCTATATGAAGTTGAGCGCCCTCGTTCATAAGTGTCAAACAGAAGGCAAAATAATTCTGTTTACGGCATTTTGTGCACGGTCGAGTGGTACCATTTTCATTTTTGATTGGAACTAATGTATGAGTAACTGTAGCGGCCCGACTTATTATCCTGTCTGACCCGATTTTATCCGCACTTCCTGACCCACAATCATTGACTCTATCCTATGGCGATGGTTCACATTAGTTAAGAATGAGACCACATTGATTGACACTGGGACTGATTTCATCGGGTTAGGCCCACTTTATTTAATTTTACTGACCTCGACGTAGATGAGTTGATGTAACTCTGAAAGTTTCAATTATTTTCTTCGATGCAACTGGCCGTTATTGGTCGATATATAATACTTATCCTTTTCATTGCACTGGAAGTTATACAGGGTTCCGCACAGGTCTTTAAATTCAAATGAGTATCCTTTGATGACTTGCATAACGTACCTACTTCTCCATATCTATTTTATCGCCCAAAACGGCTTGTAATGATACTTGTCACACCCCAACTTCAACATAGCATCATGCTCACTCATACCATTAGCAACCATTTGTTTAAGCTCTGGCTCAATTTTTTCTAAATGTGCTCCATATAAGTAACCACGACGCGCTATTCCTAACCCCCATACTGTCAACACTATGGTTGGAATAAGTGATTCTGGGCTAAACATTGGAAATAAATAAAACCCTCCAGAAATGACAACTAACATGGTGATGTACAACAGAGCGTCCTTTTTTCTCTCTTCACGATATCGCTCTTTGTCTGAAGTCATTTCTCCCCCACTTATCTCTGATGTCCTTTGCCAGTTCTGGCAAATGCGCTTCAATCTCATTCGCGTAGGTCAGTATTGCCGCTCTGCAAGCTTTTAGGTGATTAGGCTCTGCACCAGAGTCTAAACGTAACACAAATGCTTCAAACGTATCAGGCAAGGCTTTTCCATCGGCTCGCTCAATCGAATATTTACCGTGTAAACCTTTTGTTGGTGCACGCAAATGGTTAGGAATTGGTAGTTTTGCATCGCTGGTCATAATTTATCCTTATCTAAAACAAATCTGAACGTCTAATATATCATAACATAATGTACAGTTTAGCAAGCCATCTTTCTAATGTCTATTATTTCGTATATTATTATTTAGTGGACACATATTCTATAATTCGATTTAGTAGACAATAAGTATGAGAAAATTTGGATACGCTCGCGTATCAACCAGTCAACAGTCACTTGTTGCCCAAAAAGAAGCCCTATTAAAAGAAGGTGTAAAAAGCTCAAGAATATTTACCGATATTGGAAGTCGCGCAGATTTAGATCGTGAAGGTTTGAATTTGCTTCGCATAAAGGTTGAAGAAGGTGACTTGGTATTAGTAACTCGATTAGACAGACTTGGTAGTGATACTGCTGAGATGATTAAATTGATAAAGGATTTTTCCCAACAAGGTGTCTATATCCGTTTTATTAAAGAAGGATTAAGCACTGAAGGTTCAATGGGGAAAATGGTTGTCACTATCCTAAGTGCCGTAGCCGATGCTGAAAGAGAACGAATTCTTGAAAGGACGAACGAGGGGCGTTTAGATGCAATGGCCAAAGGCGTAAAATTTGGTCGCAAACGTTCTATAGACAGGACTAAAGTGATGGAGCTAAAACACCAAAATGTTGGAGCCACAGAAGTAGCAAAGCAACTAGGTATTGGTCGCTCAACCGTCTATAAAATATGGAATGAAGAGGAAGACAATAATTCAGTATGAAAGCCAAACGGATTGCGTCAGAGGTATTGCTTGATCTGTCTTCACGGATGGACCAATACCCTGCGCGTTCTGAAGAGCGTAAAAAAATCGTTAAGTCGGCATGTGAGTTATATGGTGTTTCTGAAAGCACACTTTATCGTCAGCTGAGGGCAGTCAACAAACCAAAGTCCCTTAAACGAACGGATTCGGGAAAGTCACGAGTTATCCCTATTTCAGAGATGGAAAGGTACTGCGAAATTATAGCCGCATTGAAAATTCGCACCACAAACAAGAACGGGCGGCATATATCAACCAATGTAGCGATTGATTTATTGGAAAGCACAGGCGTTGAGTCAGAATATGGTTTTATTAAGCTTGAAAAAGGCAAGCTTAACAAGACAACCGTTAACAGGTATCTATCTCAGTTTGGCCTTGATAAACACAATCTAATCAAGAATGCGCCAGCAGTGAGATTTCAAGCTAGGCACAGCAATGAATGCTGGCAGTTTGATCTTAGCCCGTCAGACTTAAAAAGTGTTGAAGAGCCGCTTTGGTATGATGAGTCTAAGGGATTGCCAATGCTTATGCTCTACTCAGTAGTAGATGATAGAAGTGGTGTGTGTTATCAGGAATATCGCAACGTCCACGGCGAGGATGCAGGCAACGCGCTGCGCTTTCTTTTTAATGCTATGTCACCCAAGTCAGACCCAGATGTACCTTTTCAAGGCATCCCACAAATGATTTATATGGACAACGGGCCTATTGCCCGAAGTCGGGTATTTCAATCTGTAATGAAGTATTTGGGCATTGATGTAAAGGTGCATATGCCAGATAGCAAGGATAAACGGCGTAAAACAGCTAGGTCAAAAGGTAAAGTTGAACGAGCCTTTCGCACGGTTAAGGAATGCCATGAAGTGCTTTATCATTTGCGTGAACCCAAGAACGAAATTGAAGCTAATCAGATGTTGAGTGAATATTTGAAGAAATACAATGATCACCAACATCGAGCAGAGCCGCATTCTCGAACGGAAGACTGGCTTCAGAATATTGACGGCGCTGTTAAACAAATGTGCAGCTGGGAGCGTTTTTCATCTTTTGCTCGCGAGCCTGAAAAAAGAACAGTAGGCATTGACGCCAGAATTCCCATTGATGGGAGCATGTATGAGGTGGACCCCGACTTAGCTGGCGAACAAGTCGTTCTTTGGTGGGGACTGTTTGATGACGAACTCTATGTCGAACATGATGGTCAACGTTACGGCGCTTATTTTCCCGTCAGTGGCCCAATTCCTTTATACCGCTACCGTAAATTTAAGCAAACCAAGACGGAAAAACGGCTTGGCAAACTAGAAACCTTAGCGAAGTCGTTAAAACTGCCTGAGTCTGAAAGTGATCAAAACCACGAGGTTATACTGTCTATGAAAAATGTCGTTGAGCCAGTTCCTACGCGAGAATTCGACGATCCAGATCCATTCAATGAAAAACAGTATGAGAACATATTGAAGGCTAAGCTCGCCATATCCAAATATCTAGGAAAACCATTAGCAATATTGGAGCAAGGCGACAGAGATATGATTGACGCTATCTTGTCTCAGTCATTAGACAAAGGTGTTGTGATGAAACAAATAAAAGAATATTTCAATAATAGGAGTGGGGAACATGCAAATTGAAGTCATGGAGCACTTTGGCATCAAGAAGTATTTTCGAGACGCAGATTTCTTTGAAACCGACACGGCTAAGCGGCTGTTTAAACAACTCAAGAAAATCATACCTGAAGGCCAGCTTATCGCATTGACTGGTGTTGTGGGCATTGGTAAAACAACTTATCTAGAACGCATTCAAAAGCAGTTGGCTGCGGAGAAAAATGTGATTGTGGCCAAGTCATTATCAGTTGAAAAATCAAAGACCAATTTGACCACTCTGATCACGGCCTTGTTTTACGATGTATCAGGCGATAATGATTACCGGGTACCTAAGCTTGGTGAAAAGCGGGAACGAGATTTACAGGAACTCATTAAGAAGAGCAAAAAGCCCGTAGTTCTGTTCTGTGACGAAGCTCACGACTTACACCACCGGACATTAACAGGCTTAAAACGGCTTATGGAGGTCATACATGAAGGCGGTGGTAAATTATCAATTGTTCTAGCCGGACACCCAAAGCTTCGGAATGACCTTAAATCACCCACGATGGAAGAAGTTGGTTATCGGGCTTTAACTATGTCACTTGACGCTTCACAAGGTATTCTGCGTGATTACATTAATTGGCTCCTAGATAAATGCACTGATGACAAAATGAAGGTTAAAGATATTATTGAAGATCAGGCGGTAGATTACCTAGCAGAGCATTTAACAACACCTCTCCAGGTAGAGCAGCACCTTACATTAGCGTTAGAAGAAGCCTATGCCGTTGGTGTTAAACCTATTAACGTCGATTTGCTAGAAGAAACGCTATCAAGTCGAATTGATGAAATTGAACCTACACTTATCAGACACGGCTACAACGAGCGTGTTATTGCCGATCAGTTTAGATACAAACCGGCTGATGTTCGCAAGCTCTTTAAAGGCGACCTTGACCCTACCAGAGCTAAAGAAATGACAGCGGAAATGCGCGAGGCAGGTTTACCAATATGAAGATATCCTCTAAAAAGAGAAAACTGGCAAAAATCATTGATAAAGGAGTGAAGCAATATCCTAACAATGAACACGGCGATATCCAGCTATTACAGGCTTCATATGATTACATGGACACGTTTAAACAATTGATGGATAGCTGCGACCAAGAAGAACTTAATTTTCTTTGCAATGAACATCCTGGGCTATATAGGTTTGCACAGATGCTCGAAAACATGGCACAGGGTATCCAATCTGGCGCTATCAGTGTTCCTAAAGATCACTAATCATGGTGTCGATTAATGTGGGCCTAACCCGATGAAATCAGTCCCAGTGTCAATCAATGTGGGTTCATTCTCGCTTAATGTGAGCCGACTGCGCAGGATAGAATCAATGATTGCGGGTCGGAATGTGCGGATAAAGTCGGGTCAGGCGATATAAGAAGTCAGGCCGCTACACCTAGAAATACAGTTGTAAGCCGCGAGAGCGAGCTCATGTCCGTACCTGTATGTCTTGGTTAGGTGAAGCTTGGATGAATTGGGGAATACGGCGTCCCAATCAGAAGTCATGGTTTTAGGGCTACTACCCCTCCATTCAAAAATTGTTTGGTCATCATCACCAATGCAATTGAATTTTGCTCTTGTACCAGCCATAGCATGAAAGATTTTCATTGAGGCAGGGTCTATGTCTTGGTACTCATCAATAACAATATGATCGAGTTTATTGGCAATAGATTTATAGATCTTTTCCTCATATTCTAATGCCACTGCAACGTCATATATCAAGTCACTTAACGTCCTGATTTTTAGTCGTTTCCGCTCTTTTTCAACTAACTCAAAACCTAAAATAAATGGCTGTTGGTCGGAGGGGAGCTTTAATCTGCTGAACATTTCCGCGGCAGGAAGTGTGTCACTTTTGCAAAAATTTACGAACGAGAGAAAGTTATCAATAACAGACTGGTCATAAGCATTTATATCCGAAGTACCATGCTCAATGATTGATTTTCGCAAATTATCTCTACAAATTCCTAACCACTGATTCTCGTCTTCAATTAATTTTCTAGTAGGTATCAAATTGCGTTTTTCTAATGACTGGCAAAGACGGTAACCAAGCTGGTGGTAATGCCTAATGCGCGGCTGATTTTCTATATTGTAGGCTTGCATGTCACGCCTAAACTCTTCCGCTGCAGGGCGACTGAACATTGTGATTAGCATCGTTTCAGGGTTGATGCCTTTACTCAACATATAAGCCACTCTAGCTTGAGTCACTTTCGATTTACCACCACCTGGAGGAGCACTTAGTAGAATGTGCTGGTCAAAAGGGGCCACAATGAAATTAATCTGTTCTTCTGAAAATTCCATACCGGTCCTTGAAGCAAATGAAAGGATTGTGTGCAAAGTGGCGGGATATAGGAATTAGAAACCCGACTAATTGAACATTTATAGTTTTGAAAAGCCTGGTTACAAAAGAGAATACAACTAAATTTGAAAATGGAACATCAATCTTGAAAACATTCTCTGTGCACCACCTTAAATCAGATGTACTCAGAAATATGAGTAGAGCTAACAACGTGCCTATTCCTGAACACCTAGAGGAGACTAAACAGGTTGTAGTGAAAACTTATAACCAACTCCTTGATAAACGTGCGCTTCGCATGGCTGTAGAAAAGGGCAGTAGCTTTGAAATACAAAAACTCTGGAGAGTGATTGGTGAGGCTGCTAATAAGTTACTCGACGATGGGTGGTATTCACACGTGGCCAACGTGCAATGTCAAACTGCAATGCAGGCTACTCGACTGACTAAGTCGATAAATTCAATATGGTTTTTGAGTGGTAAGAAATGTACGGAAATAGTAGAGGTCCCTATTCGCTCTACATCATTTAGGGATATTGTTGAGTACGAAGGCTCTCGATATTTATTTCTACTTGGAGGGTTCCTGTGTTTGCAAACGTTCAGGTTTGTTGGAAGCGCTAATGAACATTGAGGTTTTATCGAAAAGAGTTAAGGCATCAGTAGTAAAACTTCAAGTCGTTGGTAATGAAAATGGCGATTTGGTAGTACGTTTCAAGCAAGGTTCTGTTACTAACTTTGTAACCAACTCAAGTAATACAGAAATAAAAACATTTAGAGAGCCCAGAACGGTCGCTAAGTTTTTAGAAAAAGCTGGCGTTCAACAGTACGAAATAGAGTTATCCAATTGGAATATTGAAAAAATATTCGACCGACACAAAGCAGCTAGCGCATTGAGAGTATCCGCGAGTAGTTAGCTTATTATTTAGGTTCTCTTTGCCTCCAAAACGTAAAAATTTCCATATCTTGAATTTAATATGCTGTTTTTTAAGTAAGTCGGGAAATCTATTTACCTAATCCGAGCATGTAACTAATTTAGCTTGAGGGAAATTATTAAAGGGAAAATAAGTGAACACTATAAATAGAAGAAAAGTAAATGCTGTAGAAGCTCATATTGCTAAGCCTCAGCCTAACGAGGAATGCAGTTTAATTGATATGCTCTGTGAGTTAGTGGACTTTTGGCCTAGATGTGCCACCTGCGCTACCCAAGAACCAGACGGCGAAATAATCCTCTGGTCTGCTTCTACATCTTTGATTAAACACCATCGTCAAGAACCTGGAGTTAGTTTGTGGATCTCCATTGGTGAAAAGCATAGTGTTGACGCATATTACAAGACCATCAATGGTCATAAGTACAGAGCTAAGGATTGGCACTGCACTGTAGTTACTTTCGAGGAATTCAAAAGTAGAAAATTACAATTACTGGCCAATCAGCTTGCGCCACACTTTGAGCTTCTAAATGAGACTAAAACTTATAGTGCACTTAAAGAATTAGATTGCAGTATTCTTACTAAACTTATGCATTTTGAAGATGCTAGAGTATCCTTAGAAGGCTATGAACCCGACGCTGATGTGCACAGGGGCTTTTTATCTGTTTACGAGTACGCTCATAATAAAGAGGAAGAGTGGAGGATACAAAGCCCAGCAATTGATCGAAATGGCGTTCTAAATTTTAAACTTCACCAATTTTTAAGTTTACACAGTACTGTTTGACTCTTTCAATTTTATTAAGTTAAAGGTGTTAATCTACTTTCAGAAGACGGATGTGTTTTTCGCATGGTTCATCCGGTGACTGTTCAAACTTTGCCAGAGAGTAGCCTCTCAGAATCCACTCCTTGAAAAATTGCAATAAAGCTTCGTCCTGCTCAGGAGTGTTAACGTCCACTGTAACGATAAAATCTTTTCTTTCGCTCGTGATGTCTTGCAATTGCCACTTATGAAAAGAAGTCTGGGTGACAGTCCAAAAGCAGCGAGAAGGCTCTATTTTCACTGCCGAATTTTTAATTTGTTCCTTGTTTTTTTTAGCTTCTCTGTGGTTAGAGTAAGCCCCTATCAAAGCCTTGTTGATTTCCAGCTCAGAAATTTTCTTTCTTGATTCGGCTTTCTTCACGAGCTCATCTATTGTTTGCCCGAAAGATACCGCAGACAGGGGCACAAGAATTATTAGGGTGATAGATTTTATAAAAGTCATTTAAAAGTCGATAAGTCGGAAAAACCAATGAAGGGATTTTTTCAACAATGTATAAGGTGTAGCAATACAAAATGCTCAATATCTTGGAATACTAATAGGCCTCTCAGATGAAAAGAAACCTCAGTCACATTGCCACCCCCTTAATCGTAGCCCTCATGACGGTAGGATGTACTGCCACCGACGAAACTGTGAAGTTGAAAGGTAAGAAATATGCTAAAGATAGTGAAGGTGCTGTTGTACTGTCTGAGTCGCAATTTCGCGAATTAAAATCTGAATATGCTTTTATGGAAGGTCAGAACCCACACGTATCTTTGACACAGGAAGAATACGATTTAGTCATGAATAATGATGAGGCTTTATTTAGCTTAATTGGTCAAGCAGATAAGCAAGAGTCTACATCGACATTAATCAGACCTGGCTCTCTAAAGAAGAATATGGAACGAATCGTTAAGGAAAACGGTTGGAATACCCTCTACTTTGATGGACCGGACTACTACGTTGAAGCCCCTTTCATAATCGAGGAAGAGGATGTTACAACTTCTGTTATTCATTTTGCTTCTGATTACCCTCTTTATACTTGCTTTGATGAAGAGTCGAAAACTGTAACAGTCATTCAGTCAGCGAAAAATTAAAAATGTTTACTGCATTTGGGACTCGTTACCATGCGCCGGTGTACCGTCTAGATAGCGGCAAGAATGCAAGTTGGTCATCACTGGACTCTTCAAAATTTGATACTGCACTGCAGAAAGAACTGAGAATTTTTATTCTAAGAAAAGCATTCTCAATGGGTGTCAAAGATAGAGTAGATTTAAAAGTGGGTGAAACAGATAACTTCTTTCATCATGAATTCTTGTCTGGTTGGCCACATACATTGTGGAAAGAGGCGTATTTAAGAGGGGTAAGTGATACGCCTATTAAAGTTGCAACGGTCGCATGAGGGGAAGCATGAGAGTAGTAAAGAAGTATGCCATTAAAGAAGAACCTCTTACTATAGAGAAACTCTCTGCAGATAAAACCAACCTCTTAACTGGAAAAGGGGGAGAAACACAGCTTTTACTCAAATCATTGTATGGCAATTGGGTGGTTTGCAGTTGCGAAGTACCAGTCACTATTAAGAGGTTTATAACTTCAAATACTTTCTTTCTAGCTACCGTGAAAGGGCGGGGCAGACATAAGTCGTCCTGCCCGTTATTCAAAATCTTTAGTGAGAGCTCAGAAAGTAACGAAAGCCCAACTAAGATAGCTAATTCCTATTCGTTTAGTGTAAGTGCGAATGAAGCTGGTGGTTCTAAAGTTAGTCCTTCAATAACCGGCGTTTCCGAATCAGTGGGCAAGGAAGACAAGCTCTATACGTTGGTCGCCTCTCTATTCTCTGAAGCGAATTGCGGTCTCTTCTCATCTGAACAAAAGGGCGGTTTTGCTGATGAACGAGATAGAATAATTTCTGCCTCTAGACGTTTTAGTATTGGTGGGAAAAGTTTATTTCAATACCTCCATTTCGGTTTTGGACAATTGAAGAACTGCAAGGAAGACCTAAATCGGAAACAGCATTTGTGGCGCGGGAGAAACAGGCCGCAGGCGCTGGTCTTAGCCCATGTCGACACAATTCTTGAAGAGGAACATGGGTGGCAAATTAAGGTTAAAGATGGGTGGGATGTATTTCTCCCTTCTACAATCACCTTAACCAAGTTAAAGGGCGCTTACAGCTTATCTAAAGGGCCGATATTGGTGGCCATGATTATTTCCCCTGTATCAGACGAAAATAACGATGAATTCGGAATTACCCGATGCTTCGCCGCCCCTGTGGTTAATAGTCAAGGGTTCATGGTGGTTTCCTCCGATAGAGAAAGGACTTTCGCTAAGATTGCTATTAAATGCATTCTCGAAAAAAAGTTAGGTGCTAAGTTAAAAAAGCCATTGTTCTCGTTAGAAATTGAAGGGGAGAAAGTCATAGCTGATTTTCTTGTCAATCATGGGAATTTGCACACAGCTTTTATGATAGTTAAATCTGAAACAGCCTCGTCGGAATACATGAGTTCATCCAATATCAATAAATTGGGTTCGCTATATTCGAGTGTAGAGCAAATCAACTATACGAGTAGTACTAGTAATGCAGATTTTTACTGTCGTTCAAAAGCGATAATAGAAAAGGTGCTGGACGAATAATGTTTGAAATAAAAAAGACTATGAAGAGGCTCAAATTTATTTTGCCTATAGTAGCTATCATTGGTTTGGTGTCTTTGATCGGACATCAATCGGAAAATTATTCGTCAAGAGTGATTTGGAATGTATCTAAAGACTTAAGCGTCAAGTATTTTGATATCAAAGAAACATTGGGTAATCCAGAGAACTTTTCAAAAGTTCTAGAGGCGTCAATTATCAAAAAGGATCATAGTATCCTTGATCTCTTGGTGGTGGATGAGATGGTTGTAGTAGAGAACCATGCCCACGAATATACCGAATTAGTTGAGTTACTTCCGAACATAGAAAATTTAGTGCACGTTCATAAGAATAGTGATGACTCTAACTCCTATGTGGCTGGTGGTATAAAAATCTTGTCCGTAGAAGAAAAGGGTGGAGAGTTTGGTGTGTTTTATGGGCCTGTATCAAAGAACCTCGTCCACGCCTTACAAAGGAGGCTCGATGGAGGTATTGAAAATGAAGATACAGACCTGACAGGTTTGGTAAGATTTAACAGAGTTGAGGAGTTTGGCGGTCATTTTATCTTAGGGCTGTACCCGCGAAAAATGGTTAGTGAAAATTAGCCTCACATCAATACTTATCAATTAACGCGCTTAATTGGCATCTATGAGAAAACCACAAGAAGATTAAAATGTAATAGCTAAGGCATACGAGGTTCAGAGAGTTGAAAGCCACTGTGGAAGTGGCTTGTGAAGCTAGCATTTGAGCGGAACGTCACCATCAGGGCTAATTTCTTGTTTCAGTTTTATCTTCATGTCGCATGTCATCTCGTCAATCATCTTGAAGTTTAATTTAAGTAATTCAGCTTTCTGGTCACTCCCCATGTTGCTTTTATCCACAAAAACTGACTGTGCGCCTTCTAAAGAAGAAATGTAATAATCTATTGACTGCTTTAGTGCCGCATCTGATACAGAGGCTAATGAAGCGTTTAAATCAACTTTAAATTCACCATTCTCACTAGCAACAATTGTATACATTGGGATATTAAATTGCCGACTGTTTCGTAGGAGGCGAACGGATGTTTCAATAAAATAGACATTATTGTCTTGGTGAATCTTACTGAGGTTCGCTCTATCCAGTTTATTGTAGCCTGGGATTAACTCACCTTTTTCTGTATTAAGCAGAAAGTCGTGAGCCCTAGCTTCGTCTTTCTCCAATACGGTAAGCCAAAAATCATTTGCTACAGCCATCGGATCATTAGGGGTATAAAGAACATCTAGTTTAGATGATATATCTTCGTGAAAAGCAAAAGTCACTCCACTGATAATTGCGACAGCAGAGTAAAATATTGCAGCTTTCCGTTTTTTAGAAATCATTAAATACTTACTCGGTATGGGATAGAAATTTAACTATGGTTCTTCACGAGTATAAATTCTATAAAATATCCGACTTAAACAAGATTTAGGGTAATAAGAAAGGCATCCTTTAGTAACGCCTCACTAACTGTAGAAAAGGATAAGGACGTTAACCAATTAAATCGTTTTAAATCGTTTCCTATTACCGCTTTAATAATAAGGCTTCCAACGCGATGATGGCTTTTTGACCATCCTGATTGGAAATTGAGTTTCCTATCATGACCTGTTACATTCTAACCAGACATATTTGACAGGCAAATATGATTAAGTATACTAGACATATATGACAGGTAAAAAGGTTACAGACTTTCAGTTAATAGCCAATAAAAAGGGCTGGAAGTTTGAAGAAATCGCAAAGCGCTGGGGTAAGTCAGAGCGGCAAATATCTCGAATAGCTTCAAAAGGCGAACAGAGAGATATTGATGCTGTGAACGGACTTCCGGCAAAAAATAAAGGTTAATGGGAATTTGTGCAGTTTTTAAAGTCCTTTATCTGTTTTATGCTTCGTTCACATTCCTAAGCTGAGACGCGCAGAGATAAACGTTTTCACGAAGACCAAGTTACATACACGTGCAGGAGGTGCGGCGCATCTCATACTACTTTAAAATAGGAGTTACGATGCCAGAAATTGTAAACATGGAAGAAACACTTAATCAGTTTTCCAGTGCTGTTGTCCATGGTCTGCCGCTTCGCAGGTGCCTGACCGATAAAACGGTGTTTGTTCATCCCGACAATCCAGATGGAAAAGTAAGGTTTACTTTCTGCAAACTAGAAAATGATAAACCTTCCGGTATTGTCGCTTTTTGTCAGACCGACCACTATCACGGTATTCCCTGCTTCAATGTTGGTTATGCTACCGATAAGAATTTTCGTCAAAAAGGCATTGCCACCTCATTACTCAAAGCTGCAATAATTGATTTATCCGAAGGTTTAAAAAGGCAAGGAATTGAAGACTTTTATATAGAAGTTGGTGTTGAGAAAAGCAATATTGCTTCACAAAAGGTCGCCTCTTCTGTTCTTAAAGCAATACCCGTTGACAGTATAGATCCGGATAGTGGAACGCCAACATTCGGCTATATGTGCAAGGCATCTACTCTCAATTTTTCAGAAAGATACGTCTAGGAAACTTGATGCAAGATCGAAAGAAGCGAATTAGGTATTTAAAGTTAGCGGCAGATGGCATAAATCCGCTGTCTAAGAAAAATCCACAAAGTACTATTGATGAAGCTGTTTTCTTAAAAAAGCTTCAAAATGAAGGTTTAGTCATATTCACACCAAACAAAATACCGAACTCTAGTAGTGGTTTAGAAATAACTGATACTGGCCATAAAAGGCTAGATGAAATGAAGAGGTCTAGATACCCCGATTGGCTTAAGTGGGGAGCCCTTTCAGCTATTGTAGCCGTAGTGGCAATACTTATTGGCCTCGGTAATTGATAGGAAATACGATGGCCGCGACTAAACAACAGGTATTAGATTTGGAGCGCTGTAACATTAACCTTGCTGTGCTGGGGAATATCAGGGAGCAGTTGGAAAAAGTACGTCCATCGGACGACGAATCCTTTGCCGGACACATTTCTAAAATTCATTCCCTGATAGACGAAATGAGCGCCGATGAAATCTCTTTAAGGGACGCTTTTTTCGAAGAATTAACGGAATAGGAAACAATTATGGATCTAAAAAATCAAAAAATCGCAGGGTACAGCATATTAGCGGCCATTTTCGTCGGGCTTTTTATCGTTTTGAGTAAACTTGTTGGGTTTTTAACAGTATTTTGTGTCTTCTTAGGGGTAGCAGCCTTTTATAAATTGGTTGCAATCGCTGTTAATTTAGCAGGGGCTGACGCAAATCATATGTCTACTGATGAAAAACTGGAGTTATTAATGCGCCATTTTGAGTTAACAGATGCCGATCTTTTGAAGCTAAGAGAAAAAAAGTCTAAATAGAAAACAAGATGGCTGTTATAAAATGGCGCCACCTTTATTAATATAATGCAGAAATACTATGGAAAATGAAGATTTTGAAGCTTTAAAAAAACGGATTGGTGAAGCTTCTGGTACTGAGTGGATCGCAGTTATGATAGATGCATCAAGTGATAAAGGTATCTACAGCATTGAAGAAATTTACGTTATAGCAGAACAGTACTTCTTCTGGGGACAAGATGAATTCATGGATGAGCGATTCTGGAAGATGATAACAAAAGCCACCAACGTAAAAAATAAGAATGAATTCTTTGAAAAATATAAACGTGTTTTCGATGAAACAAAGATGGATGCAACTAAACTAAACTTGGCGAAGGCTGCGTTTTCCGAGTTGAAACGAGAGGCAATGCTTTATGCTCAGAGTATTGATAAGAATAGCGCAGAATTTAAATTTGAAGCCTGAAATACAATGGGAAATAAAGATGTCTTTTAATAAGTTGAGAACTAGATATACAACAATATCATCTGGGTTACTGCTCACCTTTTTTATATATTTGAGTATCAGTGGAGTGAGTAGCGAATTTTTTAAATGGCTTAATATTTCTGGAATTGCGATGACTTCAATTATGCTGATATCAGGAGTTATCAATTTGAAGTCTTATGAATGAAAGTGTTGAGGATTTTTTTAGTAATTATCTAGGAAATTTGTTAGGCACCTTGAAACGCATTCTATTACGAAAGTGATTGCTCAAGAAAGCATTGCAGAGCCGTTAAAGTTTGTTGTCGTAGCAATAAACTCAAATACTCAAATGGCGTATGCGAAGCGTCATGGCCGAATAGATGAATTAATAACGTGGCGATTAGATAATCTTGCTAAGATCTTAAAAAAACACGGTGTGAACTCTTTTGAGACACAATGCCAAAAATAGGCATTAATAAATGAAAGATATTGATAAAAAATTTGAGGTCTCGTTTGAGAGTGAGGCGCAAAAGAAGCAAGATGATTTAACAGTAGTCGAGGAGTTTGGAGTTCGATTAGTTTGCGAAAACGAAGAGCACAGCCCGGTACGCTTAGAAGCAGGAAAGCGCTATAAAATAACAATCGAAGAACTATAGGAGATAACCCACAATGTGGTTTATTATAAACAAAGATAACCCTCCTAAGTTTTATACTGAAACTGGCTCACTGATTGAAGTACAGGGAATTGAGTGGACAAATGTGATCGTAACTACTGAGCGAACCTTTTCTTCATCACAATTTTTCGTTAAAGACAGCGACCAAGCGCTGTCCGTTTTACAAAACAGTCATGCGCAATGTTTCCAGTTGAAGAAAGATGCAAAAAAACTCGCTACCTCTTTAAATAATGGATGCTGGAAATATCTACAAATACAATAGAAAGTAGAGTTTATCCCTTCAATGCCACGCTTTATACCAATTCAACCTGCTAAATTCCCTCCAATTTGTACTAGCGCGCTTATGTGCAACGTTATTCAAACCAGTAAAGAGAAGCATACCTGGTAAGACCCACCAACATTCAGTGGCGGGGTAAAGAAAGTTAAGGCTGGTACTAGGGAAATGGGATGGACTCCCCTCATAATCGGCATCGATGTGCCATGATTAAGGTGAATATCGTTAATCAATGAGGAGAGTCCTATGACTATTATGCGTATTGGGTTGGATTTAGCCAAGAATGTTTTTGATGTGCATGGTGTTGATGAGCAAGAAAAACCAGCACTTCGAAAGACGATTAAACGTTGCGACCTTTTACCGTTTTTTGTTCATTTGCCGCCTTGTATTGTCGCAATGGAAAGTTGCGGCAGTGCCCATTACTGGGCCAGAGAATTAATAAAATTAGGCCATAAGGTGAAGTTGATAGCCCCACAGTTTGTTGCACCGTATCGCAAAGGTAATAAGAATGACCAGAATGATGCTCAGGCAATATGTGAGGCTGCTTCCCGGCCTGATATGAGGTTTGTAGCGATAAAAAACGAAGAGCAACAAGCCATATTGGCGATGCACCGAATTCGCGCCCTTCTGGTGTCCGAACGCACAGCGTTGGTCAACCAGATACGGGGGCTATTGATGGAATTTGGCGAAGTGCTGCCTCTGGGACGTGAAAAGCTACGCATGCTACTGCCCGAGTTGCTGGAGGATGCAGAAAATGGATTGCCACACCTGCTTCGAACATTGATCCACAGACAATATAGACGCCTGTGTGACCTGGACCGTGAAATTGCACAGTATGAGCGTGATATTACAATACAGGTGCAACAAGATGAGGACGCAAGACGCTTGATGGAAATTGAAGGTGTGGGACCGCTGACTGCATCTGCGTTGTTAGCCAGCGTGGGTGATATTGGGCAATTTAAAAACGCCAGACAGTTTACCGCATGGTTAGGATTGGTTCCCCGGCAATGGTCTTCAGGAGGAAAAAATCGTTTAGGCAGAATTACAAAACGAGGCGATGTTTATTTGCGAACCTTGCTGGTACATGGAGCTCGTGCTGTTATGCGATTTGTGGAGAAGAAAAGTGATCGAAAGAGCTTATGGGTCAAAGCAGTTAAAGAACGACGTGGTTTTAACAAGGCAGCCGTAGCGCTGGCTGCTAAACATGCAAGGATAATTTGGTCAATATTGTCGAATGGCACCGCATACCGCGTTATGCCAGCGTGATAAACACAAGTTAAAGCAGTCGATGCGGGGTATAGAGTAAAGAGTTGCAAAGAGTATGACATGATGGCACAACAGGTTGAACCGACGACAGCTAAACCAGCGTTCGCAGCGGGCCATAATAGGCCGTTAGGGAAATTAGGCGCTGTCGAGCGGATCTCCATCAGGGTCCCTGTCGAGAAAGGACAGATTATGAGGCCGGATACAAGCAAGCAGTTAAACCGATAGTGCCAGCAGTTATCTCTTGCAAAACGAGGGGAGTCCATACAAAACTGCGAATAAGTCCTGCAATTTAGTTCTTGAACCAGTCTTTGCACTTACCGTCTAATTTTTGAACGCTAAATTTTCAATTTCGGCAAATATACTGCCGTTTTAGGCCTGATTTCGGCCTTATTCCGGGTTATTCCAGGATTTCAGATAGTTCTTGGCTGTCGCCTTAACATCTGGTCTACTTTAAACAGGTTCGCCAAGGTGAATAACATGGCTAACTGTGAGTCATTTTTCATCAGTCCTTTATAGCGTGCTTTGATAAAGCCAAACTGACATTTGATGATCCGAAACGGATGCTCCACTTTTGCCCTGATGCTGGCTTTTAAGTATTCGATGTTAATGGCCGTTTTGTTTTTGCGAGGATGCTTTTTCAGTGCCCGGACTTTTCCGGGGCGTTCAGCAATCAGTTATTCCACATTCGTATCTTGCAACTCTTCCCGTTTCTCTGCGCCCTGATAACCGGCATCGCCGGAAACGAATTCTTCTTCGCCATGCAACAGGTTCTTCAACTGGTTCAGGTCATGCTCGTTTGCGGCGGTGGTCACCAGCGTATGGGTGAGGCCACTCTTGGCATCCACACCAATATGGGCTTTCATACCGAAGTGCCATTCATTGCCTTTCTTAGTCTGATGCATCTCCGGGTCACGTTCATTCTTTTTGTTTTTAGTGGAGCTGGGCGCTTCAATAATCGTCGCATCCACCAATGTTCCTTGCGTCATCATCACACCGCAGTCAGACAGCCATTGGTTGACCGTTTTGAATAATTTGCGAGTCAGCTTGTGCTTTTCCAGCAAGTGCCGGAAGTTCATAATGGTAGTGCGGTCTGGAATGGCTTTATCCAATGACAGTTGCGCAAACTGACGCATCGAAGCAATTTCATATAACGCATCTTCCATCGCTTCATCACCAAGGCTATACCATTGCTGCATACAATGAATGCGAAACATGGTCTCAAGCGCATACGGACGTCTGCCATTGCCTGCTTTAGGATAAAAGGGTTCAATCACTTCCAGCAGTTGAGACCACGGCAGCAGGTTATCCATTCTGGATAAGAATATCTCTTTAAGGGTCTGACGGCGCTTACTGGAAAACTCGCTATCAGCAAAGGTTAACTGTTGGCTTATGGGCGGTAACGTTTATGATTTACTATGCAGCTATGCTCTCACATCGGGGACTTAATCGCATCTTCCCAAGCTGTCCTGTTCTGGTAGGTCATAAACCTGCTTCTCGGATTTGGGGCCGAACAGCTGCTTCTTGAACCAGTCCAACTGATGGGTCAGTTGGCGAATGGACTCCGCCTGAGCGCCCAACTGCTCCCGCAACACGGCATTCTCCTCGGCCAGGGCCGAGTAAGAAGGTGCGTTGGAAGAAGGAGTGGAAGCCGTTGAATTCATGGCCGTTATTATACCCGAAGTCCACTCTCTATACCCCTCGAAAACGCTTGAACTGCCGGCATTTTTGCACTTCGATACCATCGATCAGCAGTTGCAGATCCGTCAGGGTCAGGGCCCGCTGACCAGAGGCAGATAACGGCACCCGGAACTGTCCCTGCTCCAGGCGCTTGGCCCACAGGCAATAACCGGTGGCGGTAAAGTACAGCATCTTCATCTGAGTCTTTCGACGGTTGACGAAGACAAAATACTGGCCGCTAAGTGGGTCGTGCTTCAACTGATTCCGGACCAGGGCGCTCAAGCCCCCGAATGATTTGCGCATGCCGGTGGGCTCGGTGCACAGCCAGATGCGCGCCTGGCTATCGAGCCCGATCATCCGTTCTGGCTCAGCCGCAGTTCCACGCCGTTGCCGAGGCTAAGCACAATGTTCCAGCCTGGGCCGGAGGATGGAGAGTTGCTCATCAACGACGAGAGATCCAGAAAACCGGCTTCACCGGGACCTGACGACTCATCAGTCGACGGATCGGACAGGCGCTTGCGCCAGTTACAGAAGCTGGCGCAACCGATCTCCTCCTGTTTACAAAACTGCGGCGCTGACAAGCCGCAGGCGCGCTGCTGATCAACCAGGGTCTGCCACTGTTCTGGAGTACGGTGCTTTCTCATAAGGGTAACCTCGTGCTGGGAAATGTGAGGTTACTGTAGGGCGAAATTTACTGGGGTGGCAGGACGTCGCGGAATGAACGTGTATGGACAACCTGTGTTGTTTCTACTGTGACTACTTACCGTACCTGAACGTGGCGGGGAGCGCCGTTTACGATATCAACGTCCACATCTCATCGGCCGCCAGCCTGATAGGGATGGCCTGCGATACTGACATCACCCCGGGTTCACCGCCACGGCAACAGCAGATAGGCTTGCGTAAAAACGGGCACGGATAAGATCTGCGGTCAGTCACAACTGAAACGGCACGTCTGAATCATTCGTGCCGCTCAGATTAACCAACTGAGCTACCACTTGGTCGGATCCATTAGCTTCGGCGACTGCGCTGCAACGTTTCCGACGGCAGCTCACCAAACATCTTACGATAGTCGGATGAAAAACGCCCAAGATGGGTAAAGCCGTAGTTCAAAGCGCCTTCCGTCACATTCCGAATAGCCTTGCCACCAGCCAGTTCTTTACGCAGGCTTTGCAGCTTGGCTTGCTTGATGAACAGCTTCGGCGTCACACTGAAATACTTGGCAAACAGGTTGTAGACGGTGCGGGTACTTACATTTCCCACCTGCGCCAGCTCTTCAATGCTCAGGTCAGCGCGGATATTGGCCTCAATGTAAGCCAAGAGGCTGGAAAAACTGCAATCATTGGCGTGTAGGTCACGCTCTGAGGCAACATTGCTGCTGAACTGTTGCAGCAGCTTGCGGATCAGAATTTCACGGTAGGGCCGCTCCACATGCTCCGGACCCAACAACTCGCTGCCATCGGCCTCAGTTAACAGCGCATCCAGCAACTTCATGAGACATGTCGATTCACTCAAGTTTATAATGTCAGATGAAAACATGACCCCTTCACGAGGCAATGAGCCTACCTGATCAAGGCATATTTCGTTGATCAGCGCTTGAGGCACTGCAATAATAACTTTTTCACAATCAGCAGAATACGTTAGCGACACTTGCTCATAGGCATTAACCATAAGTGCTTGACCAGGCAACATCCGAATGTGCTTGTCCTGGAAGCGCCAACAACACTCACCTCGGACCACAAGCTGAAAGTGGTAGATCTCTCGAGGTTCGGAGCAACGAATATTCACCTGATCACCGTAGCGGATGAGTGACAGCCCGAGGCCAGCAAAATCACGGTAATTGAGGTAAGCGGCTTGGGTGAGACTGCGTACCCGATCTGCAGGTTCCAGCATGTGGTGTCCGACATGACGCTTGAAGTATTCGGATACTTCAAGCGGGTCTGCCTGAGCAAAAATCACGGAATTAATGAGCACATTTGATAACATGGTTTGCATCGTATGATATAATTTTTATAGTTAAACTAAGATTAGTTAATATTTTGTAAGATTAGTTAATATTTTGTAAGATTAGTTGATATTTTGTAAGATTAGTTGATACTTGGGGGGAATTCAACCGCTTTCTTTGGTTCATCGCGGGTTAGAGTGAAAAAGTAAGAGACGGGCTTTCTGGCGTCAACTACCTTGTCCGGTCCGCGACAATTATGATGGCCGGTTGGGTGGTCTTACTTTTTACTCTTTCCAGCCTGCTTAAGCTGTTGCTGTGTCGTCGGTAGCTTTCCCCCTCTAATTCGATAATCGTCGCGTGGTGTATGAGTCGGTCTACGGCGGCTACGGTCATCATGCTGTCCGGGAAGATTTGATCCCACTCGCTGAATGGCTGGTTGGCAGTGACGATCAAGCTGCCACTCTCATAGCGGTGAGCGATGAACTCGAACAGTACCTGGGTTTCTGCATCCGTTTTTTAACGTAGCCAATATCGTCAATGATGATGACCCGGTACTTGTCCAGTCGTGTCATGGCGGTCATCAGATCAAGGTCGCGCTTGGCTTGCTGCAAGTGCTGAACCAGGGCTATCGCCGGGAACAGTTTGCAGCGCACGCCCTGTTCGGTGAGTTGATGGCCCAGGGCATTGGCAATGTGGGTTTTGCCAGTGCCGCTAGGGCCGATCAAGAGCACATTGTCGGCATGGTGTGCCCAGTCATTGTCTTGTTGCAGCTTGGCCAGTGCGGCGTTGCAGGGGCGACTAAAACGGCTTTGATCCAGCGCAGAGAAGGTTTTGTTGGCCGCAAGCTTAGCCTCTCGTAGCCACTTCTGAGTTCGACGCTGGTAGCGATCTGAGAGTTCGTATTCACACAAGGCTGCCAGGTAATCCGTATGTGACCAGTTCTTTTCAATGGCCGTTTCCCAGAGCGATTGATAGTGACGGTGGAAGGCCGGCAGACGGAGTTCTTTAAGCAGTAAGGCGACGGAGTCAGTCATATCGACGCCTCTTGGCTGCGGATCGAAGTCAGCAAGTCGTCATAACTGACCAGGGTGTGTTGATTTGAAGCTGAGAATTCGAGGTCGGGATTGCCACGAAGGTAGCGTGACTGGATCTCGGTAATTGACGCGAACCGGCCGACCCGGGCTTCTATCAACAGGTCTTCCCCCAGCGACTGTTCATCATCATATTCACTGGCCAGCCGAAGGACGGTCACGATCCACTTGCAGGCTTCACGGGGGTCAAGATGCTCATCCGCGAGTTGCCAGAGTTCGCGGTAGTTGTCGTCTGGAAGCAGGTCATCACGCAACTGAGAGTAGCGGAAGGCCTGTGGCTTTGAGGCCAGCGAGCAGATCACGTGCCGGTAATTGACGCTGCGGGCACGGTTCTCACTCGTCTTGGGATAAACGCGTGGCAATGTCACAGCCGGTTGCTGACCAACGAACAGCACCAGCTTGTCGTGGTGCAGGCGGATTTGGACCGACTCTCCAATCAGTCGCGATGGCACGGTGTAGACAACGCGGCGGACTTCGATCGTTGAGCTGCGCGTCACCTTGAGATGGAGGGTCTGATACTCGGCGGCTGTAAACTCCGACAGTGGCTGCAAGGCGGTCTGCTCTTCAAGCACACGGGACCGGTTGCGCCGATTGAGTTTGTCAGCAGCGCAATCGATAAACTCCTGGTACTGCTCGATACTCTCGAAGTCATTGTGGCCGCGCAGTAACAGCTGTTGTGCCAGGCGCTTCTTGAGCGAGCCATTGGCACACTCCACCACACCGTTCTCATGGGACTGCCCCAGATTATTTCGGGTGGGCGTCATGCGGTAATGCTGGCACAGCTCGCTGTAGGGCTCGCTGCAATCCCGTCGCCAGAGCCGCATAACTCTCACCGCCCTGAACCACGGTAACCGAGCGCCAGCCACTGTAGGCCAGACGGAACTGATAGAGCAGATGTGGAAAAGCCTTGGACTGAATCGTCACAGGGTTATCTGGGTGGGTAAAATCCGAAAATCCCTGCTGTGCCAAAACGGCCTGTTGGCGAAAAATGACCTCGCGTTCCGGCCCATACAGTGCTCGCCATTGCTTCACCCGACATTGCAGAGTGCGCAAAATGGTCTGGTCGTAGTGCTCAGGGTATTGCTCTTGCAAATAATCCAGCAGGGTTGTTCCGGTCAAGTCAGGCTTGGCTTCTAGCAAAGGGAGTAACTCTGTCTCCCAAACGGCTTCCAGTGGATCTTCTCGGGTGCGCCACTTTGTCGGTGCTGCATGTACAGCTCCTCTTGTCAGTTGGTTATGTGTTGGCCTGGCACCCTTTGCTCCACCATGGAAAACAAGGGGCCAATTGTTACACCCAACCGGCCAAGATAGTTGTCGCTAACCGGTCATCCTAATTGTCGCCGAACACTTCCAGGAGCGGTGCTCGACCAGGTGCATGAAATACTGCCTGAGCTGATCGGTGCTAAGCTGGTCGGGAGAGGTGTCGAAGAAGTCGCCGACCTGCCGCAGGCAGCGGGCGTACATATCGATGGTCTTGGGGCTTTTGCCCCGCAGGGTGAGTTCGGTGAGGTAGCGTTGGTGCAGGGATTGGAAGCGAGCGTGTTCGTTGGCGTTCATGGGGTGTCTCCTCTGGTCCCCTTCCGGGCTGGAAGGGATCAGAGAAGTACAGACGAATTACGCCTCTGCCGCGTAGCGGCTTCGTTCAACTACTCAATTGAACATAAGATGCAATGCAAAACCGAGTCTTTGCAGCCCTAGGATAAAGAGTGCACTCACTGGATAGTTATTCCTAGGGCTGCCCTTCAATATGTATAAAAAAAAAAGGAGGGTAGTCTGTGCATAATAATCTGATAGCAAAAGTAGGCGGTCTGATTGAAACCGATGAAAAAAAAGGCCTGTATCGTAGTCGACGCGACATGTTCACTGATCCTGAGCTGTTCGAGATGGAGATGAAGTACATTTTCGAAGGAAACTGGGTTTATTTGGCGCATGAAAGCCAGGTTGCAAATGCAAACGACTATTTTACCGGTTATATCGGACGCCAGCCCATTGTTATTACCCGCAATAAAAATGGCGAGCTGAACTGCTTTATCAATACCTGCACCCACCGTGGCGCTATTCTTTGTCGCAAAAAGAAGGGTAGCAAGGCAGTTTTAACCTGTCCTTTCCACGGCTGGAGCTTCAATAACTCCGGAAAGTTGATCAAGGTCAAAGATCCCGACGATGCTGGCTATCCGGATTCCTTTGACTGCAGAGGCTCTCATGACCTAAAAAAGGTGCGCATGGAAAGCTACAAAGGCTTCCTTTTTGGCTCGCTGAATGATGATGTCAAGCCGCTGACTAAACATTTGGGCGAAGCAGCCAAAATCATCGACATGATTGTCGATCAGTCACCGGAAGGTCTGGAAGTGTTGCGTGGCTCATCGACTTACATCTTTGACGGCAACTGGAAATTGCAGGCCGAGAATGGAGCCGATGGGTACCACGCATCTGCTACTCATTGGAACTACGTTGCCACTGTGGCTCGTCGTAAGGCCGGCATGTCCGCTGATGATGTTAAGGCGATGGACCTGTCCACTTTTAACAAGCAAACAGGTGGATTCTATGCATTTGAACATGGCCACATTCTGCTGTGGATGGAGTGGCCTAATCCGGAGGATCGCCCACTGTACGAACGCCGAAACGAGCTGGTCGAAAAATTTGGCGCTCATCGTGCCGACTGGATGATAGGGAAGTTGCGTAACCTTTGCCTGTACCCGAACGTATTCCTGATGGATCAGATGAGCTCCCAGATTCGTCACTTCCGTCCAATCTCCGTGGACAAGACCGAAGTCACCATTTATTGCATCGCGCCCAAGGGAGAAAATGCTGAAGCGCGTACCCACCGCATCCGTCAGTACGAAGACTTCTTTAACGCTTCCGGCATGGCGACCCCGGATGACCTTGAAGAGTTTCGCGCATGCCAGCAAGGTTTTAAGGCCATGAAACAGCCTTGGAATGACCTGAGTCGTGGTGCTGCTCACTGGATCGATGGGCAGGATGAAGAGGCGAGGACTATCGATTTGCACCCTGTGATGAGTGGTAAGAAGACTGAAGATGAGGGTCTGTTCATTGTTCAGCACCATTACTGGCAACAAATGATTGACGAAGCGGCGCGCAAGGAAAAGGGAGAATAACCATGACAATCAGTTACGACGAGATCCGTGATTTTCTGCATTCTGAGCAGCGTGCGCTGGACGATAAGGATTATAGCCATTGGCTTGAGCACTATGATAAGAGCTCTGAATTCTGGGTGCCGTGTTGGGATGTGGACGGCGAGCTGACGGACGATCCGCAGTCAGAGATGTCATTGATTTATTATGATAAACGGGATGGAATTGAGGATCGTGTTTTCCGCATCCAGACAGAGCGCTCCAGCGTCAGTTCAATGCCGGAGCCGCGTACCCAGCACATGCTGAGCAACCTGGAGGTGCTCGCTGTATCGTCCAGTGATGCAAAAGTGCGCTACAGCTGGATGACCCACAGCGTACGTTATGACAATGTAGATACCTATTTCGGTACCGCGTTTGTCAAGCTGATTCGTGGTGAAGACGGCAAGCTGAAAATCAAGAGTAAGAAGGCTGTGCTGAAGAACGACTACATCCACCACGTTGTGGATATCTATCACCTTTGAATTCGTCCGGATATATAAGCCTAATGGCTTCCCTGTCAGTCAGGAATAGCCACGAGGCTTCCAGCCGGATTCCCGGATCTGAATTAACCAGTTTAATAACAAGTGCCTCTCGGTGTGTCGTCGGCACCCTTGAAATGGGCCTGAGGTATCAACCAGTGTATAAAGTAGCGCTCAATTTTGAAGATGATGTAACTCGATTTATTACCACGTTACCGATGGAGACGGTGGCCGACGCCGCTTATCGTTCGGGAATCAATATTCCGCTCGACTGCCGTGATGGTGCCTGTGGTACCTGTAAGTGTCACTGCGAATCGGGCAGCTATAAGATGGATGGTTATATAGAGGATGCGCTGTCCGTTCGGGAAGCCGAACAGCGCTATGTTCTGACTTGCAGCATGATTCCGGAGTCGGATTGTGTCGTTACCGTGCCGGCCACGTCAGAAGTCTGTGTGCGTAGCCAGCAAGCCGACGTCCATGCCAGGTTGACTGAGATTAACCATCTGTCTGACTCCACCCTGTCCTTTGCCGTTTCCGGTGATCAAGTGCGGGCCATGCATTTTCTGCCGGGGCAGTATGTCAATGTACAGGTACCGGGGACTGACCAATGGCGCGCCTATTCCTTCAGCTCCATAGTTAACCAGGCGAACGAATCGGTATCTTTCCTGATCCGTGCGGTTCCCGGCGGGCTGATGAGTACCTATATGGCAAACAAGGCGAGCGTAGGTGACAGTATAACCCTGCGAGGTCCCTTTGGTAGTTTTTACCTGCGTGAAGTGAGGCGCCCGGTACTGATGCTGGCTGGGGGAACGGGGCTGGCGCCCTTCCTGGCGATGTTGGAAAAGATTCAGCAGGACGGAAGCGCTCATCCGATCCACCTAATATACGGCGTTACGCACGATATTGATCTTGTCGAGC